>VFQU01000173.1_pt1 | contig 72839 bp, 67 predicted proteins | sample 3512311 | NCBI WGS metagenome assembly VFQU01 (sample SAMN10412377, study PRJNA504923) | tailings metagenome | isolation source: Relicate 3 Philex TSF3 active mining site | place: Philippines: Tuba, Benguet | collected 2017-08-29 | reverse complement strand
CAAGCCGGTGAATATGCGCTTGAGCGTTTTATGTTTAATTCCCCCTAGCTACTTACCAAACCGATTTCACTCAATTGAGCATTTAGCCGTTGAGGTCGTCGTGCCCAGGGTGCTGCGATTTCATGCAGTCGTTCGCTAAAGATCCGACGTTGACAGGAGGCGTTGTCGCAGAAAAATTTTCGCACTTCAAATTGCATGACTACCCGATAGTCTGCCCACGGTAAATCTCCGAGTGTTCGTTCATATCGGCTATGCACTCGAACTGCTTCGTGCTGACAAATCGGGCAAGGTGCAAATATTTGAGTTGAACACAGATCAATTCGCACTTGCTTCTGAACGCGATCTAGCTCATAGTTCCGAATTTGTATGTGTTCCGAGTTGGGAAGTAGTTCTAAAAGTTCCACGAGTCATCTGAAGAGTTCCTTGCTCTATTCTAGCGAATTGCTTCACCAAATTTGGACAAGTGCCCGTAATTGTCGGTTGAGCTAATACTATTGTCGCGCCATGATTGACATCAAATTGAGTTTGAGAATAAGACGTGCTCGCTTGTAAAGATGCTTGAGACAATAGCCAAGATATTGGATAAAGTATCAGGGATATTGACACCTCGGATAGTTGGTTAAACCAAGCCTGATCAAATTTAGTTTAAGCATTCGACAACACACAAGTGAACACTTCTCATTGGAAGTGCTGGAGAAACTTTGTCAAGTTCTGGCACGACCTGGAAAAGAAAATGCTGTAGCCTACTGGACACACTCACGGCTTCATAGTAGCCGCTCAATCAACCTCATCATCAGTTATCACACCAACAGCAGTTTGATTCTAGTTTTTCTACTACCGATAAAACAGCCCTGCCCCTTAGAACGGCTATTTATTGTTCTGCTTTTTGATTGTAGCTAGTATCTTCGTAACGTTCGTAGCTTAAGATTTGCTGTCCAGGCGTAATGAAGCTGATTCGCTGGTAAATCGAAGGATGTCAGGCACATCCCTTCGGCGCGTATTTCTGAGAATCGCCACCAAGCAGTTGCTATTTTTTCTAGCAGCTTATTGAGAGAAGCGCTCGTCATACAGGGGTTATTCAACCTGACTGTTACTTTCAATGCACATTCGAGCAACTGCTCTGATATCTCTTTATCAACTTGTAATGACTGCTCCAGAAGGCTCACTGATTGTGCAATCGCAATCAGCTCCGTCTCCAATTTTGCTCTCAATTCCTCATCGGTTGTATTGGCAGCATGATCACAAGCAACTCTTAGTGCCAAAAATGTCGTTGTGGGTTGAGTGTCATAAAGTTCGGCAAAATTGATCGTCTTTGCTAGATGGCTCAGTTTCTCCGCTAAGTCGGCATACATTGGTAAATCACTAATGATATAAATTAGCAACGACCATTGATTTTCGCAGGTTGGTTCTGTTTCTAGCACCCCGATCGCAGTGTCTACCATCGCCTTAAGGTAGTCAGAAGCTCCCTGCCTAGCAAGATCCTCTCCCAGTACAATTGATAAATTTTTCTGACGGCTTCCGCCCCACAGTGCGCCCAAATTGTTTTGTGCTAGTGTATCGTCATCATGCCAGAGCGATATGCTGAGAAATCTTTGATCTTCTACCGTTTTTGTTGCAAAATCGGTTAAGCTTTGAACAACCCCAATTGCCTCTAGCACGCTTTGCTCGCAGTCTTGAAGAATAGCTCCCATTCCACCGACAATGAATCGAATTCGATTCAGTCGCCTGGGAGAAAGAATATCATTCCACAGTGCGGCATCACGATCGAGAATTTCTGCGCTGATTTGCCTCATCTGATTTAGGTCGTTCAGTTCCCGACTGAAGGCTTCTACATCCACGTCAGGCTCATAGAGTAGATTATGCAACTTACTACTATGTGCCCACGTAATTGCCAATCGAATCGGTGGCGACCATTGCCGAGCCTCAAGCCAGTAGCTGAATTCTTTGTCAACTAGACATAGAATTGCCTCGAATAATTGAAATTGAATTTGTCCATCCCTACTCAGAAGCGCATTAAAGACTTGTTGAACAAGTGGAATTGAACCTGGAGAAGATAGAGCAAGGTCCAACATATGTAGTTGACAAACTGGGGAGGTCATTTTGTCAACTAATCCTTCCAGGAGTTCTTCTCTCTCGTCAGATGGTAAGTTGAGAAAAGCTTTTTTGATTTGTGATGGTAATTTTGTTGGAAAACAGGAGAATCGTTCTATGCACGTCTCCAAATCATTCACGACCAACATTGATATTGCAGCAGACTCAAGACTCTCGCTAAAGCTAAGCGATTCAGATGAATGTTGCACTAAATGAAAATGCCGCAGCAATCCAGCACCGCAAGGAGAAATCAAATCTTCAGTTGTAAACTCTTGCTCCCGATGAAGTTTCTGCTGAAATGATTCATAGAAACATCTTGCTGATTCTCTTCGCCACTGATTTGTTTGATCGAGTCTTCTTTGTAAATCGGTTGTAGAAACGATCGCCGCTATCGCGTTTTCGTAGGTTGTGTGATCGCAATCAAACCAAGCTGGATTTGCTCGTAATAGCTGCTCACGCACTTTAGGATTTGCGGATGCAAGTCCCATTACATCGTCTTGTATTGCAAACTTATGTACGGTTGTCAGATTCGTGAAATGCAGTTGGATCACTGTGTCACCTTGATGCACTGCCTGCACTCGATAGATTATTTCGGAGTTTGAAGCTTTAATTTCTGCTTCCCTACCATTCATGACTGTTGAGATCGCGCTAAGAAATTCAGATGCTGAAAAGATTGGACGATGAGCAGGATCAAATTGACTTAGATTGACTGCTTCAATAATCTCAATCTGGAAGTAGGCAGTCAGTTCGGGTTCAGCATTTAGCTCATTCTTCAGAGCAGTGGGGAGGTCTCGATAAAATCGCTCCAACATCAGACGGCAGAGATGTGATTGTTGCTCATTCAAGCTCTCGTCCCGACTAAGGTGAAGAATCGTTTCGCAAATTAGACGCGCGATCGCCGGAATCATTTCTGAATTTGCTCTAAATCGCCGCTCAATCATTCGATGTTCCAGCCATTGAAAGTATGCCTTGCGGCGGTGAGACACAAAACGATGACTTTGCTCATCAATCCGCCATAGCCCTAACCCGTAACAATAGAGCATCCGAATATCATCACTCAACACCTCAAGCCCATCTTGATCAACGTCTAGCTCAGGCAGTAAATGTCGAACCCCAAACATCCCGGTATACAGATTGAAAAGAATCCAGTCTGAGTAAGCTGCTGCTGTTTTTATGGATCGCTGCTCATCCGCCCAGATTGTTCTCAATGCTTCTAACGTCGCTCGCACACATCCAGAAACAAACGGTAATTCGCCATCGGGATGCGTCGCATTCTGATCCCTTGTTGGACGTTGCAAGCGATGCGAATCTAGCAAACAAGTAGCAATATAGCGGCGCAAGATAGCTAGATCTTCAGTTTCTTGCAGGTTGCCGTTGTCCTTCACCTGGGTTTGCTCGAGGTGATATAGGATTTCTCGGCTTGTAATGGGAACATAGCGAGCATTACTTTTCCGAAGCTGTAAAATCTTTTCATAGTAGTCTGCTTCACTCAAGTCCTGATTGACCCTGAGTACTTCTAAAATCTCTAAGATTCCAATAATAGGAACTCCATGTTCTTGATAGGGATACTGGCTAAAGAAGCGATCATCAATCCAAATCAAATCGTTCTCTTGAGGCTGATAGTTGAAGAGATCATAAGCCGTCAAACCGTTCGCATTCAGAAGCTGGCGTGATTCGGAAGCTTCATCTGAATCAGACGATAGTACAGCAACCATCTCATACCGACCTTGTGCTAATCCATCTGAGATTTGCTGAATTAATTCTCGTATCCACTGAACCATTTCAGTTGCCGCCTCATTTCCATTAACAGCAGCCTGAGCCTCGTCAATGCACTGTGTTGTGATAAAAATACGGAAATGACGACACAATTTTGCAAGAAGTTCTGAGCCAGCTAACGACTTGACTAACCCTGAATTTACGAACAGCGCGTCGTTTCGGGTTGGACGTTGAGAAACGGACACATGACTTAGATCAGGTAATTTCTCAAGGGCAGATTCGTAAGCGGTTTGAGACAGGCTTCCTTCTTCTCTTAGAACTTCAATAAGTGTTCGGCAGTTAATCAATCGCTGTTGATCACTTTCTTCTAGAACGATAGGATGAGAATTTCCATTCTCGTCAATGCGTTCAAGCGGTAAAAATTCAACCACAAATCCATTTTCACAACGAGCCTGCTGTAACAATATCGCAGTCTGTTCATTCAGGTGTTCAAGTAGATTCTCAGAACTTAGAGTAAGCGACGATGGAAGTTGCTGTAACTGCTTTGCCTTGTGAAGGCGTAGAATTTCACGATAGCTTGCTAATTGGGAAGGTTGCTGAGGCGTAAAATGTTCAGCTTCTTGTAAGAGCGCCGTTGGTAATGCGGGTGAAATTCGGATTGGATGAAACCGACGCTCAAGGACATCTAAAATCCCTAAGTGGGCGGCAACTAGAAGTGCAGAAATATCTAAATGCAATCGCCGTTGAAACGTTGATTCTAAAGTGATTTGAGGAAAAGGTCGAGCGCCATGACGAATGAAGATAGGAGCTTGAAGCAGTGGATTTGGCTCAGATGCGTTGACATTAAAAAGGGAGTGAAAAATGCCTGACAAAGGAAGATGGCGGAATTGAGCAATCAAATGAATTGGAAGCTCTGCCACATCGTACTTTGAATTCATTACCTCAGCGCTAGCAATCCACTCTCGTTCTTGATTCAAAAGTTCAAGCATTTCAATCAATTGAAATGGACCTTGCCCACTTAAAGCAAGAATCTGCGCTCGATGAATAAAAGGTCGGAGTTCTCGATCGAATTCGAGGTTGTAACCTAAGCTAATCACTTCACGTAAAAGATCATTGTCAATGTCTCCTGTTACTGCTCGTTGCCATAAACGACGCGCCAGATGGAAATCTTCAATGAGCAAGCATCGTGAGGCTCGCAATAAAACACTTGGACGAATTTCTTCGTTTCTAAGCAAGCGACTTGCAGTTTGAGCAACTCCTTGAAGATCACCATGATCAATTTGAAGATTCAGAATGATGGTGAGATTCTCGACAGTTTCTTGTAAATAAGCTAACTCACTCGCATCCGAGATCGCTTGAGGGAGCAATCCTAATCGTGCTTGACACCGTGTTCTCAAGCGGCGCAAATCGGGCGGCAAGACCCGATGTGGGAAAAGATGAAGATGATTATTGAGCAGGTGATAGCACTGTTCTGCATGATCGACTTGCCAAGCTGCTAACACGGCGAGGCTGAGTGCATCTGCTGTTGCGATTGACAAAACAAGTGTGTCTGCATGTTCAACAACATAACTCCAGTTCTGCAATTTAGCTTGAAGTTGACACGCTTCGTATAGATACTGATTGTTACCACTTTCTTGCCAACAAATTTCAAGGAATTCAGCCAGCGGTTGCCAGTGATTCTGGAGACGCGATCGCTCGTAGAATACAGCTACTTGAAGATTGCGTCGAACTTCGGAACGATCAAATTGTTCGATGATTTCGAGTGCTTGCTCAAAATCACCATTTGCAGATAAAGCTTGCACATACCAGAATTGCCAAATTTCAAGACGGTTTGTACGCTCAAATACTTCCTGTTTTGCATTGAGTAAATCTAGCGCAAGTTTAGGCGAATTGAACTGCACATAAAGACCGAGTAGCGTAATGATGCACTCTAAATCCTGACTCCCTGCTTGGACTAGACCTTCTAAAGCTTGCTGACTGGAAGTTGTATCAATTTCATAGCGACGCACTATACTCCAAGCGATCGCTTGAGGATGAGTTGGATCTTTTGCTAACAAAGCTTGGCACAGTGTTTGAGCTTCTGCTTGATGATCTGGATCATTCGCTAAAGCGGCAAGATGCCAAATCTCCCAATGATCGCGTTGCGGATCGCCCCGTTCAGTTTCCGATGCAAGCTGGCTAAACTCTGCTGCTGCCATGCGTAGCCTTCTTAAGCTTTCATCATCTTGTTTTACTAGACACCATTCGACTGGTAGAGGTCGATCGATCAGCCTTGGTGCAATGGATGGGGAAAGTGCGCTGAAATAGTTGATAGTTGCCTCTGCTGCTCGGATTTTTTCCCATCGGGGGTTGTCATAACGCGCCTGTTGAATTTTGACCTGTGCGCCAGGAATATCACTTTGATCCAAAAGAGCGAGTGCATGAATTCGGTTAGTCTCCGAGTCTGCTTCAAATTTTTGTGCTAATTTTTCTAGCTGTGAAAAGACTTCATCAAGCTGCCCTAGTTCCAGATGTAAGCCCAGCTTCAAATTGTATAAGTCGAGTGTAGACGGATTGTCAATGAGTTTTAGAGCAGCTTCAGCGCCTTCGATATTGTACTGAATCAACACTCGAATAATTGTGGTATTTGCTTCTGGATCAATAGCTTGAGCCTCTTCTGCAAGTTCCTGAGCTTTTGCCACATCTTTCTCAATACCAAGCACATAGCCCGCAAGGGAGCATAGAATCTGTGCCTGTAGCACTTTATCAAAATTATCCCAATGCTCATCAGCACGGAGGGCACTCAGAATAGACAGCGCTTCTTGAAATTCTCCTCTTCGGTAAAGTTCACGGTATGTTTCAAGGTGCTGCGCCTTCGCTTTGGATAGCTCGGAGGAGAGCCGATCAATCTTGGATGTTAGCATACCAACTGTGACATCTACATTCCTAGATTCACCTGGAACAAGCAAGGTCGGTTGCTGAATACGTCGCGTAGGAGACTGAAACCGAGTGTTCCGGATAAAAGAGGCTTGTTCTTGAATTCTCGCGCCAGATGCGATCGCTCTTTGAGCCTTCTGATTAGCCTTGAAGTGCTGATTAATGTGATGAACAATCTGACTAATTGATAAAAATTCCTCAGTACTTCCAGCCTCAAACTGCATTGCGGTCGAGAGTGCTTCAACAAATGCACCATCTCCCGCTTGACCATCAGTACTTGCAGCAACGATCCAAATACCGCTTCCTGCTGAATTGAAATTCTTTAAACGGTTCAGAACATCAAAGGCTTGTTGTTGCCCAATTCCAGCGTAACAAACGTCTAGAATCAGCAAAACATTTTGAGGACACTCATTATCTCCCTGAAACAGGCTTTCGATTAGACTGCGCGTTGCGATCGCAGTATTAGATAAGTTGTTCTTGCAAGATTCAGCAGTGAACAGATAGTGATCGCTAAGTTGTCCGACCTCATCTCCATGTCCCCCATAATAGATAACAACGCAATCTGAAGCTCTCCGATCAGAACTGGCAAACCAGATGTTTAATGCATTTTTAATTTGGTTAGAGGTTGCACCCACTGGAATTTGATCAGTTAATACGATCTCATATCCCTGCTGCCGATTCGCGAACAGTTCGATGATTTTTACAATATCGGACTCAACTTGCGGCAAATGTGGAAGTCCTAAATTCGGGCAGTGAGGAGAGCCGATTACAATTAAGTAGCGTCGAGGCTCATCATTTTCAGGAAAATTATTCATCGACATCATGCTTCAAACAATCCTGTAGCGATCGCACGTCCAGTCTCTTTCGCATTAAGATAACGAGTGGCGGAGTGTGACTCCCATCCGTTATATACCAGAACATCTACGATCGCGCCAAATTTAGGCTCCAATTCTTTCTCCAATGCCACAATATCCCCTTGATCGGCAACGTTAAACCACTGCTTTACGTTCGGGTACATTCCTCGACCAAGCTCAGGAGCAGGTGTTAGTGCATCAAACACAATCGGAGACATGCCCAGCGGAGATCCCAATGTTATTAGCGTTTCCACATTCCATTCTGGATGGGCACATAGACATTCATAAGCAACAACCGAACCGAGCGAGTGTCCGATGATCACTCGCGTATCTGGTGAAACTTTTTCGATCACTCTCTGTTGAATGGCTTGCTTCATCTCTAAATTGTGCAAATACTCCCGCACCTGCTTTAACACAAATAGAACGGCTCGCTCCCCTCCAAGCTGGCGGAAATATTTCGATTTTGCAAGTTGCCTCAGTGCTGCTTGAACGGTGCGTGAAGTTCGCCCTCGCCCCTCAGAATCTGGGCTTTCAATTGTGAGATCTTCACCTAAAAAATCAGGCTGCGGATGACTACGATTGATCTGCGAAAGTCTGGCAGCTTCACGCCACCACTCTAGAAGCAGTGTGACCTCCCGCTCGTCTTGAATATCTGCTGCGGTCAGTCTAGGAAGCCATCCTGCCCGCGTCCCTTCTGGACGAAATAACGCACCATAAGCAGCGATCGTAAAATCTTCTGGCTGAATGCGTGAAAAGCCTGCCTCTTCAAGCCCACCCTGAATCGCAGGCAACCACTCGCGCTCAATTTCAGGAGCAGTCAGGTGTGTATGGGCAATTCCGTGAATTCCAACAATTTTCATGAGAAGCTAGAGTTGAGCAACTATTTTTTCATCGTCTCTTTACACATACTACTTCGCGAGATTTTGAAGCGGCGACTGAAGAGTAATTAGCGACCGTATGATCATTACTCATTTCGCAGTAGATTTTCGGCTGTATTTTGTCAAAATCAATCAGCAACTAAGCTCTGATCCAAATCGATCATGACAGACCTAACAGCGAAGAGATCCTCACCTTGCTCTTTTCATGAGGGTTGAGCTATCTTCTTGCTCTATACCGTAGCTTCCGCCAAAATTTTCTAAGGACACTCAAGCAGCGCTCGATTAAGAATGAATTCAATTTGGCTGTCTTTGCTTGAGAAGATGGTTTTGAAGTACATTGAACACTGCTGTTTGGCTCAGTTCTGACATAGTAATCCGCTTTGGCAGATTTATCCTGAACGCGATTCGCTGAAATCTGCTGATCCGTCCAGATCTCAGCTTCAATCACTCGCCCAGATTGAATCCAGTAATGAGAACGACAAGTGAAATTCCAGTTCCCGATCGACGGAGATAACGAAACCGTCTCCCCGTCAAATGTCATCTTCCAGTCAGTTGGAGTAAAGGGTGTAACCACTTCTTCTCCACAACCACAGCAGCAACAATGAGCCGCAGTGGCATACTTCATAGAGATATATAAGATGCCTACCTGTAAGGTTTTTGGGAATTGCTCGACGAACTCATGTTCAAGAGAGGTGTGCTGCATCATACGAAATCCGCGCTCAGGAGCATATTGCTATCGGTTGTGTAGGTGGAGTGAAGCTCACCCTCTAGATCGCGATAAAATCCTCGGATCTTCTTCCACTTGATCACGGCTAGCATTGCATTCAAGGCGTTCAGATCAGCAACCTGGATATTTGAGGCGTAGATATCATTTTCGCCCCCGCCTTCAAAATTAACTCGCTGTGGGCGTTCTGTTTGTTTGCCCGGAATGTGTGCAGTGGTTCGCAGAATTCCTCCCAGCGATCCATCGACTAATTCCAGTCCCATCCCAACATCAATAAACGGAATACCCAGTGCTTCCAACTTCTGAAAGATTTGCCGCTTTGCTGTTCCTTGATCAATGCAGACAAACACAAAGCTTAGCCCTTCTAGTAGATGAAGCGTACTGGAATCGATCGTAACTGCATGAGGAATAATCCTACGGTGCATTTTCGAGTAAATTTTTGCCCAGTAATCGACTTTCAAGGGCGCATCCCGCAATTCATCAATAGACGGCGCACCAGGAGAACGAAAGGCATTGTGCTGAAGAAATCGATCGCCATCGAACAATCGAATCTCCCGTACTGGTGTCTTGGCAGCCGAGTCAAGGATATATGAGCCAGTGCCGCCCAAACCGATAATTCCTAGCGTTTCGTGAGCAAGCCGATCGGTAAGCGCACCGATACCAGCTCGATCCGATGCCGTATCAATGTATGCAAACACGCTCTTTTGTCCCTCATCCGGCACGCGAAAGGTTCTTGGATTTGAACCTGGCTTCAACACTGCTGCTGATCCAGAAAGGATAGCAGCATAGGTCGTCATTTTGTGGTAGTAATCTGTGTAACCGCTTTCTGGCTTGCTCGAAAAACTGTGCTTTGCGGTGAGTCCATCTCTCAAATTCAGATAGCCGCTTTGATGTGCAATCTGCTGGATTGGCACCCCCTCAGCCGTGCAGGGAAACTCACCATCGAAGTAAACGACGTGATCTCCACCATACTGAGTAACATCTCCAGCCAGCGTCAAGCTGGAGATTAGCGTTCCAGTTTGCACCTGTCGCTGTGCATTGACGTATGGCACTTCCCGCAAAAGCAGGAATCCCGCATAAATCTCGACGAAATAGCCTTCTTCGCGCAGGCGCTTGAGATCCGGGCTATGACTTATCAGTGCGTGTGACATTGAAGACTGTTCCTTGTTTGACTTTGACAACTCCTCCAGCACCAAGTTCACCTTTGGGTGGTGTAGAGGCAGCTTTGCTGTAGGTAATCGAGAAGACGGAGTTTGGATTGTGCGAACCTGGAAAAGCGAGTTGCACGATTTGCTCGTAGGTCACTTCAGGGCTTGTCACCTTCTGCGATCGCGCATTCACAATGATCTCGATTTCAAGTGTGATTCGAGGCGCAGTGATGAATCGTTCGACTCCTGGAGCCGTTAAGTCGATCACAACTTCGGGTGCGATCAATTGATCTTCACCCCCACGAACTTCAAGAAATACTGCTTTATCACCGCTAATGTCAGCCAGCTTGTAGAGGTCAGATCCGTTAATCGCGGGTTTGCCCCAGGTGATTTGACGATCGTCAAGGGTCAATTTGAATTCTCGATCGCACTGGAATGCTACAAATCTCTCAACGCCACGTCCGCGCAAGTCAAAGGTTTCATCCAGACGGATGTCCTCGAAATCGCCAGAAGTCAGGATGGAAAAAAGGCTGTAATCCCCTCTCACATTAATCCCAGCCGCCGCGAGAATTTGCCGACCCAGAGGCACAGGGTCAGTGATTTCAACGGCTCGAAAATTTAGGTTGTTGAGCGCGAACTGAATACGATAACTGCGTGAGTCTTGCCCGGACTCGCTTGAGCTTTGGCAATTAATTTGCTCATCGTCTTTCATTCTTCATTCTCCTTGGAGCCTAGATTAGTTATTTGGCTCTAAGGTGTTAATCGATACTGCTGGACCAAAGCGGTAAATGATCTCTAAAATTCTTTTGATAGAAATCCGGCTGGGGTTGAACCGCAGATAAAAAAGGCGGGACAGCTTGGACAGGTGCGAGTTGAAGGATTCATTGGAAAACGTCCACTGCTGACAGCGTTGAAAAATTCTCCCAGTTTGTCATTTCTAGTCTGAAGTACTTTATCTGACAATGAAATGCTTTGCACCGTTTGGTCTGCCAGGTAGAGAAATTCGATGGTGGCATCCGGGCAAGCCTGCCGAACCGCGATCGCAAAGGCAGCCGTTCCGAGATCCTTGTCTGTCGATCGCGAATGTCCAGTTTGAATCCGTCTGAACGTCTTTTTCCCATCTGAACTGACCAGAACATCATCAGGTCGAACGGTGATTTCTGCTTTGTCCGCTACCTTGAATTTCAGAATCGACGGTAGTTCCGGCGTATATCCAAAACGTGCTGATTTTAGAAATTGAAGCATTTCAACTGCGAAAGTTTTTAATTCTTCAGCACAGTCATCGTCTTTCAACTCGTTTTCAGTCATTGCTTTCCGCATCCACTGTTCAAGATCTAAATCAGGGTTAGATGTTTTACCTTCAGCGATCAGGATTTGGGTCAATGTCCGTACAATCTCGTGCATTTGCATCAGAGCAGTTTCCTTGCGACGACCCCCAATTTGCATCAGATGTGTATAAAAAAATCGGCGTGGGCAAGACTCATACAATCCAATCTGTGCTGCGTTGAACTGTAGACTGTCCTCAATCTGAAGCGAAATGCTGTCGTTCTCCATCACTTCTAGCAGTGTGCGTATCGGTGTGACATGCTGCCATTTGAGTTTGTCTCCCAGACGCGCTAAAAACGGAGACAACCCCCACTGATGACCATTCGCTTTCTGAGTTGGTGCATAGAGGAACAGACGATCGCGAGTCCGCGAAAGTGCCACATAGAATAAGCATTCTTGTTCAAGTGCCTGCTCAGTGCGAAACATTTCTCGTGCAGTCCCAAGGCTGCCTTCTATCATTCCGTCTGGAGGTGAACAAGCTGGTGGTTGTGGCGTTCTAGGCAGGGTATTCACGTTCAAGCCCGGTAAATGCACCACTGGAAACTCTAATCCTTTCGAGCCGTGAATGGTCATGAGACGGACTGCATCAAGGCTTTGAGCGGCAGCAGGGAGTTGACGTAGATCCCGATCGTCTCCTAGCCTGACCAAACGACGAACCCGATTCAAGAGTCGTGTAATGGGCAATCCCGCGCTAGAGGGCTGGCTGCGAATGAAGTTCATCAGTTGCCAAAGTGCGATTCCGCGCGATCGATCACAAATATCGTCTGAGCCAGCAATTTGAGCAGCGATTTTAGTTCGGTCTAGTAACACCGTTGCTAGAACTGTCCAAGGTGAGGACTGTTCATCGAATCCTGCTAACATCTGGGCGATCGCTGTGAGAGCAGTACGACCTGATTCAGATAAATCAGGAATCGTTTCTAATTTATCGAGCCAAATATCTGATTCATCTTCGTGTTGAAGATAATTGATCACGGTTGCAACGTCATCCAGTTGCATTGTGAACTCACTCCAGCAGGCAAGCCGAACTAAGCCAATCGCACACCGATCAACCAGTATCGATAGCAGAGCCAAGACATCTTTAATCTCTTGTCGCTCAAAGAGACTCCCCAAGAACAGAACGGGTACGCCTAAACGTTCTAGATCTTGAGCAAGTTTCGAGAGTTTCTCGTTCCCTGTACAGAGTACAGCCTGATCACGGTAGCAATGTCCCTGAGAACGCATTGCTTCGATCGTATCCGCGATCGCAACTGTCTGCTGATCAGCTTGCTCAACGGTATAAAGTATCGGTTCATCATCCCCAGAACCTCGTTCGGCTTCTAAGGTAGAGTTAGCATCGCCTACTGTCATCGTTGAAGCAAATTCAGAGAAGGCGCTTACGACCTCGTGAACCGATCGATAGTTTTGTTTTAGCCGACTTCGCTGACCGCCTGGGAAATCCTCCTGTCCAAACCGCGTCATGTTAAATGAGGAGGCTCCTCGGAATCGGTAAATCGATTGTTTCGCATCGCCTACAACCCACAAGTTCTCTCCATGACCGCAAATCGCTTGAAGCAGGCGAACACTACTGCGATTGACATCTTGATATTCGTCAACCAGCACATGATCATATCGATTCGCCAAGTGTTGTCGAACTGCGTCGTTTCCCTCTAATAACTGCACTGGCAGCAAGACTAAATCACCAAAATCGATGTAGCCCTCCTTCTGCTTCAAACGTTCGTATATGTAGTACACCTGAGCCACTTCGATCGCTTTCTCGGCTGCCTCCTGCAAATCAGGTGTTGACGCTTTCTGAAGCATCGCCTCTGCAAGATCGGCATACTTCTCTGGAGTAATGACCTCATCCTTAGCACGCGAAATCGCTGCTAGAATACTTGCAATGTTCTGAATCGGATCGTAAAGATTACGATAGTGCAATAGCTTGAGCCGAGAGAACTCTTTTTCGAGAAGTTCGACAGCATCAGTTCGATCTAGTAACCTTAGATTCTTCGGTAACCCTAGCTCAACATGAAAACGTCGAATCAGATCCAGTCCGAAGGCATGAAAAGTTCCAATCCACATTGCACAGGCAGCATCCTTGTTTTTTAGGGCAATCCGTGCAGCCATTTCTCCTGCGGCTTTGTTTGAAAATGTCAGCAAGAGAATTTGGCGTGGATCAACCCCCTCAGCCAGCAAAGCTTCTACACGGGCAGTGAGTGTCTGAGTCTTTCCAGTTCCAGGTCCTGCTTCCAGCAAATAAGCTTCCCCTCGATGCTGTGCTGCTTGAGCTTGCAGTGGATTGAGTGGAAATGCGATCGCTGGAACTTCTGATGCTGGAACGACTGGTGGCAGAAGTAAGGCATCCAGTAGCTGCTGAACGACGACATCAAACGGCGCACCAAACTTTTCTGCAATCTGGGAAGCTGTGAGTCCTGCGTCGATAAACAGCGATCGCACCACAGGTCGAGGCAGGAGAAATTCACGAGCGAACAGATCCATCTGAATTTCGCGCCGTTGACGTGGACTATAATCTACAACGCGATCTAGACCAATGGGTGAGGGTTCTGATGATCGTGCTGGTTCAATCTGATCAGCCGAGTTCGCATTAGCATTATCGCCGAGTTCAACATGACCAATTTCGTGCGCGACCAAAAAAGCTTGCTCGAAGGGAGTTCCACTATTTTCGTGTAGGATCAGAGCATCTTTAGGAATAAAAGTCGCTTGTCCACCATCAAGAAGCGGAGTACCGGGATTCGTTGGCTCAACATAGATGTCCCGCCGCTCTGCTTCAACTACTGCAAAACGATAGGGATCTTGAGGATCTTCACCTCTGGCAACAGCTTGGGCATGAAGATCAGCCGCAATTTGACGGGCAAGCTCGATCGCATTCATTTCAGTTTTCACCTTTCATTAACTGCGATTGCTTTTCTTGAGAAACACCAGCATTAATCAAAATCTGCTCAAAAGCTACCTGGTTTTGAACTTCAGGTCTGTTATCTGCTTTGTAGCTGCGCTCTGGGTTCGGTGTAGGTGGAAGGCTAAGGGAACGAATGAGAATCTCAACGGTGCTGTCTAAAGCAGTTGCTAGGCGCTCTAGAAACGGAAGTGGGATTGAAGTCGGTTCAATCCGATGCTCACGAAACGCTGTAATCACTTGTTGTGGTACATCAAGAAGCCGAGCAATCTGACGTTTTCTCTCAACTGAAAGATCTTCCAAAGGGTCTGCTGTTGCTTTGGGGGCTGCCTCGACGTGTCGCTGCCATGCCTTATCGATCGCTGCTTTGTCTTCATCTGTGAGCGGTATTTCGTCCTCGCACACTGGACGAGAGAGTACATACGACAGTTCAGTCAGTTCAGCCGTGTATTCTGGATAGTTTTGGAGGTAGCGTTCGAGAGTATCGTCCCCTAAACTGGATTCCATCGCGAAGGCATCCAACACATCTTCGCAAGAGAGGTGGGAGTTTTCAGGTGTCATAGGTTTTCTCCTTCATTGAGGGCGACACGCAGAACAGCATAGGCTTTATTGCGATAGGTTCGGATTGTTTTTTCTGACTTTCCGAGCGTTTTTGAGATCGTGTGTGCATCTGGATCTTTTGAATCGATTGGAATGCCTCGATCAATCATCAGGATAATCTGCCGCTGTTCAGGTGGTAATGTATCAATCGCTCTCCAAAGGCGCGATCGGTAATCGGCATCAGCCCATACAGACGAATCGAAGGGATCAAAGCTCCCAGCAGATCGTTCAACCGCGACAGTTGGCTCACCTGTTTCTTCATCATAGAAAGCAGTTGATCGCTTTTCATCTCTCCAAACCTGCTTCTGAGCATCGAGATACCGCCTCTTCATGACGTTCTCAAAACTCACTTCGTAATAGTCGAGCTTGTCTACATACTCAGTTCTATCATGGGCAAGCAGATTCACAAACTGATCGAAAACTTTCTCTCGAATCTTAATTTCAGTTGAAGAATTTGTCTGACTGCTGCTCTGTATGGAAAAGCAGCGCACCCGCTCAGCTAAACTGATATAAAGCTGATTAAAGAGAGCATCTGAATTGTCGTTACGGCAAACGCGAACGAAATATACTAAGCATTCGCTTGGAACATAAGCTGGATCAGATCGCGTTGTGATTTTGCACCGCACGATCAATTCGTGTCGAGGAAGCATCGACAATTCAATGATTTTGGACTCGATCTCAGGTCTACGGACATATCGCTTTCCTTCTAATGTCTGCTTCCTTAATGGTTCTATCAAGGCTTTGTATTCTCACTCCCTTGCAACAACTCTACTCTATGCCTAGCGCTGATGAAGCATAAATTAGTGCTATGAACGCTCTAGATAGTTAAGCAATGAAGTCGATTTTAATACCCGTAATGCGATTGGACTAAGTGCAAAAGAATTTTTAATATTTGCTTAATTCTTGCAATGGTATGAAAACTGTTTGAAGTTGCTTTTAATTTCCTAACAAGTCAGTCGCCCAAGCACTGCGATCACCTCCTAAAATACTGCCAGAAGCTAAAGCCCCGGGTAGCTCAACTGCCGACAGATCGAATTCATGCGAACTTTCTAAGAACGAACCCGTCTTGCGTAAGAAGGCACCGCTCAAGTCGCCAATCTCCTATTAAATTGTCCGGCTACGCCATTTTTCCTGATATTGTGCGGTTCTTGGGTGAGACGGTGGAAAGCGATCACACAAACAATTCACTCAAGCAGCATTTAAATTATTTGCATACTTTTGCAATTGTGCTATTGTCTAATCATGGAAATGAAAGATGCGATTGACGCGCTCTCAGCCTTAGCGCAAGAGACACGGCTATCGCTGTACCGTCTCCTAGTTCGCACCGGACCGAAAGGGTTACCTGCGGGGGAGATTGCGTTACAGCTAGACGTGAATCCTTCTACAATGTCTCGTCATTTGGCACAACTAGAGCGAGCAGGATTAATTCGCTCCTGGCGGATGCAGCGACAGGTGTTTTACGCGATCGACTGGAAAGGCACTGAGGCATTGCTGGCGTTTTTGACCGAGGACTGTTGTAAAGCAGATCCCGATGTTTGGTGTGATAAGCAATCTAGCAAATGTCGCAAATAATTTCGAGAGGACAACCACATGAGTTTTGATCACAAGCCTAGAATTCTGTTTCTTTATGGTTCTTTGCGAGAGCGCTCGTACAGTCGCTTATTGACAGAAGAAGCGGCACGAATCATCGAAGAGATGGGCGCAGAAGTCCAGTTCTTCCATCCTCACGATTTACCGCTCCCTGGCAGTGTTCCTGATACGCATCCGAAAGTGCAGGAATTACGCGAATTAGTGCAGTGGTCAGAAGGACAGGTATGGTCGAGTCCAGAAATGCATGGCAATGTGAGTGGACTGCTGAAGATGCAGGTCGATTGGATTCCGCTCAGCATTGGGGCAGTTCGACCGACTCAAGGAAAAACGTTAGCGGTGATGCAAGTCTGTGGGGGATCACAGTCGTTTAATGCGGTCAACACATTGCGGGTTCTAGGTCGTTGGATGCGGATGTTTACGATTCCGAATCAGTCATCTGTGGCGAAAGCGTATCAAGAGTTTGATGAAGATGGCACAATGAAGGACTCACCTTATCGCGATCGCGTGGTCGATGTGATGGAAGAACTCTACAAGTTCACGCTCTTGCTGCGTGACAAAGTGGATCACTTAACCGATCGCTATAGTGAACGCAAAGAAGTAACGGCAAAACAAGCTGCAAGTATTGTGAGTCAATCGATTGGAGCCGCTCAGTAGTTATTCATTGAACGAAAGAGCATGATTGAAGGATTAAGTCATATCACGCTGATTGTTCAAGACTTAGAGCAAATGGCGCACTTTCTGAAGCACATTTTTGAAGCTGAAGAAGTCTATTCGAGCGGCGATCAAACTTTCTCGATCTCACGCGAGAAGTTCTTTTTAATCAGCGATGTGTGGATTGCCATTATGGAAGGTGATCCATTACTCAGCAGAACTTAAACCATATTGCTTTCAAAGTCTCAGATGCGGAATTTGATAGGTATGTCGATCGAGTTCATGCTCTGAACATTGATGTGCGTGAAGGGCGGAGTCGATTTGCTGAAGAAGGTCGATCGCTTTACTTTTACGACTACGATAATCATTTATTCGAGCTACACACAGGTACATTAGAACAACGCCTTGCATTTTACCGTCGAAGTGAATGAGTATAACCTCAACTCACCGAAGAAAACGTTCAGAACTAACGTCTTGATCTTTCTGCCTAATCATGCAATTTTGAAGCATCTCTAGCAGTCAGAGTCAGAGTTCACTATGTCGGCAAAAGACGCGAAATCAATGGCGGGTTTGTGCCCTTGGTGTGATAGTGAGGTGGTTGCGGTCGGGATCTGCTTAGTAGACGGGCAGGCTTTAGACTCCTGCCCTGCTTGGAGATGTAAGGTTTGTGATACTTATCTTGACTGTTTGGGGTTGCCAATTCTTTTTGATCGAATTGTTTTCGACATTCCAGGCATCCAAAACTGTCGCTTTCCATCGTTGTGAATCGAGTCGATCTCGACATCATTTCAACACTAAATCGCTAGGAGTAAGACTCCAAACACTAAACTACTTACGCCGCCTGCAATCCACCAAAGAGATTGATTTTTCTGCTCTCGATCCCAAGCGGAGGTTCGCTGTGGTTGCTCTCCTTGAGCTTGTAAGCGTTCTGCTTCCTCTGACCATAGATAATCGCGATCGCACAACACTTCATAGGCTTGCCAGAAAGCTGCTAATCCAGCCGCGATAAAGGCAATACCCAACATCTTGTTCATGATCAACGGCTCTAAATTCGAGAGTACTCCTCAATTGTGTGTTGGGGCGCTTGATCGGGTAAAAACTGTAAGATTTTTATTAGAAACTTGATAGCCAGCCGTGCATTGTTGATTGAATGATGCACGGCTTGATTTACATCAGTTGTCATCATGTTTAGTTTCTAGGGGCATACATCATAACTAAAACGCCTAGTAATACGATCCAACCTCCTAGAAGATCAAATTTATCAGGGTTGATTCGATCGACTAACCAACCCCATAAGATAGAGATTACGACGAAAACACCGCCATACGCTGCGTAAGCGCGTCCAAAATTAGTTGGTTGTAGTGTTGGCACGGCACCATATAGACCAAGTAATACAACTCCAATTACAGCGAACCAAACGCTCTTTCCCTCTCGCAACGAGAGCCAGACCAAGTAACCACCGCCAAGCTCAAAGAGTCCAGCAAGAACGAAAAACAGCATGGATTGAATCACTTGTATCTCCTTTTGCTTTACCCCCAGAATTATCCCGCGTTAGGATTGCAAGTTGAGCACTCATCAGCAATATAGAACGAACCGTAACTCTCTTTATCATCAAAACCAAACACCGATGATGAGCAGGTGAGTCATCTTAACTGTTTCTCGCTAAATTTTGCAGAAACAGAGTTTGAGCTTCTCGCAACTCAACGTCAGGATTGGTCGTTTGAATGATCTGTATCGCGTCATCGTAGGAAAAACCGCTACTGATCAAATAAGCAACTAGCATCGTTGCCGTTCGTCGTTTGCCATTTGTGCAGTGAATTGCGATCGCAATCCTACTCTGGTTGTATTGGTCAACAAACTCCCGTAGTCTGTGAACTTGTTCTAAAGTGGGTGCAGTGCCTCCTTTCGTAGGCAACCACAGGTAAGGAATGTTTGACTGTTGATATAAATCTAGATTAGTGGGATCATCCATTACAGACACGATCGCTCCAACGCCTGCGGTTTGTAACTCAGCTAATTCTTCGGCGGTCGGCTTACGTACCCCGGCAAGTTTGTCTGGAATCACCCACCAAAGATTTTCGGTGATCGATTGAATTACTTGGTGCTCCATGTGGATTAATGCCTCATCTAAGATGCTGAAAAATAGCGTTTTTAAAACCAAAAGGCAACGTTGACAAGACTAATCAATGCGGGCACTTCTACGAGTGGTCCAACAACAGCGGCAAAAGCAGCGCCTGAATTAATGCCGAAGACTGCAACTGCAACTGCGATCGCAAGCTCAAAATTATTTCCGGCTGCTGTAAATGCAACACTTGCAGCCTTGGAGTAGTCCGTTTTGATTCGCCATGCCAGGTAGAAGCTGACCAGAAACATCACTGCAAAATAGACAATCAGTGGGATTGCAATTCGTACTACGTCAAAGGGAATTTGAACAATCAGATTCCCCTTCAAGCTGAACATAATGACGATCGTAAACAGCAGTGCAATTAGCGTAATTGGGCTAATTTTGGACAAAAACTCTTCGTGATACCAAGCCCTTCCTTTAGCTTTGACGAGAAAGTAGCGTGTCAAGAACCCTGCCAGAAAAGGAATGCCTAAGTAGATGAGGACACTCTGAGCAATTTCAGCAATACTGATATCGAACTGATATCGACAATATTACTTTGCAATCCGAATACAGGTGGCAGCACACTGAGAAAGAACCAGGCGAACGGACTGTAGAAAATGACTTGGAAAATGCTGTTGAAGGCGACGAGTCCTGCTGTGTATTCTGTGTTGCCTCGTGCTAAATCACTCCAAACCACGACCATTGCAATGCAACGCGCCAATCCAATCAGAATCAACCCAACCATATATTCTGGGTAACTTCCAAGAAACGTGATGGCTAAAGCAAACATTAAAACGGGTCCAATCACCCAATTAAGCAGCAGCGATAGCCCTAGTATGTTGCCATTCCGAAAAACGTCTCCTAACTCCTCATAGCGCACCTTTGCTAATGGCGGGTACATCATGAGAATTAATCCGATCGCAATTGGAATATTTGTTGTCCCTACCTGAAACTGGTTGATGACGGTATCAACTGCTGGGAAGAAATAGCCAATGCCAATACCTATCACCATTGCTAGAAAGATCCATAGCGTTAGGTGGCGATCGAGAAAAGAAAGTCGTTTGAGCGTTGAGGATTGCATTGCTAAACAGGAATTGTATGAGTCTTAAGCAGAAATTAAAAAGCGATGCGGATCAGTAGCGGGAAGAGATACAGCGCGGATCGGGTAAGTTTGCTTTTTCGGGCTGGCGAGAATTGAGGCTCATGCCATTAATCTCCGTCTTTCGCTTTCCAAGCAACCGCCTTACTCGGTTGCGGTGTGGGCAATTTTAGAGAAATTAGTGCAGCGGCTAAGACAAACACCGCTGAAGTCCACAGACAACCAATCAGTCCAAACCCTTGATAGATGAGTCCTGATAAAACGGTTCCTGCCAATCGACCTCCGGAGTTTGCCATGTAGTAAAACCCAACGTTCAGCGCAACTTTATCGTCATCTGTGTATGCCAAGACTAGATAAGAATGAACGGCTGAGTTAAAAGCGAAGACCACACCAAACAGCATTAACCCGCCCACGATCGCATAGTTTGGATTGACCCCAGCGGCAAGTGCGATCGCAATCAAGGCAGGCACGATCGTCAGCGTGAATGTCCAGAACCGAATCGTGCTAGTAGAGGGCGGACGACCTGATCCGAATCGTTTAATCAAGGTCGGTGCGGAGGATTGAACAATCCCATAGCCAATCACCCAAATTGCCATAAATCCGCCGACTTGATAAAACGACCAGCCGAGTGGTCCGCGCAGGAATACAGGTAAGCCCACCACAAACCAAACATCACGAGAACCAAAGAGAAAGAATCGTGCTGCTGACAAAATATTGATTTCGCGGCTCTTAGAAAACAGTTGTGTAAATTTTACCTTCGCTTTGATCTTGCCTATGCCTTTCGGCAACATCAATCCAGTGAACATCAATACGAACAGTCCACCTGCCATCAGCCACAGCGAATTGACAAAGCCGATCGAAGCCAGTAGCGCTGCACCCAGAAAGAAGCCGAACCCCTTGAGTGCATTCTTTGATCCCGTCAGAATTGCCACCCATTTGAACAATGAGGATTGTGCATCTTGAGGCACAACCAAGCGGATTGCACTTTTGGAACTCATTTTAGTGAGGTCTTTCGCAATGCCAGAAAAGGCTTGAGACACCATGACATATCCAACCGCAAACCATTGCGCCCAATTACGATCGAGAAACGACAACATCACCAAGGCAAAGATCTGTAATCCAATTCCCGCATAGAGTGTCACCTTCAATCCAAGCTGAGAACCGATCCAGCCGCCAAAGAAATTGGTGACAACCCCAAACACTTCATAAAATAGAAAGAGGAATGCAACTTGCAATGGAGAGTAGCCAATCTCGTAAAAGTAGAGCAGCACTAACAACCTGAGAGCGCCATCGGTGATGGTGAATCCCCAATAGGCAAGCGTGACGAGAACGTAGTTTTTGAGGTTGGCGTTAGAAGCAGTTGTAGATGGCATGGTGAGGGCAGTGACAAAAGGGTTAATTTAGACTCAACGCAACTTTTCGAGCAAGTTCGACCATGCGGTTGGAGTAGCCCCATTCGTTGTCATACCAAGCCAGAATTTTGACTTGAGTTTCATCCACAACCATTGTGGAAAGGGCATCGATAATCGACGATCGCGGATCATCTTTATAGTCAATTGAGACTAACGGACGTTCTTCATAACCCAGAATTCCTTTGAGTTTTCCATCGGCTGCCGCTTTGAGCAGGCTATTAACTTCCTCAATCGTGGTTGATCGCGCCACTTCAAACACACAATCTGTTAGCGAGGCATTGAGTAAAGGAACTCGGACTGCTAAACCATTCAATTTGCCGTTGAGTTCTGGGTAGATTAGCCCGATCGCAGTTGCTGATCCGGTAGTGGTTGGAATCAGCGATAAACTTGTCGCTCTAGCACGACGTAAATCCTTGTGAGGCGCATCGACGATCGTTTGGGTGTTGGTGTTGTCGTGAATTGTAGTGATAATGCCGTGCTTGATACCGAGTCCTTCGTGAATTACTTTTACAACCGGAGCAAGGCAATTTGTCGTGCAGGATGCAGCAGTGAGTAGGCTATGTTCATTAGGCTGATAAAGATGATCATTAATGCCCATAACGATGTTGAGTGCGCCTTGTTTAACTGGAGCTGCCACAATCACCTTTTTCACACCGCGCTTGAAGTAGGGATCAAGCGTTTCAGGGGTGCGAAACTTGCCCGAACATTCCAGTACGATATCAACGCCGTAATCTTCCCAAGGCACTTCACCCGGCTTGGCAGATTCGCTGAAGGTTACGGGTTTTCCATCAACGAGAATACGATCGCTCCCCGCTTCAACTTCTGGTGTCCAGCGTCCATGCACCGAATCGAACTTCAGCAGATGAGCGGCAGTTTCCGCGCCGCCTTTGACTTCGTTGATGTGAACAAACTCGAATTCCGACCAACCCCAAGCAGCGCGGAAATCGAGTCGCCCAATCCGACCGAAACCATTAATTCCAACCCGTACAGTCATGTGCTTCACCTTGAGAAGATGTTTCTCATTTCAATTTAATTCAGAATAATTCTAGCAATGACCGACTGCAATACGCTAGAAAAACAAGTTCTTAGAAAATCGTATCGAAAAAACTTGTTGTGATTCTATAACGTTTGCAACGACCTCACGAACCTTAGCGATCGCTGCCTTTAGTAAGGCAGCCCCTAAAAGACAGCTTGTTTGCGAAGTAATTCACTGATTGTCAAATCAGGCTGAGGCACACCATCAAAACCTGTTCCCACTTTGCCTTGATAAAAATGTAGGTTCGTCAATCGATAGCCTTCGTCTGGTAGCGGAATGTATCCGACCTGTGTGACGAGCCGTTTAGTATTGTCGAGGTAGTATGTCACAAACGCTTGCAGTTCCGGTTTACGTTGTGCAGCAGTAATGTTGACGTAGATGAACAGGGGACGAGAGAACGGGCGATACTGCGCTTTCTCAACCGTTTCTCGTGAGGGTAAAATTGCACCGCGACCGTCGCCATAATCCACAGCGAGAGCTTTAAGCTCATTCTGCTTAGCTTCATAGTACGAAAGCCCAAAGTAGCCTAGAGCATTTGGATCTTTCTGCACACCCGCCACTAACTCATTGTCATCTTCGCTGGCAGTGTAGTCTGTCCGGCTCTCATTTGGCTTTCCGGTTGTGACCTCATTGAAATAGTTGAATGTTCCAGACTCTTTGCCTGCGCCATAGAGTTTGAGCGGTTGATTTGGATAGGAGGCGCGAACCTGATTCCAATTTGTGATCTTGCCTTGAGCAGCAGGCTCCCAAATCTTCTTCAGTTCCGCAACCGTGATATCTTTTGCCCAAGTGTTTTGCGGATTGACGACCAGTGTGAGGGCATCGAATGCGATCGGTAACTCATAAAACCGCACTCCCGCTTTTCCGCACATCTCTATTTCTTCCTTGAGAATCGGGCGAGACGCATTGTTGATATCGGTTTCACCTGCACAGAACTTTTTGAAGCCGCCGCTTGTGCCAGAAAACTGAACCTCGATCGCGCCTGCTTGGTCGCCTTTTTCCTTGCGGTACTCTTTGACAACTAAATCTGAAATTGGATAAACCGTACTTGATCCATCGACCTTAATACCAGAGTAAGTCGGCACAACTGGGTTTGGCACGTCTGCTCTCACAGGAGTGGAAGACTGGGATTGATTAGAATCGGTTGCCTGATTCGAGGAAGTACAGCCAACCAACCCAAAAGTCATTACAAATCCAGTGCCTAGCAGAAACTTGAAGAGAGTTGAGGTCTGCATTGCCATAGTGAAGCTCACTTATGCTTCAACGATTAACATCCCAATCATTTCAAATAAACTTGATTTGCTCAAGTGTTCTGCAAGACATTCTGCTTAAGAATTGTAAAAAACTTGATGGATTACTCCAAGTCGCGACAGCTTCGAGCAGGCAGAATTGGGCTAAAGCGGCGAAACTCAGCGAGGTACTGTTCGAGGACAACGAACTGTGGCAGACTCAAACTGTAATAGATCCAGCGCCCTTCTTGTCGCGATCTGACTAGTTGAGCTTCTTTCAGCGTTTTGAGATGAAAAGAGAGTTTCGATTGAGTGACGTTTAGAACTTCACACAAATCACAGACGCAAAGTTCGCGATCGCGCAGCAAATCCAGCACTTGAACGCGCAACGGATCGGAGAGCGCATGAAAGCCTGAAACAACTAAACTTGATGAGACTTCGGCAGCTTTAGTCATCAACTTTTCTCAAAATGGCGACTAGAATAGTGACTCCCAGTTTAACCTGGAACTTAGACAAAAGTGAAAACGGGGCAACAATAAGCGCGAAAGTGCCCCTAAACAGTAGAACACTTGGAAATTACGAACAGCAGACAGAAGTGGCGGTTGAAGACGTGCCAAAGGTGGCAGAATCCTCTAGTACCGTATAAATTTCCCACTTCGCTCCGTTTGGATCTTGAACCCAAACTTTGTCTTGCAAGGCATAGCAACAGGTGGTCTGCTCCTCAGTCTTGATAGATAAATCCGCTGCTTTGAAACGATCGATGGCTTCGACCACTTGTTGGGATGACTCCACCTCGACCCCCAAATGATTCATCGTTCCAGCCGCAGCCGGATTTTCAATCAGGACAAGTTTCAAGGGTGGTTCTGCGATCGCGAAATTAGCATAGCCCGGACGACGTTTAGCAGGTTGGGTTCCAAACAATTTGACGTAGCACTCAACCGCTGCATCGACATCATTAACATTCAAGGCAAGTTGTACACGAGACATAATTTTAACTCCTTATATTGATATTCATCAATATCGATTAATATCAATATATTGTCTGCAATATTGATGTATGTCAATATAGAAGTTATGAAGATATCTAACGCTGTTACTTCTTGTTGCTCTGGGCTGCTGACGGGTCATCTGAACAATGATGATGCAACCACTTTGGCAGCGATGTTTCGAGTGCTTGGTGAACCTGCACGACTGCAAATGCTAAGTTTAATAGCAGCACAGCCGAATCAAGAGATCTGTGCCTGTGAATTGGTCGAGCCGTTGGGATTATCACAACCCACCATTAGTCATCATCTCAAGGTCATGTATGAAGCAGGACTGCTAGGAAAAGAACGGCGCGGGACTTGGATTTACTACCGTATCTTGCCGGGGCAGCTTGAAACACTGCGAAAGGCACTGTCTTAGGTAACGCTTTTTCTACGATCGCAGGTGGCACAAATGTTGATTACGAGAGGTTACACACCTGTTGCCCTTGCTACTTAGGCTGATCAGCAATTTCACTCGGTTTAGTGGGTTGTTGGGGAATTGAGCGACGGTTCGGAAGCAACTCTTTCTGCCTTGCGATCGCTTCACTCTCTGCATAGAGCAAGCTGAAGTCTGTAGCTACATTATACATCTGACTCAATTGTGCTGGAGTTAGATAAACTCGTTGAATTGAGATCTGCCAGTAACCGACCTTTCATTCCATTGACTCACTTTCCTACCAGTGATGCTCAACTGATTTCACGATCGCGCTATCTTAGCGGTTTATCACTATTCAGAAGGATAGTAGAAAGAATAGTGACCGTTCGATGTCAAACGGCTCATGAATGATGACTTTGATGAATATCTTTCGCTGGTCTTTCCTCTGTGTCGATCGCTACTTATTGTCGCGTCAGAAAGTACAGCAATGATCGAGGCAATTAATCCGAGAATAAAGAGCGTGGCATGAGCGATGTGACCATATTTCCATTGATCTCGCACCTGCGTCCAATTCGCAGATAGTGTTGTCGATGTCCAAGCATCTATCAAGAGGTTCACTGGATTGATCACTTGAGACCAAAGCACAAGCCCTGCAACGAAACAAACTGAAAATCAGCAACCAAACGAAAGCAGAACGACGTTTGCGGACTAAGAAAAGTAACATGAGTGATGAAACCACAGCCCCACTTCAATCGGTCCTGCTTTCGCCCCAAATCCTCGGTATAAAATCTGCTACATAATTAGCCAAGTTTCAGCGGGTAATGTCATTTTATTGGAAAGTTCTAACGCATGACAAGAGGCAATCCCAGCGATTGAGGCAGCACAGATCAGGCTGATGAATCGAACGAGTTTCAAAACCATAATTGTTTCCAGCACTCTACTTGAAATCTGACGCTTTTGGTAGCAGCCGTCACTATCCGAAAGAATAGTTTTGTCGCTTCGAGCACCGATGGATTGAAAAAAGCGATCGCGCTAAGCTTGATCAAGCAACATAAGCGTTGTTTGGCGACCGGAGGAACAAATGAGCTTTTACGAGAGAAAGATCCTGCCCTACCTGCTTGATTTATCTCTTTCTGATTCCAATATCGCGAAACTGCGTCGAGAAATACTGGCGGGAGTGACCGGAGAGGTTTTAGAAATCGGCTTCGGAACTGGCTTGAATTTGCCGTGCTACCCGAAACAAATTCATCAGATTGCGACTGTTGATCCCAATCCTGGAAGTTCTGTAATCGCTCAAAAACGCATTGCTGCTTCTCCAATTACAGTGAACCATTACGTTCTCAGCGGCGAAAAGCTGCCCATGCCAAGTTGTTCCTTTGATAGTGTCGTGAGTACTTTCACGCTTTGTAGTATTCCTGATGTGAAACAAGCGCTAGCAGAGATTTACAGAGTTTTAAAACCAGGCGGACGCTTCTTTTTTATTGAGCATGGGTTAAGTCCCGAACCGAATGTTCAGGTTTGGCAAAATCGGCTGACACCGATTCAAAAACGAGTGGCAGGGGGTTGCCACTTCAATCGCAACATCCGACGACTGATCGAAAACCAGTTTAACCAGGTGACGATCGATGAATCGTACTTAGAGAATGCGCCTAAAGTGCCAGCATACTTGTACAAGGGGATTGCAACTAAAGTTGGTTAATTTGTTGCATTTATTTTCTCTACAATTTCAGGATTCATAGCTCTCTCGCTCTTGTGACTGCTTGAGTTCGGTTCTTCACACTCAGCTTGCCATAGAGATTACGATCGTGTCATTTCACCGCCGCCAAACTGAGGTAGAGTCGATCCGCAATTGCCTGATCTGACAATCCTTGCGCGAGATAGCTCAAAACTTCAAGTTCACGATCGCTCAGTGGCTCAATGAGTAGCTGCTTCTCAGGCTGACCAAAAGCATCTAACAATCGATTTACAAATGCAGCATAAATGTTTTTTGAAGCCGCAGCACGAAGCAATTCCAGCATCGGTTTGCCTTCTATCCACAAACAATCGAATATAATTATCTGTTCGCGACAGATTCAACGATCATTGTAGTAATTCTAGGGCACAATCGCGATCTCCTTGTGCTTGCCACACAGAGTTTTGTGGCGAGAAGCGGACTAGACATTGAGCAAATTGACGCGACTCTGTGATTCAATCCTATCTTGATTCTCAAAGTGCGATCAGGCTGACAACGATCGCTAATTTCTCAGCAGTCTTAATCCACTCAGCATCACTAACACCGTCGATCCTTCATGTCCCACAACTCCTAGCGGTAAGGTGATATCACCGACAAAATTTGCCCCTAGCAACAGCACAATAAAACTCAGTGCAAACGCAATGTTTTGTTTCACAACTCGCTGAGAGCGATGACCTAAACGAATTGCACTAATCAAGCGTTCCAATCGATCTGCCATCAAGACAATATCCGCCGTTTCCAGCGCCACATCACTGCCAGCCGCTCCCATTGCAATTCCGACCGAGGCTTGAGCCAATGCTGGAGCATCATTGGTGCCATCTCCGACCATTGCTACAGTTCGATATTGTCGTTGTAATGATCGAATCACATCGACTTTATGCTCAGGCAGTAGTTCTGAGTAGACTTGATCAATTCCGAGTTCATTGGCAATACTGTGGGCAGTGCGATCGTTATCGCCAGTCAACATCACAATTTCTTGAATCCCAAGCTGTCTTAATCGGGCGATCGTCTGTGCTGCTTCTGGGCGAACTCGATCCGCGATCGCAATAATTCCTAGTAGCTTTCCAGCATAAGCCACCCACACGACTGTTTTTCCAGTGGCTTCGAGTTGCTGTGCAGAAGCAATTAAATCTTCTGACCCATTGCGACTATGTTCTTGAACAAAGGCGGCTTTACCGACGACCGCAAGCTGTTGATCCAGTTCACCAGTAATTCCTTGACCTGTATGAGACTGAACATTCGTTGCCGATCTCCAAGCAATTTGATGTTGCTGGGCAAATTTTACAATTGCTTCCCCGATCGGATGTTCAGACAAGCTTTCTAAAGCCGCCGCTACTTGCAGCAATTGTGTTTCAGATTCAACCGCAATAACTTGAACCACTTGAGGCTTGCCAGTTGTGAGTGTTCCAGTTTTATCGAACGCGATCGCCTTCACTTGTCCGATCAGTTCCAATTGAGCGCCATTCTTAAATAAAATTCCTTGCCTTGCTCCATTTGCAATTCCAGATAACAATGTCGGCATAATTGCTGCCATCAATGCACAGGGCGAAGCAACCACCAGAAAAATCAAAGCACGATAAATCGTCGTTTCCCAACTCCACCCCAAAAGAAACGGCGGCAGTAGGATCAACAAGATTCCGAGAATGACGATCGCTTTTGCATATCCCCGCTCAAACCGTTCGATAAATCGTTGTGACGGGGGCGTTTCGGTTTGCGCCTGCTCAACGAGGCGAATCACACGCTGAATTAGGCTACTCTCTGGCGGTTGATGCAGTTTAAGCCGCAATGCACCGCTACCATTAATCGTTCCAGCAAAGACTTCATCCCCGATTGTCTTTTCAACGGGCATCGATTCTCCGGTAATTGGAGCTTGATTGAGGGTACTAAATCCTTCGATAATCAAGCCATCCGTCGGAACCAGTTCGCCGGGTTTGACAATAATTTCGTCGCCGATTTGGAGATCCGCGATCGCACATTCCACTTCTCGTCCATTCCGCCAAACTCGTGCCGTATCCGCCGTTAAATTCATCAATCCTCGGATACTTCGCTCAGTGCGCTGCATCGCGTAACCTTCTAACGCACCACTGATCGAGAAGATCAGAATCAGAACTGCACCATCGACAATAAAGGAATATTCTCGCCGCCACAATCCTAATGCTGCCGCTCCCAAAGCCGCTACAATCATCAGCAAATCGACATCAAGCTCTTTTTCTTCAAACAAGGTTGTCAGACCTTCACGGGCACTCTCATAGCCGCCAATCACATAAGCAGCAGGTAAGATCAGCAGTGCGAGACTCAGCCAGCCCGATTGTAGCGTCAACCAACCGAGCAGAACTAAAACGCCGCAGAGAATTGCTGCAATTGCATCAGGATGATTTTTGAGCAGTGTTGGAACACGAGGAAGGGTGAGAGAAAACATTGGCATTGATAGAGACAAATCACGCTCTCACTCTAAACCTTGACATTAGTGTCAATGTCAAGGTTTTCATCTAAAATCGAAGGTATGAAAACACAGAATCTGACGATTAAAGAATTAACTGAGGCGGTCGGGAGTGGCATTACACCGCGAATGGTACGGCACTACCATGCCTTGGGATTGCTCCCCCAACCCTCGCGCTCTGCGAGTAACTATCGTCTCTACAGCCAAAAAGATGTTCAGCACCTCAAGCAGATTGTCGCACTCAAACAGCAAGGGTTTCAGCTTTCCCACATTCAGCAGTTAATCCAGAGCAAGTCCGAAACCGAGGCTGAACCGACTTTGATAGTGCAGCTACAACAGCAGTATCAAACGATCGTGCAACAATTAGCTCGATTGCGCCAAACGGCTGCGGCATTGGAAGGAGTGCTGGGAAGAGATCAGGATTGTCAAATGGTTCAAGCCGAGACACTGGCGCAATTGAGACGGTTAGAAGCCGAAACCCAGGGCGAACTTGGAGAACTGGAACAACTTTGGCAGCACTTAGATTCAGAGACAACGACACATCCCGAAGCCTTTGAGGAATCGCTGCAACGATTGTTACCAGATTTATCTGATCGCTCGGAAATTGAGGTTGACCTCCTATCTAAACTCGTACTGGCGTGTGGAGATGTGAGTTTGATTCAGTTCGTGCGTCGGAGTCGCGATGCAATCGCTGCCGCTCGTGATGCCCTAAAAGCTGGATGTACGATCGTGGGTGATATCTTACCTGTTGTTTCTGCTCTTGATCAAACTCGTCTCGCACATTTGAACTGTTCGGTTGAGACGTTGATTGCTGATTTACATATCAATAGTGCAGTAGAAGCAGAACAAGCATTTTGGAACAACGAGCATTGGAAAGATTGCTTACAGCACCTTCCAAAAGGCTGCATCTTAGTAGTTGGCTACGCGCCTTCAGTGTTGATGTCAGTTTGTACTTTGATTGAACAGGGGCAAATTCAGCCTGCATTAGTCATTGGAATGCCGATTGGGTTTAGTCACGCACCTGCGGCTAAGCGACGGCTGATGAAAACAAGCATTCCTTATATTACGATCGAGGGAACATCAGGCGGCGGACTGCTAGCAGCCGTGGCATTGAATGCGCTTGTGGAGTCTCTGCTTGAGAAGCCAGATTGTCACTGTTACTTGTCCTCACTGTAAAGAAAGGCAATCTTTTCAACTTCTACTCACAACCATTACTTAGGTCACTGAGTCAGCTATCGTTGATATAGCGATCGCAAACCCTTCTGATCTTCTTTTAGGAAAATCCTTCATGAGCGAATCTGAAGTTCGTCAACAGTATGATCAAATCGCAGCCAGCTATAATCAGCGCTGGAGCAAATACGTCACAGATACACTATCTTTTCTCAAAACTTGGGCAGAGATTCCATCCCAAGCAAATGTACTAGATGTTGCCTGTGGGACTGGCAAATTTGAACAAATGGTCTTAGCAGAAAACCCCATGCAGAAAATCACTGGTGTGGACATATCGGAGAATATGCTAGCGATCGCTCAACAGAATTGCAGTGTTTATCCAAATGCTTCATTTCATTCTGCATCCGTATTGGCATTACCATTTTCAGATTGTCATTTTGACGTGATCGTTTCTGCCAGTGCATTCCACTATTTTGATCAACCACAGGCAGCCCTCATCGAGATAAAACGAGTTCTTAACCTTGATGGAAAGGTTGTGATTCTAGATTGGTGTAAAGATTATTTCTTGTGTCGAATCTGTGATATTTTACTCAAGATTTTTGATCCTGCTCATCGTCAATGCTATACACAGAAGGAATTTCATAATTTACTGACCGATGCAGGCTTCAAAATTCACCATGCAAGAAAAGTTCGATTTGGAGTTGTCTGGGGATTGATGGTTGTCACTGCGATAGTTGAGCGCAGTGAGATGAAACTAGAAGAGAGACTACCTTAAGTTTCAATCTTTAAGCTCAGAAAGTTGATGCTTGGCGAACTGGTGATTATCCTTGCTCAATGATGGGGCAAATGATTGCTGTAGAGTTCTCAGATAAGACATCTTCTTCGGCAAGGAGTCGTTTCAATTCCTGCTTGAGAATTTGCAGTTGCTGGATTTGTCGATCAATGTCCACAAGCTTGTCTCTCAGTTTCTCCTGCACATGACCACAGGGTAAATCGCCTTGGTCGTGAATATCCAAGAACTCTCGAATTTCCGACAAACTCATCCCCAAACTTTGGGCACGCTTGATGAAATTTAATCGAGCGCACACATCAGCACTGAACAAGCGATAACCACCCTCAGTTCTGCCCGTTGTCTTCAGTAACCCTAGCTCCTCATAGTAGCGAATCGTTTTGATCGGGATACCACTTTCCTTGGCGACGGAACCAATCAATCTCGGCTCATCCTGAACAATCATATCTATCCCCTTTGTGAAACTAGATTTTGAGTCGTTCCTACTGAATGGTCTATTCCTTGCACCTCAATTACACCTCTGAACATATTCATGCCACAAGTGAATTGATACTCTCCAGATTGAGTTGGCGTAAACTCGATCGTAGTGACTTGATTGAGCGGTAAATCTTTAGCAATGTGAAAGTCAGGGATTCGCACCGCTTCGAGACAGCTAGAGGGATCACGTTGATCGAAGCTTAATCGCACAGGTTGTCCGACACTAACCACTACGCGATTTGGTTCATATCCACCATCGACTGTGATCGTTGCTTCTTGCATTCCTTGATTGCTCTCGGCTTTGCGAGACTTGGATTTACTGAACAAAAACCACCAGAGTTCGACTCCGATTAATCCAATTCCTCCAGCAGTGACCGCACTTTTTAGCCAAAAGGGTTGGTCAATCCGTCGGAAGCTTGTTGTCGCTCCAGAAGGTTGCATCTCATCGTGCGACATTTGTGCGATTGATGCGCTAGAAACACCGAGCATTAACCCAAATCCTGCCAGACTGCCAATCAGCCAACGATTTCTGGTCATAATCTTCTCCTTAAGCCGTTGCTTTCGGTCTAAAATTTCGTAGTCGGAGTGCATTCGTGAGAACCGAGATGGAACTCAGTGCCATTGCTCCACCTGCAATGATTGGGTTCAGTAGCCAACCAAAGATTGGGAAGAGAATTCCAGCCGCGATCGGAATACCCACAGCGTTGTAAATGAAGGCAAAGAATAGATTCTGGCGAATGTTGCGAATCGTAGCGCGGCTGAGTTGAATCGCAGTCACAATGCTTTGCAGATCCCCGGAGATTAAAGTAATGTCACTGGCTGCGATCGCGACATCTGTTCCCGTTCCGATCGCAATTCCCACATCTGCCTGAGCTAATGCAGGCGCGTCATTGATCCCATCCCCAACCATCGCCACAATTTTCGATTTTGGATGTCGCCGTGCTTTTGCTTGTCTTCCCATTTGACCGCTTTGGATCGCTGCGATCGTCGCTGCTTTCTGATCCGGTCTGACTTCAGCAATTACGGTTTGAATGCCGACTTCAGAAGCGATCGCGTTTGCGGTTTGCTGGTTATCTCCAGTTAGCATCACCACTTCAAGTCCTAATCGTTGTAGAGCGCGAACCGCTTGAATCGAGGACGGCTTCAGCGCATCAGAAATGCCCATTAAGCCTTGAAGTTGATGATCAACAGCAATCAGGATTACGGTTTTGCCTAATGACTCTAAGCGAGTTTTCTCAGCTTGAATCGGAGTGGTATCAATGCCCAATTCAGCGAACCAGCGTTGTGTCCCGATCTGAACAAGATGATCAGCGACTGTCCCTTCGACCCCACTACCTGCAATTGCTTCAAAGTTTTGAGCCGTTTCGAGAGTGACTTCCTGAGATTGAGCATATCGCACTACTGCTTCCGCTAATGGATGCTCAGAATTGCGCTCAACGGATGCGACTAATTGTAATAGCTTTAGTTCATTTGCTGTTCCAACAGTACTGACGAAATCGGTGACAGTAGGTTTGCCTTCGGTGATTGTTCCAGTTTTATCTAGCACGATTGTTTCAATCTGGTGCGCCAGTTCTAAACTTTCGGCTCCTTTGATCAAAATGCCGTTTTCGGCTCCTTTGCCAGTGCCAACCATTACAGAAGTCGGAGTTGCAAGTCCAAGCGCACAGGGACACGCAATGATCAGAACGCCAACGGTTGTGATCAGGGCTAGGGTGACATTGCCCGTGAGATTGAACCAGATTAAGAAGGTAAGAATGGCGATCGCAATCACCACCGGAACAAACCAGCCTGTGACCTGATCCGCTAATCGTTGAATTGGTGCTTTTGATCCTTGGGCTTGCTGTACAAGTTGAACAATCTGCGCGAGAACAGTATCCTTGCCAACCCGTGTGGCTCGAAATCTGAAGCTCCCGGTTTTATTGATCGTGGCTCCAATTACTTCATCACCAGGTTGCTTTTTCGTGGGGATGCTTTCACCCGTCACCATCGATTCATCCACCTGCGAACTGCCCTCGACGACTTCACCATCAACCGGAATCTTCTCACCCGGACGCACGATTACAATGTCACCAATGCGGACATCCTGAATTGACACTTCGAGTTCCTGTCCATTCCGAACAATCCGAGCATCTCGCGCCTGCAAGCCGATCAGTTTGCGAATGGCTTCGGAGGTTTGCCCTCTTGCCCGCATTTCAAGCAAGCGACCGAGCAAAATCAGCGTGATGATCACATTTGCCGCTTCATAGTAAACATCCGGGTTGAGTCCTTGGGATAGAAAAAAGTTCGGAATCAGCGTTGCGACGAGTGAGTATAGATAAGCGGCTCCAGTTCCCAATGCCACTAAAGTATCCATTGTTGCGGTATGTCGCTTTAAAGCTTTCCAAGCATTGATGAAGAACTCTCGACCTGCCCAGAACATGATCGGGGTGGAGAGAATCAGTTGTAGCCAAGGATTGTGCAGCCATGCAGGAATGAATGAAATCGGAATTCCGAGCATCATTGGCAGAGAGCCAATCACTAGAATCGCACTGATCACCCCTGAAACGATCACTTTAGTTCTCAGATGCCGAAATTCTCGCAGTCGGGTAGTCTTTTCAGCATCAGTTTCATCGGTGATAAATTCTTGGTCTTGTAGTGAGTAAGAACCATAGCCTGCATCGACGATCGCGCTTTGAATCTGCTCCAAACTCGTTCGCTTTGCATCGAATTGAATCGAGGCTTGTTCGGCTCCAAAGTTGACATTGACTTCAGCCACACCTGGAACAGATCGAATTGCATCTTCAACATTGCGGGCACAGGATGCACAACTCATGCCCTGCAATTTCAATGTTTGAGTTTCCATTGTTTGAGAATTGAGAAACAATTTGAACTAAGCTACGGTATAGCCTGCATCAGTCACGGCGGCTTTGATGCTTATTTCTGAGGCTTGCGTTTCGACGCTGACTTGTTTCGTGTTCGGGTCTGCTGTGACTTGAGCAGATGAGTCGATCGCTTTAATTGCAGTCGTAATCGCTTCACTACAAGCAGAACAAGCCATATTGGGAACGGTAAATTGAAGTGACATGATTGAATCTTCCTTGAGGCGAGAAGTGAACTGTCTTTATCTTGAACTCTCTAGTGGGCTGGAGAGTCAAGCGGTTGCTTCAAAATACTCCCATAGAATGAGAAGAGGCTATTCCCTTTCTGAAGAGACAGCCTCGAATCGAACAAGTTAAGCCATTGCCGCAGCCATTTGACGACAGGATTCAGCACAACGTCGGCAAGCTTCAGCACACCGCTTGCAATGATCGTGGTCGTGTCGGGCACATTCAGCAGCGCATCTCTCACACGCTTCAGCACAAACCCCACATAGTTGAGCATGAAGATCAGAATTACGAGCCATGAATCGAGCGCAGATGTCGCAAATATCTGCACAGTCACGACAGGTCTTAATACACTGTGCCATCATTTGTATCATATCGCTATCAAGGCAAGCCGTTGCACAGTTCTCACATTCGCGTAGACAATCGAGGCAAGCTTTGATGCAAGAGTCGAGTTGAGATTGATGAGATTGGGTTACAGTCATGATTAAACTCCTGGAATGAAGGGGCAAAGAACGAGGATTCGGTTCTTGGCTTTCACGTTATGAGGTTGTTAATCCTTTCGCCTCTAACGTCTGAAGTAGAAACTTCTCTACAAAATTAGAACTATCGATCGAACTTCATTTCATGCTGATTTCACCTTGATCTGATAGACCCAAATTCGATGAGAGGGCATTTCTAATTTGGTTGTCTAGCGGCTTCTACTTTTGATCGAACCTCTGTAGAGATACCGCTTGAAAGTGCTGAAAAGGTTGCATGAAAAGGCGATCGCTTCTTTTTCAAAATCATTTGCAAAACTGCTTGACTCTCCTGTTGACCGGATACTTTACAGTAGTGAGCAGTTGAGAAAAGAATCCTACTGCAAGTGTGCGCTGCTTAGAGGCGCTGTCTGAACTTGCATAACTGAGATCATTCTCCGAAGCTTTCAATGCTACTCCCTAACTACTTTTGAGAGGTTTATCATGACGATGCTGAACAATAAAACGGCAGAAACTAATACGAAAAATGTCAAGGTTTACCGGATGTCGATGCCTGAGCATGAATGTCCTTGGGGACTTCGTGCGGTCAAGCTGCTTCAAGAGCAAGGCATCGAATATGAGGATGTGAAACTGCGATCGCGCGAAGAAGTCGATCAATTTAAAGCAAGACATGGGGTTGCAACCACGCCTCAGATTTTCTTTGGTACAGAACGAATCGGAGGCTACACAGATCTCGCGGAACGGCTAAAAGTAGAAGCTGAAAAAGCTGAATATTCTTACACACCAGTCGCCGCAGTTTTCTCAACGGCTGGATTAATGGCACTCGCAACATCGCTCGGAATTCCTGGCTTCATGGGATTTTCGCTCTCGATGCTGGCTTCTCTCAAGTTGATGGATCTGAATGCGTTCTCCGAGAGCTTTGAAAAGTATGACCTTGTGACCAAGCGATTCAAGCCTTACGGAAAGATTTACCCATTTGCTGAGTTACTGATTGGGCTTGGGTTTCTTTCTGGTATTGCACCGTTGGCGACTGGCATTAGCTCATTGGTTGTCGGGGTCAGTGGAGCGGTTTCAGTGTTCAAAGCAGTCTACATTGATAAGCTGGCGTTGAATTGTGCTTGTGTGGGTGGCAATTCCAAAGCCCCGTTGGGTGTCGTGAGCTTTGCTGAGAACGCAATCATGGCGGTAATGGGGGGAATGTTGACCTTCTCATCATTGTCAGAGGCAAATATTCAGCCGATGAGAGCCTTAGAAGCACTGCCGCCCGCCGTTGTACAGGTGCAAGAAAGCAAGCCGAATCAAGCACAGTGAGCTTCATTGTCTTGTCAAATAGATTTCAGGAAATTAAAGTCATTGTCGGAGGATTGGAGTTATGACAGTACATCACAATACGACGATCGCAGATTCAGCTACCGCTTATCACGTTGAATTTGAATCTAAGCCTATCCGCATTCAAGCAGGTGAACCCGTAGAACTAGCATTCACGATTCGGAACTCAAAAGGCGAAATTGCCCATGATCTGAAAATCGTGCATGAGCGAGCGATCCATTTGCTAGTTGTTTCTGAAGATCTCAGCGAGTTCTATCACCTGCATCCAGAGCAAGAAGCAGATGGTCGGTTTCGTCTTGTCTACACTTTTTCGCAAGCTGGTCACTATCGACTTTATGCGGATTACACGCCGATCAATGCTGATCAAATCGTGGATCAACTGAGGTTACACATTGCTGGAAAAGAGCGAACAGCGATCGCGCTGATTGAAGATGACATCCTAACTAAAAGTGTAAATGGTTTACGATTCACCATAACAGCGAACCAACCGTTACGCGGAGGTGAAGCAATCATGCTCGATTTTGCGGTTGAAGATGAGCAAACTCACCAGCCCGTGTCTGATCTTCAACCCTACTTAGGCGCTCTTGCTCATTTCGTCATCATCAGCGAGGATGGCAGCGAGTTTCTGCACGTTCACCCAATGGAGCATCATAAGACTTCGATCTCTGATCATTCCAATCATGCAGATTCTTCAACTGATCACACCTCTCACTCTAGCGCCTCCCAAATTAGTGCCCATACTCGCTTTCCTCGCGCTGGGCTATACAAGATTTGGGCACAGTTCCAGCGTCATGAGCAAGTGATCACAGTTCCTTTTGTAGTACGGGTTGCTGAGTAATTCATTTGATCGCGATCGCGTTTCAGAAGCAAGCTGTTTATCAAACAATCAAGTCATGGATTCATCTAACTTTTCAGCCACAAATTCGCCTTCTGAAAAGGTATCTGGTTCTCGTCGTTCTCGCGTGTGGTGGTTGCTTGGGTTATTGTTGCTTGGCGGCGGAGGCTTGGGAGTTTGGCAAGTTTTGGCAAGGCGGGAGCCAGTTCCAACCACTGCCCCGCCGCCTGCAATGCCTGTTAAGACTCTGACCCTACAATCGCGCCTGCTGCAAGAACGATCAGAGTTTATTGCTAATCTGCGATCGCGCCGTTCTGTTACTTTGCGTCCGCAGATTCAAGGGCGAGTCACGCGCATTCTCGTTACGCCAGGAGCGCAAGTTACTGCCGGAACGGTTTTAGCTCAAGTTGATCCTGCTCAACAACAAGCAGCGGTGAACAGTAACAGTGCAGCAACCGAATCGGCTCAGGCAGAGGTGGCGACTGTGAGAGCAACGTTACGATCGCTTGAAGCAGAACGTCGATCGAAACTATCTGATGTGAAGTTAGCTCAACAAGACTACAACCGCTATTCTCAGTTAGCAGCAGCAGGCGCGATTTCACAGCAAACTCGTGATCAGTATGCCAATCGATTAGAAGTGGCGAGAGCAAGTCTTGGCGCGGTTGAAGAACAAATTCAAGCGCAGCAGGCGACTGTAATTCAGGCAGAAAAAGGAGTGCAAGAAGCGCGATCGCGCACTCAAGAACAACAAGTTCAGCTTCAGTACTTTCAAATCACAGCACCCTTTCAAGGAACAGTGGGAGATATTCCCGCAAAGGTTGGCGATTTAGTTGATCCTTCGACTCAGATCGTGACCGTTGCAGATAACACTGCCCTAGAAGTTAATTTCTCAATTCCAGCCGAGCAGGTTTCTCAAGTAAATATCGGAGATTCAGTTGAGCTAGTAGACAATCGCGGACAGCGCTTGGGAACGAGTCGCGTGTTTTTCATTGCTCCGAACGCGACAGGGACAACTCAATCGATTTTAGTGAAAACGTTGATTAATAATCCTGATGGGCGGTTGAGAACTGAACAATTTGTTCGAGCGAGAATCGTACAGAGTCAGCGTCCGGGTGTCGTTGTTCCCACAACAGCCATTACACGATTGGGTGGAGAGGCTTTTGTTTATGTCGTTGAGCCTGCTCAGTCTGGTTTTGTAGCACGACAGCGACTTGTGAAATTAGGCGCGATCGAGGGTAACGATTATCAAGTTCTTGATGGTTTGCGTGCAGGAGAAAGAGTCATCGTGTCAGGTGTGCTAGCGCTTAGAGATGGAATGCCGATTGCGCCTAAATCTTAAATTATCCACTTCACCTGAATAAGCTGTATGTTTGCTGATTTTTTCATCAAGCGACCTGTTTTCGCGATCGTCACTGCCTTAGTGATGGTCGTTGTCGGACTCGTTAGCCTGCCAACCCTACCTGTCGAACAATACCCGGATATCAGCCCTGTTCAGATTACAGTAACGGCAAGATATACGGGTGCAAACGCTCAAGTCGTCGAGGACACGGTAACAACGATTCTAGAACGCCAAATTAATGGCGTTGAAGGCATGAGATATATGGCTTCAACCAGCAGCAATGATGGAACGAGTACGATCGTCGTTACGTTTCAGCAAGGTTATGACATTGATGTAGCAGCATCAGATGTTCAGAACCGGGTGCTGCAAGTTCAAGCCCAACTACCGCAGGTGGTTCAACAAACCGGAGTTAGTGTCTCGAAGCAATCGACCGCGATCGTACTAGCAATGGCACTGTACAGCGAGGACGATCGCTATGATGACACTTTCATTAGTAACTATGCAGATCTCTATGTTTTAGATGCACTGCGGCGCATCAAGGGAGTAGGGAACATTCTGACCTTTGGTGAACGGCGTTATGCAATGCGCGTTTGGCTCGACACAAATCGGCTTGCGAGTCGAAATCTGACAGCCCAAGATGTGATCAATGCACTGAATCAGCAAAATGTCCAACTTGGGATCGGGAGCATTGGACAGCCGCCTGTTTCAAATAAGCAACTGTATCAGATTGACTTACAGACAAGCGGTAGATTAAGAGAGCCGACGGAGTTCAAAGAAATTGTGCTAAAAGCAGAGTCAGATGGCACATTGGTTCGGCTCAAAGATGTGGGGCGCGTCGAACTCGGAGCCGAAAACTATAGTTCATTTGCTAGCTATCGGGGTCGTGTTTCTGTTGGGTATCAGGTGATCCAGATTCCAGGAAGTAATGCTTTAAATATTGCCAAAGCATTCAAGGCAGAAATGGAGCGACTGTCTAAAAATTTTCCACCTGGACTGACTTACGATATTCCGTATGATTCTTCGCTGTTTGTCGAAGCGTCGTTTCGAGAGGTTGTTAGAAGCTTGTTTGAGGCGATTGTTCTCGTTGTGCTGGTAATTTTCATATTCTTGCAAGACTGGAGAACAACGATTATTCCAGCGATCGTCATCCCAGTTTCGTTGATTGGAACATTCATTTTTGTCAAAGCCTTTAACTTCTCGCTCAATAGCCTGACGCTGTTTGGATTAACGCTTGCAACTGGCATGGTGGTGGATGATGCGATCGTCATTGTCGAAGATGTAACTCGATTGATTCAGGAGAAGAATCTGAGTCCGTTTCGAGCCACGATCAAGGCAATGCGCGAACTATTCGGAGCAGTGATTGCGACTTCGCTAGTTTTGATGGCGGTTTTTGTTCCAGTTGGCTTTTTCCCAGGTGTGACAGGTCAGTTGTACAAGCAGTTTGCGTTGACGATCGCATTTTCTGTCACGATTTCAACCATCAACGCTTTGACATTAACACCTGCACTCTCGGCTCTTTTGCTGCGCCGACAACCAAGACCAAGCGGTTGGTTAGGATGGCTTGCAGCTCGATTCAATGGATTTCTAGACTGGTCACGCCGAGGATATGCTCAGGTATTGGGAAAACTGACGCGCATTAGAGCGATCGTCATGGTGGTTTTTATCACTTCTCTAGGTGTTACAGCTTGGCTCTATCTATCCCTGCCTCAATCATTCCTACCAGAAGAAGATCAAGGCTACTTCATCAATCTGATTCAAGGAGCCGATGGAACATCCTTGAACTATACAAAGCAAATTGTAGGTCAAGCAGAACAGCAGCTTCTCAAGGTTCCAGAAGTTCGAGCTACTTTTGCAGTCGGAGGCGTGGGATTTAGCGGGAATGCTCCCAATCGTGGGTTTATGTTTGCGCCGCTTAAATCGTGGGATGAGCGACAAAACCCAAATCAGAGCGTTTCTGGAATTCTGGATCGCGTCAGAGCAGGATTGATGTCAATTCCTCAAGCTCCAGTTTTGGCGGTTAATCCACCCACGATTCAAAGTTTGGGCAGCGTTGGCGGATTTGTGTTTCAATTGCAAGATCGCAGCGATCGCACCACCACCGATCTCCAAAAGCTCGATCAAATCAAAACTCAGTTAGTTCAGAAAGCAAATCAAACGCCTGGACTACAAGCGGTATTCAGTACCTATACTGTCAATGCCCCGCAACTTTTACTGGAAGTCGATCGCGCCAAATCTGAAGCATTACAAGTCTCAGTCGATGACATTCTTAGCACCTTGCAAACTTACATTGGTTCTCGCTCTGTGAATGACTTTAATGCGTTTGGTCGCACCTACCGCGTGTATATTCAAGCCGATCAGCAGTTTCGCTCGACTCCAGAAAATATCGAGCAGTTGTATGTGCGATCGCGCCGAGGTGAAATGATTCCATTGAAAACTCTAGTCACGCTTGTTCCCACTACCGGAGCGCAAACGATTAATCACTACAACTTGCATCGATCAATCGAAATCAACGGAGCAGCGGCACCTGGATTTAGTTCTGGGCAAGCCATTCAAGCAATGCAAAAACTAGCGGCTGAAATCCTTCCGCCTGATATGGGATTTGAATGGTCAGGGATTTCGCTAGAAGAACTCGAATCTGGCGGACAAGCACCCATTATTTTTGGTTTAGGAATTTTCTTTGTGTTCCTCGTTTTAGCAGCACAGTACAACAACTTTATCGATCCCCTCATCATTATGCTGTCGGTTCCGCTCGCGGTTCTCGGTGCACTATCGGCTCAGGCTTTGAGAGGATTGTACAACGATGTATACTGCCAAGTCGGGCTGGTAATGCTGATTGGGCTTGCCAGCAAGAACTCGATTCTGATTGTGGAATTTGCGAATCAACTGCGATTTCAAGGACGATCGCTCGTTCAAGCAGTTGTCGAAGCGGCTCAGGAACGCTTGCGCCCGATTTTGATGACCGCCATCTCTACACTGCTCGGAAGCTATCCATTATTAGTAGCAACTGGAGCCGGAGCCGCCAGCCGCCAATCGCTCGGTACAGCTGTGTTTGGGGGAATGTTTGTCGCAACGTTTCTGAGCTTATTTGTTGTTCCCATCTTGTACATTGTGGTGAAGTCGATTCAATTCAAGCTGATGGAACTACCACGCCGCAAACGAGAATCGATCGAGCCATCTTAACAGTTCGATCAAACCTTAAGCTCTTGCTTAAGTGAGCGACTAAGGCTTTAATGCGGTTCCTGCGGAGTTGCGCTTCGCGATAAACGTCGCTCATCTCGGACTGATTATCTTTGTCGATCGCAAGTTCAACAAACTTGCCATCCCGCACTGCTTTCGACTCGGTAAAGTCGTAACCTTCGTTGATCAGTAGCCAACCGTTTTGCCGCCTTGTTCAGTAATTTTTTCTTCTAGCATCCCTATTGCATCTTGAAATGAATCTGCTGTATTAAGAAAAAGTTGCCTATCTATCAGCGAAAGGCAACCTGTTTGAGTAGAACAGTCTGGAAAATGTGCTATGCAATTCCTGCAACACTTGCCACTTTCTTGTACTCCGCAGAAGCTTGACGGCAAGCTTGGGCACACTTCTGGCAATGCGGATTGTCTGGGTATTTCTCACACTCGGCTGCACAAGCATCACAAATTTCAATGCAAGCGCGAACAACTTGAGGAATGAAGCGAGATCCACGGCTCATATAGGAAGCTGAAGCCCAGCAAATTTGAGCGCAATCTGTGCAAACTCTCGCACAGTCGGGCATTGAACCTAAACAAGCATCTGCACAGTGTTCACATTCGTAAGCACAGTGAATTGCGGCATCCAAAATTGATTGATAATCTTGATGGGGCATTGTTCTTTTACTCCATGATTAAGCCATGCCTGACATCTTGCGACAAGATTCTAGACAGCGACGGCAAGTTTCTGCACAAGCTTTCATTTGGGCATCACTACCGTTATCGCTATGTCGATCGCAATCATCTGCACAACGCTCATTCGCGTCTGCACACACGTTACACACTTCGCGATGCAATTCTGATCCTCTCAACATAAAGTCTGCGGCAGTTTGGCAAATCTGAGCGCAATCCATCAGAATCTTGATGTGTGAAGGTTCTGCGTGATGTCCACCTTTCTGTAAACAGTAGGTTGCCGTGTTGAGACAAATGCTGTGGCAGTCAAGGCAATCTTGAATGCATTTCAGCATATCTGGGGTGGTTTGGCTGAAAGTCAGCTGTTGAACAGTCATAAAATTCTCCTATGTTGAGATTGTCTGAGAGATAGCTCTCAGCCGTAACCTTAGAGAAAGCAATTTGCGATCGCGTCTCTCCATCGGTAGGCAGATAATCTCTGGCATTGGAAGGAGCAGCATTTCATCCCTATTTCATCTTGATATGCTCTCATTGAGCCACATTCTCAATTCGCTAAGATTTGCACATCTAATTACTTACCGAACATAAATGTCTTGTAGGAAGAATCTGTCCAAATTGGATACTTTGTGCTTTCACTTTCTCCTACCTTCTCCAGCAAATCAAAGTAATTATTCATTAATGTTCAATTCTAGATTTTATCCTCTTTTTCCCGCTCAATCAATTCACAGATTCTGCCATTAAAGCTTGCCTCAGAGTGTGCAGCAGGTGAGGCTAAAAGCAAGGCATTGATTTGCTCATACCGACTGGCTAGTTCCTGACGGAATGCAAGCATTTCCTGGATATGGTTGTCTAATTCGTCGAGGTGCTCCTTCACCATTGCCTTGAGATTGGCACAGGGAGAAACACCCCTATTCCTAATTTCAATTAGCTGTTTAATTTCATCAAGGGAAAGCCCGAAGAGCTTAGCTTTTTGGATGAACCGCAGACGCTCTATAGTTTGTTCTGAATAAACACGATACCGTGACTGCGTTCGCTCAGGTGGGTCGAGTAAGCCCAAGCGTTCATAATAACGAATGGTTTGGGTAGGGAGGTTTACTTGCTGACCTATTTCACCAATCAACAATCCTTCTTTCACTTTCATACCGTCTCCTTTGCTCTGGTGGGGAAGGGCGCTACCCTTCCCCATACTTGCTCTATCCTTGTCCAACGCCAGCAGTCACGAGTGCTTCGCGCGACACTGCCTGTTGGTTGGAGCAGCATTCAGCAAGCTTACCATTCACAACAACAGCAGGAACGCGATGAATACCATACTGGTTTGCTTTCTCACGACACTCATTGGTAGCGCAACCCTCGCGCAGGTCGTACACTTGCACTTCACAGTTCGGGCAGGCTAACTCCCTGACCAACCTAACGGTTTCATCACATAAAGGACACCCAGCCGTAAAGACCTCGACTATACGCTTTGCCATCTCAAACTTCTCCTTATGAACTCTAAAATCAGTTTAAACCTTGTACCTAACTTCAAGGTCAAGGGGTAGGTGTTGTCACCAACGAAGTATGAGGAGAAACTTGAGCCAGTCTTTTTTGAAGCTTCTGACCCCACAGGCATTTGGGCAACTTTTACTTTCAGTTTTGACTTCTAGAGAATTTCTCGTTTCACAGGCACGGGTAAAGAAAAGCTCTGAGAATTGGACAATTTCTCGTTATGGGCACAAATGTAACTTCCTGAGCAATATCGGGGTGAAGTTGTGCAGCTTCACGATAGTCAATCGCTAGTCTTGAGCGATTACATTTTACAGAGCTTTAAATCGCTTCATTTTGGTGCATTTGGGGGTTCACTCGCTCGAATACTCTACATTTTTGTTAGATTAGCTCCCATAGCTTTAATTAGACAAAATTTGTATGTACCGCTACCACTGTTTTACACGATCAAGACCACGCAATTAGAAATCAGACTGCTTGCTTTCCTAGATCTCAGAGAAACAATTGTGTTTCTTGGCACTCCAAGCTATTTTAAGTGCATTTTCTAGCAGCAACATTCCTACTTTTGATAGACCTACATTTCATTCCAATTTCATTTTTACGTACTTCATTGAATGTTACAAGAGCAGTAGATACTATAGCGGCGATGAGCTTAGAGCAACACAAGCGACAGCCGTAAATCGGATAGCTGATTGTTTACTAAACTGAAAATCTGCAAGACGACGGGTTGAACAATGACGATAGTTCAACTTGTTCCACTTCAATCTTGCTTCTCATATTCTACAAACTTTAAATCTTCAAGAGAAAGTGCATGTTTCATAGCAATAGCGCATCAAGTCTAACGGATATTCTGCTCTCGACAAAGGTCTCTTCCTTGAATTCTTTGACGCTTGACCCACTAACTACTGCGAATTCTACATTACAAAGCCATACTCCAAGCTCAGCCGATCCTCGCGCTGCCTCAACAGTTGCACCGAACGACTCAGCAGCCCGGTTTGATGTGCGCTACTTGCAAGAGACGATCGATCATCACACGATGGCGATCGAGATGGCAGAACTTGCAGTAGATAAGGCAGTCAATGACGATCTACGCTCGCTCGCTCAAGGGATTGTTGATACCCAAACGGAAGAGCGATCGCAAATGCAGACCTGGCTCAGAGATTGGTACGGTTTCAATTACAGTCCTGATCTCAACTTTAGCGAAGAACGCATGATCCGAGAAATGTCTCGTATGGAAGGTGCCGAGTTTGAAATCGACTTTATGCGTCAAATGACTATGCACCATGAGGCGGGCATCAGTGATGCAGTTCCTTGTACTGAACGGGCAGGACACGTCGAGTTAAAAGATCTGTGTAGTAACATTGCTTCAACTCAGCAGAGTGAAGCCGATCAGATGCGGCAGTGGTTACGCGATCGCTATCAAACTTCAGTAGACATGATGATGCCTGCAATGGGTGGACTCGAAAACTACAACGATTCCTCGATTCCGAACGGTAGTTTTGAGAACGGGGATTTCACAGGTTGGTCAACAGTTGGAAAAGCTGAAATTCAACCTTTAGATTACGGAGTCTTCCCAACTGACGGCATCTTTCAGGCACTTCTGACCACTGAGCGAGAAACCGCTTCTCCTTCAGAACTCGCATCATTTCTAGGCGTAGATTCAAATGTGTTGAACAATCTTGGCGACGGCAACATTGATCAAGGCTCCGCAATCAAACTTACCTTTGATGCAAAAGCAGGAGACACCGTGTCGTTTGATTGGAATTTTCTGACCAATGAGTTAGATTCAACCCTGGTTGATCCTAGCAAGGACTTCCTTTTCGTCACGCTCGAACCGTTAGTACTCACCGCAGCCGATCCCGACTCAGCTTCTAACTCTTCGAGAACCATGTTCTCGAATGAAACCGGGTATCAAACCTTCTCGGCTGGAATCACCCAATCTGGTACGTATACGTTAGGAGTTAGCGTTACGAATGTTGGCGATCCGTTGTTTGATTCTGCCGTGCTGCTAGATAACTTCAAACTTGTCTCTGCCTAAACAATCGTCTTGCAATTTCTGCTGATCTAGCTTTAACGCAGGTATTAGCTTCTAATGCTTGCGTTAAAGTTCGTTTTACCTTGCCTAGAACTTTTCAATCTCGTCCTATGGATACAGAGCCATTTCATCTGCGTTTCATGCTGATGTTAGAAACTGAAGAATGAGTAGCCATTGTTTTCTTCATGATGGAATGATTGAATACTATGAATTATGACTATGACTTGATTGTGGTAGGAGCGGGTCCGGGCGGTCTAGCAGCATCAGAGCGAGCCGCCAGCTATGGTGCTAAGGTTGCGATCGTGGAACGTGATCAAGTGGGTGGAACCTGTGTGGTTCACGGTTGCATTCCTGAAAAACTGATGACCTATGCTGCCAGCTTTTTGCAATTCTTTCAGAATGCTGACGACTATGGTTGGGGCAACGTCTCCAGTCAGTTCGATTGGTCTCAGTTTATGAAAGCCAAAGAGCAGCACATTGAGCATCTGAGCCAAGTTCACACGGAGCACTTAAAAAAAGCAAAGGCGGAACTGATCAATGGACAAGCTCGTTTTTTGGATGCTTATACGTTAGAGATTGGCGATCGTCGAGTTACAGCAGATAAGATTCTGATTGCGGTGGGTGGAAGGGCGGTTAAACCGAATCTTCCTGGAATTGAGTATGCAATCACAACTCGCGAATTGTTAGAACTGAATGCTCGACCGGATCATCTGGCGATCGTAGGCAGCAATCATATCGCTGTGAAAGCCGCAGGTATCATGAACGCTTTGATCCCTAAAGTCACGCTGATTACGCCAGAAACTCAAATTCTTCCAGGCTATGACGATGATCTGCGTTCGACTATTCAAACTCAACTTTCCCAGCTTGGAGTTCAAATCTTGTGTCGATCGCAAGTACAAAAACTTGAGCGTGAACAATCTTGTATCAAAACTATTGTCTATAGCGATGCTATAGATGAAATTTCTGCGACGACTGTTGTTTGGATTGAGAATCGTACCCCTAATTTGGATGGATTGAACCTAAAGCAGATCAATGTTGACCTTGATCGAGGTGCGATCGCAGTTGATGAGTACAGCCGCACTTCGCAACCAAACATTTTTGCAGTCGGAGACTGTACGCTTCGTCCGCATTGGACTCCCGTTGCGATCGCGTCAGGTCGGGCATTTGCTGATACAGAATTTGGTGATCAGCCTTGTGCTGTGAACTATGAGAACATTCCTGCCGTTGTTTCGACAAAACCCGAAGCAGCAACGATCGGATTAAGCGAAACGCAAGCCCGCGAGAAGTTTGGAGATGCAGTTCGATGCTACCGCAAAACGTTTCAACCGTTGTTTAATCTCATCGGGGAATCAAAGCAAGAAGCATTGCTCAAACTCGTAGTTGATCAGCATTCTGATCGAGTTTTAGGCGCTCATATGGTGGGTGAATATGCAAGTGAGATTATTCAAATGGTTGCACCTGCGATGAAAGCAGGAGTTACCAAGAAGCATTTTGATCAAGCGATTGGGATTCATCCTTCGCTAGGGGAAGAGTTTTTCACAATGCGTTAAGAAATGTATCGGTTTGCTCAAGTCTCATTCTTGTGCCAAGCGCGGAAGTAGCGATACACCGTTTGCCATGTCGGAAAATCTCCCGGTAGGTTACGCCAAGTGCAGCCTTAAACGAAGCGATCATCAAATCACCGCCTCAACACCTTGCTACCCGTGTTGCTACCTGCATTGTTGCTTTGCTTGGTCGTGTCGGGCATCTCGAATAATACTGATCCCTGCCCAAACAACTAAACTGGCAATGCTGAGTCCCACAATTAAATCAGGAAATCGAGAATTGAAGAGCGTGACCAGCAAGCCTGCAATGATCACACTAAAATTTGCGATGACATCATTCTGTGTGAAAATCCAGCTTGCTCTCATGTGAACTTCACCCTGGCGATGTTTTGACAACAGGTACAGTCCATAACTGTTCGCAATCAGTGCTAAAAAAGCAATGCTCATCATCCAATTGGATTCCGGCGAACTTCCTCCAAAAAACCGGCGAACGACATCGACGACGACCATGACCGCTAACGTGATTTGAAAAATGCCACTCAAGGTTGCAGCACGAGTTTTGTAAAAAGCAGACTTGCCCACAGCATAGAGCGACAAAGCGTAAACGGAAGCATCGGCAAACATATCGAGCGAATCGGCAACCAGGGCAGTAGAATGCGCTAAAATTCCTGCCAGCATTTCAACCACAAACATTGTTCCATTGATAAGCAGTAGAATTCGTAGCGTTTTACGCTCTGCGGCGTTCTGGGCTTCAAGATGACATCCACAATCTGACATAGCGATTCCTCATGAACTGGGTGGTGTTGATTCGTCTTGCTTTGAGCAGGTGTAGCGCGTGCATTCATACACCCCTTTCGCTACGTCTGCTAATAGCTCATCGACTATTCCGAGAATTTCAGCCACTCGTGCATCAGCCAGTTGGTAGCTGATATATCGCCCTTGTGGGACTGCTGTGACTAAGCCGCAATCTCGCAGACAGCCCAAATGGTTTGACGTATTGGATTGTGACAATCCAGTGGCTGCAACGATTTCACTCACGGTCATCGGACGCGATCGCAACGCTTCCAGAATCGCGAGGCGTGACGCATCAGAAAACCCGCGAAAGAGTTTCGCCTTCAAACTCGTGGACTGGGCTTGAGCAGATAGAATCATGGGTTTGGCTTTTAATCTAGGGTGCAGCATCTATCATCATATCATCAAATACTGATACGGGAATGCTTAAAAACCCGCTCATGGCTGACAAGCTTCAACTACGAAATTAGGTGAAATTGAAATCGTGAGCTTTCTCTGAACTTGTTCCAATTTATTTCTTGAATTAGCTTATTTCATACTGATTTCATCTTCTTCTGGGAACCTAGAAATGAAAGCTGTTTTTTCTTAGAAAGATTAATCTTCTCTATTTTCTGAGGTTAATCGTGAAAATTTTAATTGTAGAAGACGATCAAGCCGTTGCCAGTGCCCTTACTCTAGTGCTGACTAGTCAAAATTATATTGTTGAAATTGCCACAGATGGAGAAACTGCTTGGCAACTTGTTGAGGTGTATGAGTATGACTTATTGGTGCTAGATGTTCTATTACCTCGCTTAGATGGAAACAGCCTTTGTCGTCGGCTGCGATCACGAGGGTACAAGATGCCCATTCTCCTGTTAACAGGTTGTGAGAGTAGCCAAGACAAAGCAGCAGGACTCGATGCGGGAGCCGATGACTACCTTGTTAAACCGTTTAATCCAGAGGAACTTTTGGCACGGATTCGAGCGTTGTTGCGCCGAGGAAGTGGTGCATCACCAGTTCTGACATGGGGTGACATACGCCTCAATCCTGCAACCGGAGAAGTGAGTTGTGCGGGTCGCGCTTTATTACTGACCCCTAAAGAATATGCGCTGCTAGAATTGTTGCTACGCAACCCGCAGCGAGTATTTAGTTATAACGTCATCTTGGATCATTTATGGACTGCCGGAGAAGCACCTAGCGACGATGCCATTCGAGCGCATATTCGTGGATTACGACAAAAACTGAAACGTGCGGGTGCAGAGAATGATTTCATTGAAACCGTCTATGGGATTGGATACCGTCTTAACCCGCTTAAAAATCAGCCAGCTTCTCAAGAAGATGAACTGAGTTCGTCCCCAGGTACTCCTCAACAAATGCTGGCATCACTGACCCAGGTTTGGAATCGGTTTCGAGGAAAAGTCGAAGAACAAATGGCGCTGTTGGATCGAGCAACAAAAGCGATCGCAAACCAATCCCTGAATGAAACGTTACAACAGCAGGCGGTTCGAGAAGCACATACCTTGTTTGGCTCTCTAGGAACCTTTGGGTTTTCAGAAGGATCTCGTCGGCTCGCCCAACAAATTGAGCAAATGCTGCAAGTTGGAGCATCGTTTCAGCAGAACGAAATTGCTTGCCTGTGTCAATTAGTTTCAGCCTTGCGTCAAGAAATTAATACACCAAGAGAGGAAAGCAACTCAGAGGATTTCGGGTTAGAACGCGAAGAAAATTGCCCTTTGTTACTGATTGTCGATCGCGATCCAATCACAGCAGAACAAGTCGTTCATGAAGCCGGAAATTGGGGATTCCGAGGAGCGATCGCAAGCAATTTAACGGTAGCTCAAACCCTGGTGCAGCAAGATGCTCCCGCTGTGATTGTCCTTGATCCAACCGTGTCACAATCGATTCAAGAGAGTTTGGCGTGGCTGGCTGAATTAAGCCGTCAATCCCCTTCAATCCCAGTTTTGGTATGGACAGCACAACATCAACTGACCGATCGATTAGACGCGGCGCGGTTGGGCGCTAAAGCGTTTCTGCATAAGCCAACGACGCCAGCACAGGTTTTAGAAACTGCCATTGAGGTGCAGCGAATTGATGCATTTCAACGAGCAACACTACCGGGATCTACGGAAATCGCGGTCTTGGCAGTCGATGATGATCCTCAAATTTTGGTTGCACTGCAAACATTACTGGAGCCGTGGGGATTTCGAGTTCTGACATTGAGTGAGCCAGAACGCTTTTGGCAAACATTAGAAGCAGTCCATCCAGACTTGTTAATTCTAGATGTCCGAATGCCGAATATTAGCGGGATTGATTTGTGTCGAACGGTTCGGAATGACCCAGATTGGAGTGGCTTGCCCGTCATTTTCTTAACTGCTCATACTGACACTACTACGGTGAATCAAGTCCTTGCTGTAGGAGCGGATGATTTTGTCAGTAAACCGATCGAGGGTGCAGAACTCGTGACCCGCATTATCAAGCGATTGGAGCGAATCAAGCTATTGAAAAGTCGGGCAGAAATTGACCCGCTAACTTGGGTTGCAAATCGTCCACAATCCATCCGAGCCATTCAGGAATTTCTTCGGCTGGCAAATCAGAATCAGCAACCGTTGTGTTTCGCGATTCTAGATCTTGATCGCTTCAAGCAAGTAAACGATGCCTATAGTCAGATGGCTGGTGATGCTGTCCTGCGACAATTCGGGCAGATGCTTCGGCAAACGTTTAATCAGCGATCGATCGTTGCCCGTTGGGGAAGCGGAGAGTTTGTGATTGTGCTTTATGGCGTGACAAAAGCTCAAGGGATCGAGCAGCTTTCTGAAGTATTGAAAACGCTTCGGCAACATTTATTCACATCCAGCAACGGCAGTCTATTTCGAGTGACATTTAGTGCTGGTGTTGCCCAATACCCCGACGATGGGGATAGCTTAGACACCTTGAATCGCACGGCGCAAACTGCTCTCCATCAGTCCAAATTGGCAGGCTGTGACTGCATTTTTTCGGCTGGCACTCCCGGAACCATTCATTCAACCTGACGCGGACGCAATGTGTTTCTGTAACAAGTTATTGCACCGAATGCGGTTTTGCAAGGTTCCTCATAACTTTCTAGGATTTTCTCACTACCTTGAGGAGTGTAAGGAAATTCAGCGCTCTCTCAGAAGAGGTTGAGCCTATGTTTCAAAAAATTCTGGTGGCTTTAGATAAGTCAGAAGTTAGTAATCAGGTGTTCCAAGCGGCTCTAAATTTGGCGAAATCGGATCACGCCAGCTTGTTGTTGTTGCACGCTTTATCGTTTGAGGAGGAAGATTATCCGATCGTGGTTGGACATACGAGTTTGAACTATAACTTGGAGGGAATGGACTCAGCAATAAAACAATTTGAACAACAATGGCGAACCTACGAACACCGAGGAATTGAGATGTTGCGATCGCGAACCACCACTGCAACCGCTGCCGGAGTTCCAACCGAATACATTCAGTGTTTGGGTGGTCCTGGTGCTTGCATTTGTGCGAATGCACGGGAATGGGGTGCTGATTTGGTGGTGATTGGACGGCGGAGATTATCAATCTTGCGAGAGTTAGTGTTGGGTAGTGTAAGTAACTACGTGATTCATCATGCGCCCTGTAACGTTCTAACGGTGCAATCTATCGTGCAGAAGAATGTTCATGTAGAACCACTTCAAGCCGCAGAGCTATCTCCTTAAGTAAAGATTGATTGCAAAGACTTGTCCCTCTAGTGAACTGTAAGGTTTAGCGTATTGATAAAAGACATCAGGATGCTATCTCTTCAATTCACGCCTGTTGTCTTCATCCCCTTCTACGTGAAGGAAAGGAGAGAAATTATGAGTCGGAAAACATTAACTTATGGTCTAGCAGGTTTATTAGCTAGTAGTGCGATCGTTGGACTTGTCATCACAAGTAACGCACAAGCCGATCCCCAAAACTTGTCACTTGCTCAACGTCCTGCCACGCGCACGAATCCTTCTCAGCCACGAATGATGATGGGGCAGATGGATCAGCATTTTATTCAGATGATGATTCCGCATCATGAAAGCGCGATCGCAATGGCAGATCTAGCTCTGACTCGTGCCAAACGCCCAGAAATCAAGAAGCTAGCTGAAACGATCAAGCAAGATCAGACCCGCGAAATTCAGCAAATGCGGACTTGGTACAAGCAATGGTTCGGTACGGAAGTTCCTAAAATGTCAATGGGGAACATGGGCATGATGGGACGTGGGCAAGGCATGGGAAATAGGGGCATGATGGGGCACGGACGAGGCATGGGAAATATGTCTACGCACTCAGGCATGATGGCGGACACTGAGATGCAGTTGGAGACGCTGAGAACTGCCCCTGACTTTGATCAAGCCTTTATCCGCGAAATGATTCCGCATCACCAAATGGCAGTGATGATGTCTCAAATGTTGCTCAACGGGACAAATCGCCTCGAACTGAGAAGGCTGGCTCAATCGATCGTTCAAAGCCAAACGGCTGAGTTCAACCAAATGCGCCAGTGGTATCAAGCTTGGTATCCCAATGCTGCTCGCCAATCTCAAACTAGGTAAGCGTGATGTGGACAAAGCTAATCCTGGGGATTGTTGCTGTCAGTTTTGGAGTGTTGCTTGGTGTCGCTATGGTGAACATAATTGACCCTCAACCCCCTAAGCGAGTTAACTCGCATCCCGACCCCTACACTCACAGCGGCAGATACCGCCGATAAACCAAGCGCTGTGCAACACATTTGAAGAAGAGTACAAACAATGTAGGAGATAGATTATGTCTGGAATTTCTAGGCTTTCTGAAGGAAAACGAGATAACGAGAAGACGGCGGTTGATCCAATTTGTGGCATGACAGTACAGAAAGCAACTGCTATCAAAGGCAAGTATGAGGGACAAACCTACTATTTTTGTAGCCCCCACTGCCAGAAAATTTTTGTCGCGCAACTCAAGGAAGAAGCTGAATCTGGTGAATGAGACGATCGATCACTTTCCGGTTGCTTTGATTCCTAACCCTTTTCACTCCTAACCCTAAGCTTCGTGTTTCGAGCCTTTATATCTAATTTAATTGCCGCTTGATATATTCCCCTTGATAAAGGAGCCTGCTAGAGCATGACCTCACACGGACATCACAGCCACTCACATGGTGGTACGAAAACCCTAACCACAGACAGAATGGCGAAAGATCCCATCTGCGGTATGGTCGTTGAAAAGGCAACCGCACTTAAAACTGAACGGGCTGGACGCACCTACTACTTCTGTAGCCAGAATTGCCTGAATACGTTTGAGAACCCGGAACACGAACTGAAATCCATGCGACGGCGGGTGACGATCGCACTCACCGGAGTTGTGCTGCTAGCAATTATGCGGGCTGCTGCTTTCCTGGGATTAGCCGCAGGAGTCACGCTAGTCACTTGGGTTCCAATTCCGGCGCTTCCCTGGTTTACTTGGGGCATATGGCTATTTATTTTGACCACTCCAGTGCAATTTATTGGGGGGTGGTCATTCTATGTCGGATCGTGGAACGCGATTCGGACGCGCCACATTAACATGGATTTTCTGATTGCTTTGGGAACGACGGTAGCGTATGTCTATAGTGTCATTGTTGTCTTCTTCCCCAACATTCTGCCTGTAAGAGTTGCGGAACGCGAAGTTTACTTTGAAGTCTCTGCGATCATTATTGCCTTTGTACTGTTAGGCAAATACATGGAGGAAATCGTTAAGAAAAACTCTTCAGCAGCGGTACGAAAGCTACTAGATTTGCAAGCACCAACCGCGAGAGTCATCCGAGATGGAGTGGAAATGGAAATTCCCGCAGAAACTGTCATGGTTGGGGAAACCATTGTTGTGCGTCCAGGCGAAAAAGTTCCAACCGATGGCACAGTCACTGAGGGCAACTCCTCGATCGATGAATCGATGCTGACCGGAGAGTCGATCCCAGTTGAAAAAACGCCGGGGTCTGAGGTGATTGGTGGTACGTTGAATCGAACCGGGTTATTTCGATTTCGGGCAACTCGTGTGGGTTCAGAAACGGCACTCGCGCAGATCATCAAATTTGTTGAAGAAGCGCAAAATAGTACGGCGCAAGTTCAGCGATTAGCAGATACGGTGACAGGTTACTTTGTTCCTGCCGTTGTTGGAATTGCGGTTCTCGCGTTTATCGGATGGTTATTAGTCGGGAATTTCCCACAAGCTCTGTTAGCATTCATCGCTGTGTTAATTATTTCATGTCCCTGTGCATTGGGCGTTGCAACTCCAGCGGCGTTGATGGTGGGTGTAGGCAAAGGGGCAGAAGCGGGGATTTTGATTCGGGGAGGTGAAGTGCTGGAACGGGCACAAAAGCTCTCGACGGTGATCTTTGATAAGACTGGAACATTGACACGGGGAGAACCAAGTGTCACCAATGTTGAGACATTTACAGACCGCCCTAGAGATGAAGTACTGCGATTAGCAGCTTCGGTAGAAGCGGGATCAGAACATCCGTTGGGTGAAGCGATCGTGCGGGCTGCAAAACAAAATCGCTTAGACCTTCCTAGCGTAAAAAACTTTGAAGCCATCCCCGGACATGGGATTCGGGGTGAGGTGAATGGCGATCGCGTCGTCTTAGGCAATCGGCGATTGTTTCGAGAACAAGGATATGCGATCAATTCTGCGGTTGAAAATCTATTAACTCAACTCGAAACTGAGGGCAAAACGGCGATGCTGGTTGGCTGTAATGGTTTATTAGTGGGTGTCATTGCGGTTGCAGATACCCTGAAACCAGAAGCGATCGAGGCAGTCACAGGTTTGAAGCGGGAACGAGTAAAAGTTGTGATGTTGACCGGAGATAATCAGCGCACGGCAGATGCGATCGCTCGGCAATTGGGTATCGATCGCGTGATCGCAGAAGTTCTACCGGGCGATAAAGCCCAGGTGGTCAAAGAGATGCAGAAGCGAGGTGAGGTTGTTGCAATGGTCGGAGATGGAGTCAATGATGCTCCAGCTCTGGCAACGGCTGATATTGGGATTGCGATCGGATCAGGGGCAGATGTTGCCAAAGAGACGGGTGGAATTATTCTCGTCAAAAACGATGTCCGCGATGTGGTTGCATCGATTCGATTGTCTCGCGCCACATTGCGGAAGATCAAACAAAATCTTTTCTGGGCGTTCATCTACAACACGATCGGGCTTCCGATTGCTGCTTTCGGTTTTCTCAGTCCAATCATTGCGGCGGCGGCAATGGCGCTCAGTTCACTATCAGTCATCGTCAATTCATCGCTGCTAAAGGGCTTTAAAGTATCAACGACCTAGCAATCCCATTCTGTAGAGCAAGCGTTCTTACCTTTTGAAGGCATAGTTCAGGGTTCTGTTTCTGTCTACTTTTCAAGACGACTCAATTTCTGAAAGAGGTTATTTATGTCTATGTCAACTCAAGTCGCGACTAAGGTTCAGTGGCATCTGAAAGGCGAGTGGTTCGATGTCTGTAGTTGTAAATTGCCTTGTCCCTGTACCTTTGCTCAAGAACCAACGCATGGTGATTGCCTATTCACCTTAGTTTGGCAGGTGCATGAGGGAAAGTATAACGATGTGCAGCTTGACGGACTGAACGTGATTGCAATCGGAGAAGTGGAAGGCAATCAATGGGTAGAGAATGTCACGCCATCGATGAAATTGCTGTTTTATATTGATGAACGGGCTAATGAACAGCAGCGATATGCCATCGAACAAATTTTTACAGGAAAAGCTGGCGGATGGATGAAGGAGTTTAGCAAGTTATTCAGCGAGATTCGTGGGATTGAATATGCACCTATCGAGGTAGAGATTGCAGATGACTTGAGCTACTGGCGAGCCGAGATTCCTGGGAAAGTGGTAGCAGAAATTGAAGCCTTGACTGGACCAACATCTGATCCAGACCGTCGGGTTCAATTGTTTAACTCACCTGGTTCTGAAACGGGTCCTGGACAGGTTGCAACGTGGGGTGTTGTGAAAGAATCTTATGCAACCGGATTTGATTATTCTCACCCCTTTGAAGGGCAGTCGAGCAAGCATATTCCTTTTGATTGGCAAGCGCCTTCGTAACAGAGCTTTACGCTTTTTGAGTCGCATCTCTTCTAACTATTTTCGCTTTGTCTGCCAGTCTATCTTTCCATCACCGAGGCTGTTATGGTTCATCAACACGATCATTCTTCTAATACACCCCGTAGTAATCAAAAAGCTGGTGTTAGTCGATCATTTGTTCGGATTGTTATGTATGTCACGATCGGCATTATTGTGTTTTTTCTGATCACAGAACACACAGCGCATTTAATCGGTTTTTTGCCGTACTCGCTTTTGTTTATTTGTTTGTTGATGCATCTATTCATGCATGGCGGTGGGCATGGCGGTCATGGTGGAGGAAACAATAACCAACCGCGTTAAGCACACATTCACTGAGCAATCACTCTGTTCAACTTTACTGTCAATGAGGTTCACCTGATGAATACGATGCCCGCTTATGGACTATGGGGATTAGTCCTGATCAATTCACTCATCTTCATTGTGTTTGCCTTTAGTTTCACGAAACCCAAAAGCTCACGGGATTGGCGATCGTTTGGGGCATTTTCTGCCTTCATTGTCGCGCTATTCACGGAGATGTATGGAATTCCGCTCACGATTTACCTGCTATCGGGTTGGTTGCAAAATCGTTTTCCAGGAATGAATTTGCTTGGTCATGACACCGGACATCTGTGGTGGACAGTTCTTGGCATGAAAGGCGATCCCCACCTCAATCCGATTCACTGGCTCAGTAACATTTTTATTGTGGGTGGCTTAATTGTGTTGGGATCGGCTTGGGAAGTTCTCTACAAAGCCCAACGCAGCCACACGCTAGCCAAAACAGGTCCTTATGCAGTGGTCCGCCATCCGCAATATATGGCATTCATTACAATTATGCTGGGCTTCTTACTTCAATGGCCCACCATCATCACCCTCATCATGTTTCCAATTTTAGTTCTGATGTATGTCCGATTAGCACGGCAAGAAGAGCGAGAAGCCCGCGCAGAATTTGGAGACGAATATAGTCGCTATGCCACAGAAACACCAGGCTTTTTCCCACGCTGGGGAAGATCTAGAAGCCACACGACATCATAGTTTTTGCATGATTCTTTAACACTATGGGAGGTCGATATGACGATGCACACATATGATCATGAAGAACGCCATCTCACTCGCAACACGAGTACAAAACTGAGAGTGCGATCGCTGGCTCTTGCGGTTGGAGTTGCTACAGGTTTAGCTTATTTGCTTTGCATTCTATTCATTGCGCTGTCTCCCCAAGCAGCAATGCGATTTTTTAGCTACATTCTGCACGCTGATCTGAGCAGAATCATGCGAACAGTGAACTTAGGAAGCTTTGTAGCGGGTCTTCTGTTTTGGTCGATCGCGCCTGCATTGTTTGCTGCACTGATTGCTCGCTTCTACAACTCTTTCTCAACAAGATAGCGCGTTTGCAACCACAATATGAAACCGATAGGAGAACCCATGAGTGATTTGATTGTGATTGGCTTCAAAGACGAGTTCAAAGCGGACGAAGTTCTTATCGATCTGCGGAGACTAGAACTGGAATACTTGATTGATCTAGAAGATGCTGCTGTTGTAGTGAGAAACCAACAAGGTAAAGTCAAGATCAAACAAACGCAAGAACTGATTGCTTCTGGAGTCTTGAGTGGTGGTTTTTGGGGACTGCTATTCGGTTTCTTGTTTTTCAACCCTTTGTTAGGCTGGGCACTTGGAGCAACCGTTGGAGCAATTTCTGGGGCACTGACCGACATTGGGATCGATGACAACTTTATTCGTGAAATCGGTGAGGCAATCGAACCTGGAACCTCGGCTCTATTTATTCTGGTGCGGAAATCCACCCCGGACAAAGTTCTGGAAGACTTGAGCAAGTTTGAAGGAAAAGTGATCCGGACTTCACTCTCAAAACATGATGAAGCAGAATTGCAGGCAACATTAGCAAAGTCTCATCAAGCTCTCCAAGAAGCTTCTCGCGATGTCCAATAACCTTAAATTCAAGAGATAACTATGTTTTACAAAATTCTTGTTGCGATCGACCAGCTCGATCTGGGTGAGCAATTGATGGAAAAAGCCATCACAATTGCAAAACCAATCGATGCTCAATTGATGTTGCTGAATGTTGCGTCTCCTTTCGATTCAGGCTATCCAGATCCGCCTGTTTATCCTATGGTTGATAGCATTTATCAAGAAGCAAACCAAACCGTTCTGGAACGCTATGAACAAGAAGTAGAAGCCGTCAACCAGCAAGGCTTGGAATTGCTTCGATCTCAGCAAGCAATCGCGACTCAAGCAGGAGTCGGAACAGAGATTACACAAAGTTTTGGTGATCCAGGTCATGTGATTTGCGACGTTGCCCGAAATTGGCAAGCAGACTTAATTATCATTGGACGACGTGGGCTTTCGGGATGGAAGGAAATGATTTTAGGAAGTGTGAGCAACTATGTGATTCACCATGCACCCTGCTCGGTTCTAACGGTTCAGCCCCTTTTACAATCTGCTCCTGAAGTCCCTCACATTGCTCAAGTTCATCATCATTAGCATTAGAAGCGCACTTTAGATGATAGGAGGAATCTATGTTTAGTAGAATTCTCGTTGCGATCGATATGTCAAAAGCAGGTCGGCACGTTTTTGAAACTGCTTTAGCACTTGCAAAAGCAACAGGTGCAAATCTGAAAGTCTTGCACGTCCTATGTCCAGACGAAGAAGGTTGCCCAGATACATCAGGACTATTAGGCACTTACTACTATCCAGGCACTGATGATGAAGCAACAGAACATGGACAAATCGGATGGGAGCAATATTCTCAGAAATGTTTAGAGCGATTGCGATCGTGTGTACAGATAGCAGCAACCGAGGGGGTTCAAGCTGAGTTTGCTCAACCGAGTGGAAAGCCAAGTCAGACAATTTGCGAGGAAGCCCGGAATTGGGAGGCGGATCTCATTGTGATTGGTCAGCGTGGGCTTTCAGGTTGGGAGAAAGCTTTGCTTGGCAGTGTCAGCAGTTATGTAATTCAAAACGCTCCCTGTTCTGTGTTGACTGAGCAATCGCCAATTCGAGCGAGATCTGTTCCCGCAAAAGTTTAGAAGCGTTGTCCGGTTTTCTTGCATTTCTCCTTTTGGCAGCAATTTTTTTAATTGCTGTCATCGTTCTTCTGGCTTTGATCTTCTCATCCAAATGAGCCGTTCATTTTACTAACATAGTTTAAGCATAACGAGCTAGAAAAAATGGCAGAACAACCGCGATTTTTGAATAGATTCCTTGCTTTAATCCAAGGAGAGGTTCCTGCCGACACCCTTGAAGCCTATCAACGTGCAGGCAATGCTGTCTACGATCTCCTGAAGCAAGTTGAAGACCATCGCTTATCGCTCAAAATTCAGGGCTTAAATCCCTGGCAGTTCGATACGGCAACTCAGACACAATTTCTTTGCGCTTGGAATGCCTTTGTTTTGCAAAATATGGGAGATCAGCTTTTACAAGCGGACTATCGTGCTGACCCTGCGACGATCGGATATGTTCCTCCAATGACCGCAGAACAAGCACTTAACTTTTATAACCAGGTTGGAAAATGGTTAAGTCGGGCACACCAAGCAAGTAACAATCCCACCTATCGGCTTGATGTTCCACTTCCTGCCGATCTACCAGTCTGGGGAGAAGAAAAGCCCTGTCCAAATTCACATTTGGATGGCATGATTAGCGCGACTAAACTGATCCGAACCCACACCGAGGCGGCAATTGCAGGGTTTGAATCGGATACGATCGCCTCTGAACATCAAACCGCTCTGAACCAAATTCACCAACTGTTAGCCAGCGCCACGAGTGAAGCAGAATACGCCGAACAGCTATGGGCACCCAAGCTTGCTCAAGTTGTGCATGAAAAAGTTGAACAACACGCTAGAACAGCCTTGGAGCAGTACTATCGGCTTGGGCAAATTTTAGCAATGCCGCAACTGCTAGATCGCAAGCATTCCACTCAAGCCAGTAAAACAGCATTTTCTGAACAGACTTCTCGTTTACTACTTCCCGGAGAGGCAGGTTTTGATCTTTGGTATTTAACTGATCCTGTAGTTCGAGATGATCCAAATCGTCCAATCGATACGGAAGCTACGATCGCGCTAATTTGGAAGTACGATCCCGAACCAGAAAAAACATTGGCGATTCAAGCAGAAATCAATGGGGCTTTAGAACGACACGATATTGACTATGCCACCGATCTGTTTGGCGATCGCTTAGGGCACTACTACTGCTGTCCTTGGGCACCCATCTATGTCGTGAAACATCCAGTCACGATCGCGAATCGCCATCTCCGCACGTTCCAAGAATTCACATTAGAAATCTCAGCCGAAGCAGTTCCCAAAGGCGGAGAGTTCAAGCGAGGACTGTTAGTGGGATCATTCCAACCTGTTGAAGATATGGAGTACTGCTCACCGTTTTCTAGCGATCGGCGCAGAAGTTCCCATCATCGTAGAGGTTGTTAACCGTTAGGAGAGTTAGACGATGACAAAACAATCACGATTTGCTTGGTCGCAAGTTCTAGGTTACGGATTAGCGGGTTTGGTTGGTGCTGGGTTTGCAGTTGTCAGTCAACGATTGTCAATTTCCAATCCTAGTAATTCTGCACAATCTGCTGCTCAATCTCCTAACATGACTGCTATCAACCATCGGCTCAATGTCACGAGTAGAGGCGGAGATGGCGATTTTGTTGCGGTAGCAGCCAAAAAAGTAGAACCAGCCGTTGTTCGCATCGACACAGAGCAAGTGATCCGACTATCACAAGATCCAGCTTTAGAGAATCCAATTCTGCGCCGCTTTTTTGGCATGGATAATGCTCCAATGCCTCAGCAACGAGAATTACGACGGGGCATTGGCTCTGGATTTATTGTCGATCGTAATGGTATTCTTCTGACCAATGCTCATGTCGTCAAAGGAGCAGATAAAGTTACTGTAACCCTGATTGATGGGCGAACTTTTCAAGGAACAGTGCGAGGCACAGATGAGTTGATGGATTTAGCAGTCGTCAAAATCGATCCAAAAGGTCAAGAGTTACCTGTTGTGCCATTAGGAAGTTCTGATCAAGTCGAGGTTGGAGACTGGGCGATCGCGGTCGGCAATCCACTTGGTTTAAACAACACCGTAACCCTGGGAATCGTCAGCAATTTGAGTCGATCGAGCAATCAGGTTGGCATTCCAGAAAAACGATTAGATTTTATTCAAACCGATGCAGCAATTAATCCGGGAAATTCTGGTGGTCCCTTGCTCAATAAAGCCGGAGAAGTCATTGGAATCAATACAGCGATCCGCTCTGATGCACAAGGAATCGGATTTGCAATTCCTATCAATACCGTAAAAGCTGTTCAACCGCTCCTTGCCGATGGAAAAAGTGTTCCGCATCCCTATCTGGGAGTTCAAATGGCAACGATCACACCAGAAATTGCTCAAATGAACAATCGACGATCGGATTTACCATTTCAAATACCAGAGGTTGCTGGAGTACTAGTTATACAAGTACAGCCAAACGCACCAGCAGCAACAGCAGGAATACGCCCTGGAGATGTTTTTGTTGAACTGAATGGACAGCCCATTACTAAGGCAGAACAAATACAGCAAGTGCTAGCAAAAAGCCAAGTTGGTCAGACCCTACAGGTCAAAGCTCGTCGGGGCGATCAAACGCTTGCTCTATCCATTCGGGTTGGGAATTTACGTGACACAACAAATGAGTAATGCAACTCACAACTTTTCTAGCTGGAGGTCACACAATGAAGTTAGTTGAGCAAGAGGGAGACACCATCAGCGTTCAGAAAGAATTAATTCAGCTTTATCAAGCACATCCTGCTTATGACGATGTTATCACACAATTACGTAGCAATATCGCGATCGAGAGTTGGGTATACCGCAGGCAAGCGGCTCAAGTGCTTTCGCTAAAACCCGGAGACACAGTTGTTGATTTAGGGTGTGGCACAGGTTTGAACTTTCCTCTATTCCAAGAAGCTGTAGGATCTCAAGGAAAAATAATCGGTGTGGAAAGTGCCACTGTGATGTTAGAGCAAGCATGGCAGCGAGTACAAACTGAAGATTGGTTGAATGTTGAACTAATTAATAGCAGAAGTAGTTTATTCCGTTTTCCAAATCAGGTTGATGGAATTTCCTCAACCTTTGTCATCCCGTTACTTTACCAATTTGAGCAAATTGTTGAGGATGGTTGTGCAGCACTCGCACCCGGAAAACGATGGATCATTCTAGATCTCAAATCCCCTACATTAGAAACTTCGCTGCTTTCAACTTTACTCAGCGACTTTATGAACCAATCGCTCCGAGAAATTGCAAGCAAAGAAAAGCGCATGACATGGATTCCGATTCAGAATTACCTAGGAAACGCTTCGTTAAGCAAGCCTTGTACAGGTTTTGTTTACACTGCTCCACTAGCAAGTAGAGGAAACGTAGGATGAACGCTATTTTAAAAGATCCGGTTTGTGGCATGACTGTTCAAGCAGAACAAGCAATCGCCGCTTCTTACCGCGATCGCACCCTTCATTTCTGCTCAGAGTTCTGCCAAACTAAATTCTTTGAGCATCCAGACCTTTATCTTACGACTCTCACTACCGCTCAGATCAATGAGGCAAAAACTAGTAGACGAGTTGCCTACTTCTCAATGGAAGTTGCGATCGGATCAACGATGCCCACCTATAGCGGAGGATTGGGTGTTTTGGCAGGCGATACGTTGAAATCGCTAGCTGATTTGCGGGTTCCTGCGATCGGAGTCAGCTTACTTTACCGTAAAGGTTATTTTGATCAGGCATTAACCGCTTGGGGTGAACAGCAAGAACGTCCGGTAAGTTGGAACCCTGATCGCTTCCTTCGCCTGTTGCCTGAAGTCGTCTCGATCGAGCTTGAGCAACGCAGTGTCAATATTCGAGCTTGGCAATATGACATTGTAGGACTCAATGGTTACAGCGTTCCCCTAATCTTTCTCGATACCGATGTGGAAGGCAACACCAACGACGATCGAGGATTGACAGATTTTCTTTATGGTGGGGATGAACGCTATCGACTGGCTCAAGAAGTTGTTCTGGGAGTCGGTGGAATCAAGATGCTTCAGACATTGGGCTACATAGGCATTGAACGATTTCACATGAATGAAGGACACGCCAGTTTACTCGTCATTGCAATGTTGAGGGAACGGAATGGACAATCCAGCGAAACTTGGGATTTTAGCAGCATCCGCAACCAGTGTGTCTTTACAACGCATACCCCTGTCCCCGCAGGGCACGATCAGTTTGACTATGGTTTAGTCCAGTATGAATTGGGTCAGTTAGTGCCATTCGCGGTGCTGCAAATGTTGGGAGGACGCGATCGACTGAATATGACCTTACTGGGACTCCATCTGAGTCATTACGTAAACGGAGTCGCAAAGCGGCATGAAGAAGTTTCGCAAGCCATGTTTCCTGGCTATCCGATTCACCATATTACGAACGGCGTTCACTCCTGGACATGGACGTGCGATAGTTTTCGAGCGCTCTACGATCGCTATATTCCGGGCTGGAGCAATGATCCATCCATGCTGAGACACGCGATCGACATTCCTCAACCTGATATCTGGACTGCCCACCGAACGGCGAAAGCACAACTACTGGACTATATTCAACAACACACAGATAATTCATTGTCCCCAGATACTCTCACGATTGGCTTTGCCCGTCGCGCAACTCAATACAAACGGGCAGATTTAGTTTTCTCTAATCTCGATCGATTGTTAGACATTGCTCAAGAGGTAGGTTCCTTACAGTTTATATTTGCTGGGAAAGCCCACCCTAAAGACAAAGCAGGTAAAGAGTTAATTCAACATATCTTCGACGTTTCGCGTCAACTGCGCGATCGCATCCCAGTGGTTTTTCTAGAAAACTACGATATGGATCTCGCTAAATTCCTGGTATCTGGCGTTGATCTTTGGCTCAACACACCGCAAAGACCGCTCGAAGCTTCTGGAACGTCTGGCATGAAAGCTGCCCATAATGGTGTTCCAAGCTTCAGTATTCTCGACGGCTGGTGGATCGAAGGGCACATCGAGGGAATCACAGGTTGGTCAATTGGTGCAAAAGGGTCAGCAATCAATCCCTCAGAAGACTTGAATCGTGAGGATGCAGAGGACTTGTATCAAAAATTGAAGAACGTCATTGTGCCACTATTCTATCGAGAACGTGAACGCTGGGTAGATGTAATGCGTCATTCGATTGCTTTGAATGCTTCATTTTTTAACACTCATCGAATGGTACAACAATATGTCACGAATGCTTATTTACCGTGAAATGGTTTGAAATACTCTAGTTTAGCTAATCCCTTCCCATAGCCAACTGCTCTCTTATTGCCCACAGTCGTTTATTACTCCACAAATCATGACAGTCGCTCCTGTAAGACAGAACGCTCCCCTCACCGCAGAAGAATTGCGTAAGATGCAAGCTTACTGGCAAGCAGCAAACTACCTTTCAGTCGGACAAATCTATCTTCTCGATAATCCGCTCCTACGCGAACCGCTTAAATTAGAACACATTAAACCCAGACTCCTGGGGCATTGGGGAACAACGCCTGGATTGAACCTAATTTACGTTCATCTCAACCGATTGATCAAACGCCATGATCTCAACGCCATCTACGTTGCAGGTCCAGGGCATGGCGGTCCTGGTTTGGTTGCCAATACTTATCTAGAAGTCACTTATAGCGAGTTTTACCCCAATATTTCTCAAGACCTTGAGGGAATTAAGCGACTCTTTCAGCAGTTCTCCTTTCCTGGAGGCATTCCCAGCCATGTTGCTCCTGAAACACCTGGCTCTATTCATGAAGGGGGCGAACTGGGCTATGCCCTGCTTCATGCGTATGGTGCTGCGTTTGATAATCCCGATTTGCTAGTTTGCTGTGTTGTGGGAGACGGTGAAGCTGAAACAGGAGCATTGGCAACCAGTTGGCATTCTAACAAGTTCCTCAATCCAGCCCGTGATGGTGCAGTTCTACCGATCTTGCACTTGAATGGCTACAAGATTGCCAATCCAACCATTCTGGCTCGGCTCGGTCAAGAGGAATTAGAGAGCTTATTTGTGGGATATGGCTATAAACCCTATTTTGTGGAGGGAGACGATCCTGAAACAGTACATCAATTGTTAGCAGGGACGCTGGATACGATCGTTGCCGAAATCAAAGCAATTCAGCAAGATGCTCGCATCAATGGCTTCTCTAAACGTCCTCGCCATCCAATGTTAATTCTACGAACCCCCAAAGGCTGGACAGGTCCCAAAATAGTCGATGGTATTCCTGTCGAAAATACGTTCCGATCGCATCAAGTTCCTTTGGCTGAATTGGCAAGTCAACCTGAGCATCTCAAACTTCTAGAAGACTGGCTGCGAAGCTATCAACCTGAAAAACTGTTTGACCAGACTGGCAAACTGATTGAGGAACTGGCAGAACTTGCGCCTCAAGGCGATCGTCGCATGGGGGCTAATCCTCATGCCAATGGGGGATTGCTCCTCAAAGATCTGAAATTGCCGAACTTCCGAGACTACGCCGTTGAAGTTTCAAACCCTGGCACGATGACGGCAGAATCGACTCGAATTATGGGGCAGTTCTTGCGGGATGTGATGAAACTGAACCTCGATCGCCAGAATTTTCGGGTGATGAGTCCCGATGAAAACAACTCGAACCGATGGAATGCAATTCTAGAAGTCACCGATCGCGTTTCTACGGCTGAAATTCTGCCGACTGACGACCATCTTTCTCCGGACGGTCGAGTGATGGAAGTTCTGAGTGAGCAGATGTGCCAAGGTTGGCTAGAAGGGTATCTCTTAACAGGTCGCCACGGCTTTTTCTCCTGCTACGAGGCATTTGTTCACATCATTGATTCGATGTTCAATCAACACGCTAAATGGTTGAAAGTCACTCGTCATATTCCTTGGCGTCGATCGATCGCCTCACTCAACTACCTGCTGACCTCTCACGTCTGGCGACAAGATCATAATGGCTTTTCCCATCAAGATCCTGGCTTTATCGATCATGTGGTTAACAAAAAAGCAGATGTCATTCGAGTTTATCTACCTCCAGACACTAACACGCTTCTTTCAGTGACTGATCATTGTTTGCGGAGTCGTCACTATGTCAACCTGATTGTTGCTGGGAAACAACCAGAGTTACAGTGGCTCGATATGGATTCCGCAATTAAGCACTGCTCTGCTGGCATTGGCATCTGGGAGTGGGCGAGTAATGACCGAGGTAGTGAACCTGATGTAGTGATGGGATGTGCTGGAGATGTGCCAACTCTTGAAACACTCGCAGCCGTTGATCTGTTACGTCAACACTTTCCCGATTTAAAGGTGCGGGTTGTGAATGTGGTAGATCTGATGAAACTTCAGCCTGAGGAGGAACATCCTCATGGATTAAGTCATAAAGAATTTGACACCATCTTCACAACTGATAAGCCCATTGTGTTTGCCTATCACGGCTATCCCTGGCTCATCCACCGCTTGACCTACCGCCGCACCAATCATAAGAATCTTCATGTGCGGGGATACAAGGAAGAAGGAACCATAACAACTCCGTTCGATATGGTGGTACTCAATGATTTAGACCGCTTTCATCTCGTTCTTGATGTAATTGATCGAGTACCCAAACTGGGTTACACAGCCGCCTATACTCAGCAATTTATCCGCGACAAGCTGATTGAACATAGACAGTACATCACTCAATACGGTGAGGATATGCCTGAAATTCGCAACTGGAAATGGCAGCACTAATTGATAACTATTTTGGAGATAAACCTGTTTGGAAGTGAATAGGGAGCAAAGTGAAGTCATGGAACCAAAATTGCTAGTAACACTGCCATCTCCAGGCGATCGTGGGGCTGTAACGTCCTCTGCCCCAGATTCAAGCCTGCTGATTCCGACTGGTTTTGTCATCCTCTCAGCGATCGCAATTTCAATTTATGTCCTCATACCGAAACAGATACATCAGGCTGCACTTGGCTTGAAATGCCGTTCCAAAGTCCCGTGTCGTCATTGTCGGTATTTTAGCCACAACAATTATCTCCGATGCAGCGTTCATCCGACAACCGCAATGACTGAGAAAGCCATTGATTGTCAGGACTATGATCCAATTGTTAGGAGTAACCGTTGAAAACGATTCTGCGAGGAAGTAAATGAATCACCCTGCACTGCTTTTCTGGAATATTTCAGTTGCGGAATCGCTTCAACAATTGCAAACTACCCCGAATGGGCTAACGAATGACGAGGTAGCACGACGACTCACGCGCTACGGATTTAATCGGCTCAAACCTAAACAGCAGTCAACCATCCTCACGTTGCTATTGGCACAGTTCAAAAGTCCGATCATTCTCATTCTGATCTTTGCTGCTGGACTGTCTTTCTTTGTGCATGACCACGCGGACGGATTGATTATTTTGGCAATTGTTTTGGTAAGCGGGCTACTTGGATTCTGGCAAGAACGAGGAGCCGCCAACGCCGTGGAGAAATTGCTGGCGATCGTAGAGACGAAAACCAATGTCCTACGAGACGGGAACCTTCAGCTAATCACGATCGAAGAACTTGTTCCGGGCGATATCACTGTTCTCAATGCAGGAGCAACGATTCCAGGCGATTGCCGGATTCTAGAATCCAAAGACCTTTTTGTTGATTAAGCTGCTTTGACGGGAGAGACATATCCAGTCGCGAAAACAACAGATATACTACCGTTAGAAACGCCACTTAACCAGCGTTCTAATATTCTTTTTATGGGAACGCATATTATTAGCGGCACAGTCAAAGCAGTGGTGGTAAACACTGGCAAGCAAACTGAATTTGGACAAGTTTCTGAACGCCTGCAACTACGCTCGCCAGAAACAGATTTTGAGCGAGGCATTCGACGATTTGGTTATTTCTTGATGGAAGTTACGTTGATGTTAGTCATCGTGATTTTCGCGATTAATGTCTATCTCGCACGACCTGTCTTGGATGCCTTTCTATTTTCATTAGCATTGGCAGTTGGGTTAACGCCTCAATTGCTACCTGCGATTATCAGCATCAATTTAGCACATGGCGCTAAACGCATGGCAGATCAGCAAGTGATTGTGAAACGGCTGGCTGCGATCGAGAACTTTGGCAGCATGAACGTTCTATGCTCCGACAAAACAGGGACATTAACGGAAGGAGTCGTACAAATACACGCCGCGATCGATGCTAGTGGCAATGACAGCGAGAGAGTTCTTTTCTACGCCTGTCTCAATGCTATTTATGAAACAGGATATGTGAATCCGATTGATGAAGCAATCCGAAGTAACTACAAATTCAATTTATCTAACTATCACAAACTTGACGAAAATCCATATGATTTTGTCCGCAAACGATTAAGCATTTTGGTCAGCAGGGGCAGTGATAATTTTGCTCATTTACTGGTGACTAAAGGAGCATTACAAAATGTACTGGCAGTTTGTTCGACTGTAAAAACATCACAAGGCACGCTCGTGAATCTCGCGACAGTTCAAGAGTCCATTCAGCATCGCTACGAGGAGCTAGGTAAACAAGGCTTCCGGACTTTAGGAGTAGCTTATCGAGAAATTGGCTCGGCTTCACAAATTGCTAAAGACCACGAAGCAAACATGACTTTTCTGGGATTTTTAGTGCTAACTGATCCATTGAAAGCTGATATTGTTGACACACTTAATCATCTCGAAAAGTTAGGAGTTTCGTTGAAGCTCATCACGGGCGACAATCAGCGAGTTGCCGCTCACGTTGGTCAGATGATAGGCGAGAAAAAACCTACTATTCTAACGGGTTCAGACTTACATCAAATGAGTGATGAAGCTCTCCTTAAGCGCGTGAATGAGGTGAATATTTTTGCGGAAGTTGAGCCTAACCAGAAAGAACGTATTATTCTTGGCTTGAAAAAATCAGGGAATGTTGTGGGTTACTTGGGAGATGGAATTAATGATGCTTCAGCGCTCCACGTTGCGGATGTGGGAATTTCCGTAAAGAGTGCCGTAGATGTGGCAAAAGAAGCGGCAGATATTGTGCTATTGGAAAAAGATTTGAAAGTGTTGGTACAGGGAGTACAAGAAGGCAGAATTACTTTCGCAAATACGCTTAAATATGTATTCATGGCAACCAGTGCAAACTTTGGCAATATGTTTAGCATGGCAGGGGCTTCTCTCTTTCTGCCATTTCTACCGCTATTACCGAAGCAAATTCTATTAACGAATCTGCTCACCGACTTTCCTGAAATGACGATCGCGACGGATAACGTTGATCGAGACCTAGTGAATAAGCCTCGTCGCTGGAATATTCAATTTATTCGTAATTTCATGCTCGTCTTTGGCTTGATTAGCTCAGTGTTTGACTATCTCACATTTGGCGTACTTCTGTTTGTTCTACGTGCCACACCAGAGCAATTTAGAACTGGATGGTTTATTGAATCGGTCATTTCTGCTTCGATGATTGTACTGGTGATTCGCACTCGTAAGCCGTTCTTCAAAAGTCAACCTGGCGGATTCTTATTAATTGCAACCTTGCTAGTTGCAGGAGGTACGCTCCTTATACCATTTACTCCACTAGCAACCCCGTTTAATTTTCAACTTTTGCCTGTCTCGTTTTTCTTGCTGATAGGCATAATTCTTATAGTTTATATTGTAGTGGCAGATACTATGAAGCACTTCTTCTATCAACGAGTCAAGTTTTGAAATTTTGAGAGGTTAAATCAATGCATGAGCATCATCTTGCAGAAGCTTCGGCGACGTTTGATCAACAGAAAAAACATGGCAACTTCTTGAGTTGGATTAATCGTCTGATTGGAACAGTAGTCATGTTCATAGCTTGTTTAGCCGTCTGCCATTTTGCTGGAATTATCCACTTAAATCCTGGTCATTTCTAGATCACCTAAGAAGCGGTTTTAACCAGGCTCCTGCTATGAACTAGTCATGGGACGCTCTAAAAATTCTCACTTCAACCGATATAGCCAAATTGCTAACATTGTTGCTCGTCATGGGCTTGGATATTTTGTTGGCATTCTCGGATTAGAACGCTTTGTTCCTTTTCATCAGGGATTACTGGGTCATTCCCGCCGGACAGAGCCTTACACTCAGCCTGAACATATCCGTATGGCATTTGAGGAATTGGGTCCGACCTTCATTAAGTTAGGGCAGATTCTTTCTACACGCGCTGACCTGCTGACACCTGAGTATCAGGCTGAGTTTGCTAAACTTCAAGATCAAGCCTTACCTGTCCTAACCAATGTGATGGAGGACATCTTGGCAGAAGAACTAGGAAAACCGATCAATGCTGTGTTTGCGACATTTAATCCTACTGCAATCGCGGCAGCCTCGATTGGTCAGGTTTACGCAGCAACGCTGCAAGATGGCACAGAAGTTATCGTCAAGGTGCGCCGACCTGGTATTGTTGAGCAGGTTGAAGAAGACCTAGAAATTCTACAAAACCTAGCAGTTAGTGCCAGTTATCGTTGGGAACTTGCCAAGCAGTACGATGTTATTGGGCTAGCTCAGGAATTCGCGCAGACCCTCCGGGCAGAACTAGACTACCTGCGCGAAGCTCGCAACGCTGAACGCTTTGCTAAGAATTTCGATCGCAATCCAAATGTTCATATTCCGCGAATTTTTTGGGAAACCACAACTTCGCGGGTGCTTACAATGGAGCGAATTCGTGGAATTAAAGTCAGTGATTTATCAGCACTGGATGCGGCTGGGATTGACCGTAAGACGTTAGCTGAACAAATTGCTCAACTTAATCTGCAAATGGTCTTTGAGGATGGTTTTTTTCATGCAGATCCGCATCCAGGCAATTTTTTCATTGAATCCGATGGGCGAATTGGATTAATTGATTTCGGCATGGTAGGTAGCCTAGACTCACAGACTCAAGAACACCTTGCGGGAATCCTTCTAGCGGTTATTAGTCAAGATGCCGATCGTTTAGTGGATGCATTCCTAGAGCTTGGTTTTGCCCAACAAACAGTAGACCGCTCCTTGTTACGGCGAGACTTGCAATATTTGATTTCTCGCTATTATGGGCAACCACTGGGAGAAATCTCAATCAGTAGGGTTCTTAACAATATCTTGGAGATTGTCCGCCGTCATCACTTACAGTTGCCATCAAACTTGAGTTTATTTTTCAAGGCAGGGATGATCAATGAGGGAGTAGTTGCAGACCTTGACCCATCTGTTAGCATCACAACATTACTGATGCCCTATGTTGAGAAATTGCTACTTCGGCAATACTCCCCAACTCTTTGGGCACAGCGGATCGGTGAAGCCAGTTTGTATGCTGCTCAGTGGGGAGTGGAGTTACCACGAAAATTAAAGTTTATTGTTAGTGAACTGGAACATGGCAATCTGCGGATTAATACACAGTTGACCAACATTGAACCAATTGTACGCCGATGTGAACGGCTCACGAACCGAATTGTGTTGAGCATTATTACGGCTGCTTTAATCAATAGTCTGGCAGTTTTAATGTTGATTTATCATCCAGCTAATTGGGAGAAATGGGCAGGCTACATTTTCACAACTGGATTCATTGGAGCCAGCACATTTGGAATTTTCCTTGTTTGGAGCATTCTTCGCTCAAAGCACTACTCCAGCTAGTTTTCAAGTAATTTGGAGGTGGAAATGCTTTCTAGAAAGTCAAAGCTTCTTAGGATTGGTCAAGTCGCTATTCAGAGCGGTGTACCGATTAAAACCCTGCGTTATTACGACGAGAGCTATGGTTATTTGTGGTGTATGAGAAAAGGAGAAGAAAGGGCGTATCCTGC
>VFQU01000172.1_pt1 | contig 73908 bp, 57 predicted proteins | sample 3512311 | NCBI WGS metagenome assembly VFQU01 (sample SAMN10412377, study PRJNA504923) | tailings metagenome | isolation source: Relicate 3 Philex TSF3 active mining site | place: Philippines: Tuba, Benguet | collected 2017-08-29 | reverse complement strand
GTTCTGCTGCGTGGAGTTTGTTGGATGGAAAAGCATTCGGTACACGGCATGTGGTCCTCGCGCACGGCCTTCGTGCTCGCCGCTGCAGGCTCGGCCATCGGCCTTGGCAACATCTGGCGCTTCCCCTACCTCGCCTCGGACAACGGCGGCGGGGCCTTCGTGCTGGTCTACCTGGCCTGCATCGCCCTGATCGGCCTGCCCATCCTGATCGCCGAGGTGCTGATCGGCCGCCACGGCCGCCAGAGCCCGATCAACACCCTGTTGAATCTCGCCCGCGAAACGGGCCACAGCAAGGCTTGGTCGGTGATCGGCGTGATGGGCATGGTCGCCGCTATCTTGATCCTGAGCTTCTACAGCGTGGTCGCCGGCTGGACCCTGCACTACGCCTGGCTCTATGTGGTGCAGCTGTTCGGCGGCGCCGGCATCGAGGATGGCCCGGCCACCTTCGGCGGCCTGCTCGGTGATCCGAAGACCCTGCTGTTCTGGCACTCGGTGTTCATGGTGCTGACCATCGGCGTGGTTGCGCTGGGCGTGGAGAAAGGCCTGGAGCGCGCGGTGAAACTGCTGATGCCGGCGCTGTTCCTGATGCTGATCCTGCTGGTCATCTATGGCGTCCGCACCGGCCACTTCGGCTCGGCGGTGGAGTTCTTGTTCACCCCGGACTTCAGCAAGATCGACGGCGACGTGGTGCTGGCAGCGCTGGGCCAGGCCTTCTTCTCGCTGAGCCTGGGCCTCGCCGGCATGATGGCCTACGGCGCCTACCTGCCGCGCGATGTCTCGATCCCGCAGGCGGGCATCGCGATCGCCGGCATGGACACCGCCGTGGCCCTGCTGGCCGGGCTTGCGATCTTCCCGATCGTGTTCGCCTTCGAGCTCAATCCGGCCGGCGGTGGCCCCGGCCTGATCTTCAGCGTGCTGCCGATGGCCTTCAGCGACATGTGGGGCGGCGCGCTCTACGGCGTGGTGTTCTTCCTGCTGCTGATGTTCGCCGCGTGGACCTCCTCGATCTCGCTGCTGGAGCCGCCGACCGCCTACATGGTCGAGCGCACGCGCCTGAAGCGCGGCACCGCCGCGGTGATCGGCGGCGTGCTGGTCTGGGCGATCGGCATCGCCTCGCTGCTCGGCTTCAACGTCTGGAGCGAGGTCAAGTTCGGCGAGCGCGACATCCAGGGCGCCATTGAATTCGTCGCCTCCGACCTGATGCTGCCGCTCGGCGGTCTGCTGATCTCGCTGTACGCCGGCTGGGTGCTGGACACCAAACTCACCCGCAAGGAGCTGCCCCAGCTCAGCGACGGCCTGTACGCCCTGTGGCGCTGGAGCGTGCGCGTAGTCGCCCCGCTGCTGGTGCTGTGGGTGCTCTGGCAGAAGTTCGTGGGCTGAAGCTGCCGACCCTGGCTGCGCCGCGGCTTCAGCCGATGTCCCGGCGCAGCAGGGCGCCAAAGCCACCGATCAGCTGCCAGGCGAGCAGCACAGCCAGCAGCGCGTAGACGATGCGCGGCAGCCAGGTCGCGAGACTGTCGATGCGTGACTCCAGCGCGTCGGCCTCCGCTTTCGCGTAGCGCGCGAGCAGTTCCGGCAGGCGCCCGCTGCCCTCACCGGTCGCAATCACGCCCGCCAGCGCGGGATCGGCGACGAAGCGCCAGCCGCCGGCGACCGCGTGCAGGCTGTGTCCGCTCCCGAGCGCCGGCGCGGACGCTTCGAAATCGGCGCGGATGCTCTGCACGCGCAGGGTCGATGCGGCATGGCGCACGGCCTCGGCCGCGGGCAGCCCGCAGTCGAGCAGCAGGGCGAGGTATTCGATGAAGCGCTGCACCTGCTGCCGCGCGAGCAAGGGCCCGAGTGCCGGCAGGCCCAGCGCAAGCGACTCCAGCGCGGCACGGCCGGTCCAATCGTCGGCGGCCGCTTGGCGGCGCATCAACTCGCGGCCCAGCGCGAACAGCGCGGCCACGCCAGCAACGATCGCGATCACCCGCAGCAGGTAGGCCGCCACGCTCAGGCTGCCCGCCACCACCGCCGGCAGCGGCAGGATCAGCAGCGCCGCCAGCGCCACGAAGCCCGGCAGCAACAGCCTCCCGCGCAGCGCCTTGCCCTGCTGCGCTCGAAGCGTCGCCTGCTCAGCCAGACGCAGAAACGCGTGGGCCGGGCTGCCGCCCACGCACGCCGCGGCGATCACGGCGGCCTCCATCGGAGTGAACAGGCCGGCCAGCCGCCCTGCCTGTGCCAACGACTGCCCCTGCGCGAGAAACCCCCGCGCCGAGCGCAGGAGCGGTGCCGACTCCACGCCCAGATCCAGGGACTCCAGAGCCTGCAGCGGCGGGATACCGGCGCGCTCCAGCGTGGCCAGCTGCAGGAAAAGCCGGCCCCTGAGCGCGGGGCTCATGGCCATACGAGGGCGCGACATGCGGGAGTCCGTCCAACCTGAGGGGCCTTCATCCTAGTGCGGATGGCCGCAAGACGCGGGTGAGACGGCAGGGGCCGCCCGGGTCACGACCGATACCGGCCCGGTCCGCGGCGCCGCGCAAGCGGCGCGTCGGGCCACTCAGCGCGAATCGCGGCTTGAATCTTGCCTGCCGGACGGAGGACATGTCTCACGGGACAGCAATGCGGCCGCTCAGCGAATACGAAATCAGCGTCGGGCAAGTGCTGCACGCGCGCGTGTATGACCGCAGCGGCAAGCTCCTGCTCGAGTCCGGTCACGTGGTGGGCTCCGAAACCTCCCGCGCGGCCCTGATCGCGCGGGGTTTCGTGATGGACGACTCGCGGCTGACCCGCAGCGGCGGCGTCGCTCCGGCCCGCTCCCCGGAGCCCACGGCTGTCGCTGTCAAGAAGCCGAGCGCCTCCACGCCGTGGCCCGACAGGCCCGCCGCGGGGCTCGCGCGGGTGCGCGAGGAGTTGGCGCTCGTGACCCGCTGCCTTGGCCGCCCCGATGAGGAGCTGGGTCCGGCACTGGGAGAGCAGGTGAAGGGCCTGGCCGAGCGTCTGGTCCACTACGTCAGCCAGGACCCCGACTGCGCGCTGGCCGTTATGCAGCTCAGCAGTCGCGAGGACGGACCGGCCTCTCGACCGGTGCACGCCGCGATCCTGACCGAACTGCTGGCGCGCAAGCTGGAACTCGACGAGGCCGAATCGAGGTCGCTGGTCGGCGCCGCGCTCACCTTCGACTGCACCCTGTCCCGGCTCGCCGACGTCTTCAACGAGCAACGCGCCGAACTCACCGATGAACAGCGCCGAGCGATCCAGGACCACCCGATCTGCGCGGTGCAGAGTCTGCAGGCGCTGGGCATCGAGGATCCCGTCTGGATCGATGCCGTCGCCCAGCACCATGAGCGCATGGATGGCTCCGGCTACCCGCTGGGCTTGCGCGGCGAAGCGATCAGCCGCGGCGCACGCATCATCGCCCTCGTGGACATCTACTGCGCCTTGATCCGCCCGCGCGCCTACCGCGGTGCGGTGTCGGCCACCGAGGCCATGCGCGCGATCTTTCTTGAGCGCGGAAAGCTGGTCGATGAAGGGCTCGCGGCCAGCATGATCCGCGAAGTGGGCGTATTCCCGCCGGGGGCCCTCGTGCGGCTCGAAAAGGGCGAGATCGGTCTGGTGTTCCGTCGCGGCGACGTCCCCGGCAAGCCGCGCGTGCGCCTGCTGCTGGATCGCATGGGCAGACCGATCGCCGACCGCCCGGAACGGGACACCAGCATCGCCGGCGAAGGCATCGCGGAGGCCCTTTCCGCCGATCGCTATCAGGGCCTCCTCGCCGGCCAGATCAAACTCTGGGAGTAGCGGCGCGTCGGCGGCTCAGCCCGCGTGATCCAGCCGCTTGATCAGGATCTCGAAGCGCAGGTCATCGCGCCTCGGCTTGCCGAAACGCTCGTCGCCATAGGGAAACGGCAGGTACTCGCCGGTGCGCGCGTAGCCGCGGCGCTCGTACCAGGCGATCAGCTCGGCGCGCTGCACGATCACGCTCATGCGCATCGCCGGCAGCGACCAGTCTTCGCGGGCGATGCGCTCGGCCTCGGCCAGCACGACGCGGCCGATGCCACCGTTCTGCAGCCCGGGCCGCACCGAAAACATGCCGAAGTAGGCGTAGTCGGGCGTGCGCTCGAGCTGCGCGCAGCCGACCAGCTCGACACCACCCTCGCTCTCGCGCTCGGCCAGCAGCACGCGGCTGGCGGGATCGCGGATCACCGCCAGCACGCCCTCGACATCGATGCGCTGGCCATCCAGCAGATCGGCCTCGGTGGTCCAGCCGGCGCGGCTGCGTTCACCGCGATAGCCGCTCTCGACCAGGTCGGCGATGGCGGCGGCGTCGGGTTCTTTGGCGAAGCGGAAACTGAGTGTGGGCATTCGGAGCGGGGATTGAGGATGGGGGACTAGTGCAAGCCTTGACGGGCAGACAATCGGCGTTGGCGTTGGCGTTGGCGTTGGCATCGGCATCGGCATCGGCATCGGCATCGGCATCGGCATCGGCGTCGGCATCGGCGTCGGCGTCGGCGTCGGCGTCGGCGTCGGCCGCCTCAGCTTAAAGCCCCTCTCCCCTGGAGGGAGAGGGGTTGGGGAGAGGGGGACAAACCTTGCGGCACCGGTTCCCCCCTCTACCCGCCCAAGCTTCGCGTCGCTCGGGCTCAGGCGAGCGTCGACTGCCACCGGCAGCCGACAAGCGCTCCCCATCGCTTCCTCAAGGGAGCGGGTGGAAACGCCAGATCCGACGAACTGCGCTACCGAACGTGTAGAAGCGTGGGCTCACGCGTGCACTGTTGGCGCCCAGCGCCTCTCGAATCATCGGCAAGCAGCCGGCTGGCTGCGCGACCGACGTGCCCGACCTACAGCTCCCCCAAAGCCTCCAGCACCGCCTCGCCATAGCGCTCCAGCTTGCGCGCGCCCAGGCCGGCGATCTCTCCAAGCTCGTCGAGATCCTGCGGATCGGCCTCGGCAATCGCCGCCAGCGTGCTGTCGTGGAAGATCACATAGGCCGGTACGTTCTGCTCGCGCGCCAGCCGCGAGCGCAGCTCACGCAGCGCCAGGAAGCGCGCCTCGGTGTCGGGGTCGGCGAACTCCACCGCGCTGCGGCGCGCAGCCCCCGGCTTCGGCCCGCGCTTGCCCTTGATGACTTCCGGGTCGCGACGCAGACGCACCGGCTGCTCGCCTCTCAGCACCGCGCGACTGGCTTCGGTCAGCCGAAGCGCGCCGTAGCCGTCGATGTCGATCACCGCGAGCCCACCGGCGAGGATCTGCCGATACACGCTGCGCCAGGTCGACTCGTCCAGCTCGCGCCCCAGGCCATAGACGGTCAGCTGGTCGTGGCCGTGCTGGCGGATGCGCTCGTGGTCGGCGCCGCGCAGCACATCGATCAGATGCACCACGCCGAAGCGCTGGCCGGTGCGGTAGATGCAGGACAGCGCCTTCTGCACCGCCACGGTGCCGTCCCAGGTGTCAGCGGGCTCCAGGCAGTTGTCGCAGTTGCCGCAGGGCTTGGGATAGACCTCACCGAAACCTTCCAGCAGCACCTGCCGCCGGCAGCGCACCGACTCGCAGAAGCCCAGCAGCTGGTCCAGCTTGCGGCGCTCCACGCGCTTGCGCTCGTCCGACGACTCCGAGCGCTCGATCATCTGCGCCTGGTTGACCACGTCGCCCAGGCCGTAGAGCAGCCAGGCCTCGGCCGGCGCACCGTCGCGACCGGCGCGGCCGGTCTCCTGGTAGTAGCCCTCCATGGAGCGCGGCAGGTCGATGTGGGCGACGAAGCGCACGTCCGGCTTGTCGATGCCCATGCCGAAGGCGATCGTCGCCACCATCACGATGCCGTCCTCGCGCAGGAAGCGGCGCAGATTCTCCGCGCGTATCGAGGCATCGATGCCGGCGTGGTAGGGCAATGCGGTATGGCCCAGCTGCTGCAGGGCTTCAGCCGTTTCCTCCACGCGCTTGCGGGTCATCGCATAGACGATGCCGGTCTCCCCACGGTGGCGGTCGAGGAAGTCGCTCAGCTGGCGCTTGGCGTTCTGCTTGTAGGCGATGCGATAGCGGATGTTGGCGCGGTCGAAGCTGGTGACGAACTGCTTCGCTTCGGTAAGCCCCAGACGCTCGACGATCTCGCGCTGGGTCGGCGGGTCAGCGGTCGCCGTCAGCGCGATCCGCGGCACGTCCGGCCAGCGTTCGTGCAGCAGGTTGAGCTCGCGGTACTCGGGGCGGAAGTCGTGGCCCCACTGCGAGACGCAGTGCGCTTCGTCGATGGCGAACAAGCCGACGCGCACGCGCGACAGCAGGCTCAGGAAACGGCCGGTCAGCAGACGCTCCGGCGCGACATAGAGCAGGTCGAGATCGCCGTTCAGCAGATCCATCTCGACGCCGGCAGCGGTGTCGGCATCGAGACTCGAATTCAGAAACGCCGCGCGCACGCCGAGCTGGCGCAATGCCTCGACCTGGTCCTGCATCAGCGCGATCAGCGGCGAGATCACCACGCCGACGCCCTCGCGCAGCAGCGCAGGCAGCTGGTAGCACAGCGACTTGCCGCCGCCGGTGGGCATCAGCACGAGGCAATCGTTGCCGGCGACCAGATGCTCGACGATGGCCTGCTGCGGGCCGCGGAACTGGCTGTGGCCGAAGACCGATTTGAGGGTGTCGTGGAGGCGGTCGGTCATGGGGTCGGACCTCGCGGGGGCGTGGCGCCGACACTCGACGGAGCATGCCTTGAGCCCCTCTCCCCACGGAGCGGTTCGGCGCCGCTCAGCGGCTGCCGGTGGCAGCCGCTGGCGCCGAGAGCCAGAGCGAAGCGAAGGCAAAGGGGTTGGGGTGAGGGCTGGGCGAAGCAGGCGCTCGAATCCAGCCGGCACCACTGTGCTTGACCTTTGCCCTCGCTGCCGAAACGCAATGCACCAACGAGGATCAAGGGCTTTCGGTCAGCCCTGCGGGTCGTCGGGATCCGCGGCTTGAATTGGGTGGGCCCTGGCCCACCATGAGCTACACCCTTGCCCCGGTTTCGCCTGGTCGCTCTGTCGTTGGAAGCAAAGAGCGCGAGCTTTCGGTCAGCCCTTCGGGCTGCCCGAGTCACTTTCTCTTGCGTGGCCAAGAGAAAGTAACCAAAGAGAAGGCCACCCCTCGTCCGCGCCCTACGCGCCTCCATGCGCTCCGGGTTCGCGTGCGCCCGTGGGTGTTCGTGGGCAGTGCATCCCCACACTGTCAAGAACATCGCCGGCATCCTTGCCGGCGACCCTGCGGGCTGATCCACGGCCTCCCGCCGCTTCCCAGGGGCCCCGGGAAGGGCGCGGGCTCCTGCCCGCAAGAGCGGAAGCAAGTGCCGAGTCGCGATGGTTGGCGAGGCTCGGAGCCTGCGCTTCGCCCGGCCCTCACCCCTCTCCCACGGGGAGAGGGGCTTGAAGCGGGCTTCGCTCGGGATCTTGCGGGTATCGGCAGCCACCAGCAGACGATCAGCGCTCTCGAACCCATGCCGATGGGACAGGCACTCAAGCGAGGCCCGCACCTTGACCGCGGCGAGCGTCGGGCTCCGGTGGGCCGGGGCCCACCCTTTGCGCTGCTGCACTACCCCACCGCCAGCTGCGAGACGTCGGCGACGGCGAGGAAGCGGTCGGAGAGGCGCTTGAGCAGGGCGAGGCGGTTGCCGCGGACCTGGGGGTCTTCAGCCATCACCATCACCGCCTCGAAGAAGCCGTCGACCTTGGGCCGCAGCTGGGCCAGGCGCATCAGCACGCCGACATAGTCGCGATTCGCCAGCAGCGGGTCGGTGGCAGCGATGGCGGCCTCGATGGCGCCGTGCAGGCCGCTCTCGGCGTGGCCCTCGAACAGCGATGCATCGATCTGCTCGGGCAGCGCGTCCTCGCTCTTGCGCAGGATGTTGCGGATGCGCTTGTTGGCGGCGGCGAGCGCGGCGGCTTCGGGCAGCCGGGCGAACTCGGCGATGGCCTTGAGACGAGCGTCGAAGTCGGTCAGCGAGGCGGGCTTTAGTTCGAGCACGGCTTCGAACTGCTGGGCCGGCACGCCCTGGTCGGCGTAGTAGCCGCGCAGGCGGTCGAAGATGAAGTCGCCGAGCTGTGCAACGTCAGACTCGACTTTTTGACTGTCGACGCCAAGTCGCCAATCGGAAACACGTGCCTCGCAAGAGAGATAGTTGCCCAGACTGGGGTTCTTCTCGGCGATGAACAGATCCACGTGCGCGCACGCAATATCGAGCGCGTTGTTGATGCCTAGGCCGACCGACCCCTCAATCAGTGTCCGCGCCAGGCCCAGGGCATTGCGGCGCAGCGCAAACGGATCCTTGTTGCCGGTCGGCTTCAGACCGGCCGCAAATCCACCCGCCAGCGTGTCGAGCCGCTCAGCCACGGCCAGCAGCTGGCCCAGCTTCGACGGCGCGATCGCGTCGCCGGCGAAGCGCGGCATGTAGACCTCGTCCAGCGCGGCCGCCAGTTCAACAGGCTCACCGGCCGCGGCCGCGTAGTAGCGGCCGGCGATGCCCTGCAGCTCGGGGAACTCGCCGACCATGCGCGACTGCAGGTCCGCTTTGGCAAGGCCGGCCGCACGCGCGGCCAGCTCTGCGTCGACGCCGAAAGCCGGGGCCAGCGAGCGGGCGAGTGCTGCGATGCGCGCGACCTTGTCGGCATAGCTTCCCAGCTTCTGCTGGTAGGTCACCGTCTTGAGGCCCTCGTTCATCGAGGCGAGGCCCTGCTTCAGGTCCTCGTCGAAGAAGAACTTGGCATCGGCAAAGCGCGGGCGGATCACGCGCTCGTAGCCCTTGCGGACCTCGCGCGGATCCTTGGACTCGATGTTCGCAATGCCGATGAAGTGCTCGGTGAGTTTGCCTTCGGCATCCAGCACCGGGAAGAACTTCTGGTTGGCCTCCATGGTGGCGATCAGCGCCTCCTGCGGCACGCGCAGGAACTCGCGCTCGAAGCCGCATGTGATCGGCTGCGGCCACTCGTTCAGGCACTGCACCTCTTCGAGGATGCCGGCGTCGATGCGGGCGACGCCGCCGACGGCCTGTGCGGCTTCGTTGACCAGCACACGGATGCGCTCGCGACGCTCGTCGGCGTCGACCAGCACCTTGGCGGCGCGAAGGCTGTCGATGTAGTCCTCAGGTCTAGCGATCCACACCGGCTTGGCGTGGTGGAAGCGATGGCCGCGGCTCATGCGGTCGGACTTGAGCCCCAGCGCCTCGGCTTCGACGATCTCGCCGCCCAGCAGCACGATCAGCCAGTGCGCGGGCCGGGCGAAGCCGTAGTCATGGCCGCCCCAGCGCATCGGCTTGGGGATCGGCATCGCCTTCAGCGTTTCGGCCAGCACCTCGTTCAACAGATCGGCGGTGCGCGCCCCCGGCTTGACCGAGCGGGCGACGAAGCGCTCGCCCTTGCCGTCGGTGATGCGTTCCAGCGCGGTCCACTCGACCCCGTTCTTCTGCGCGAAGCCCTTCAGCGCCGGCGTCGCATTGCCGTCCGCATCAAGGCCGATGTTGAGATACGGCCCGAGCACCTCCGAGCGCTGCTCGGGCTGCTCGCTGGCGACGTCTTCGATCAGCACGGCAAGGCGCCGCGCGCTGTACAGGCTGCGCGCCGCGCCATGGCTCACGCCGCGCTTGGCTAGGCCGGCGACCACGCCGTCGGCAAAGGCCGCGGCCAGTTCGGGCAGGGCCTTGACCGGCAGCTCTTCGGTGCCGAGTTCGATCAGCAGCGATGCGGTGCTCATCACGCGGCCTCCTTGCCGTTCGCGGCCAGCGGCGCAAGCCCGAGCTTCGCCCGCTCGGCCTCGTCCTTCAGCACGGGGAAACCCAGCTTCTCGCGCTGGGCGTGGTAGCTCTCGGCCACCGCCTTGGACAGATTGCGCACGCGCAGGATGTAGCGCTGGCGCTCGGTGACGCTGATCGCGCGGCGCGCGTCCAGCAGGTTGAAGCTGTGGCTGGCCTTGCAGACCTGGTCATAGGCCGGCAGCGGCAGGCCCAGCTCGACCAGCTTCAGGGCCTCGGCCTCGCAGGCGTCGAAGCGGTGAAAGAGTTCCTCGACGTTGGCGTGCTCGAAGTTGTAGGCGCTCTGCTCGCGCTCGTTCTGCAGGAACACGTCGCCGTAGGTCACGGGCGTGCCGTCCGGCCCGTAGGTCCAGATCAGGTCGTAGACGTTGTCGCAGTTCTGCAGGTACATGCACAGGCGCTCGAGCCCGTAGGTGATCTCGCCGGTCACCGGGCGGCATTCGAGCCCGCCGGCCTGCTGGAAATAGGTGAACTGGGTGACTTCCATGCCATTGAGCCAGACCTCCCAGCCCAGGCCCCAGGCGCCCAGCGTGGGCGACTCCCAGTTGTCCTCGACCAGGCGCAGGTCGTGCACCAGCGGGTCGACGCCGAGCGCCTTCAGCGAGTCGAAGTAGAGCTCGACGATGTTGTCGGGGTTGGGCTTCATCACCACCTGGTACTGGTAGTAGTGCTGCAGGCGGTTCGGGTTCTCGCCGTAGCGGCCGTCGGTGGGGCGACGCGAGGGCTGCACATAGGCCGCGTTCCAGGGCTCGGGGCCGAGCGCGCGCAGAAAGGTGGCCGGGTGGAAGGTGCCGGCGCCCACTTCGAGATCCAGCGGCTGGATCAGCACGCAGCCCTGCTGGGCCCAGTAGGCGTTGAGGCGCAGGATCAGTTCCTGGAACGTGAGCAGATTCGCGGCGTTGGCCGTCATGGTTCACCGGGGCGGCATGGGCAAGCGCGCTAGTATAGCGGCCTGCATTTCGCGGCCCGACCGGCCGCCGGCAAGGGAAGCCAAGCCCGCATGAGCCACGTCCGCCGCCCCGCTTCGACGCGCCCCGACGGCCCGCGCCTGCCCGCGGGCCGACTTTCGCTCGACGTCCTCCTGCCCCTGCTGCAGGAAGATGGCCTGATCGAGGCGCAGGAAGCCCTGCGCGCCCGCAGCGCCGCCAAGTCCGGCAAGCCGCAGATCGAAGTGCATCCGCTGGTGCTGCTGTCCAACCTCAAGCTGGCCAGCCACGAGAAGGCCGGCACCGAGCTGAGCCTCGAACGCCTGACCACCTGGCTGGCCGAGGCCAGCCAGGTGCCCTACCTGCGCATCGACCCGACCAAAGTCGACGTGCCGGCGGTGACCAGCCTGTTCTCGCACGCCTATGCGCAGCGCTTCCGCATCCTGCCGGTCGAGGTCTCGCACGAGCGGGTGGTGATCGCCACCAGCGAACCGCGTGACACCCGCTGGCTGGAGGACATCCGCCACATCCTGCGCCGCGAGATCGAGCTACGGGTCGCCAATCCGCTGGACATCCATCGCTACACCATGGAGTTCTTCGGCGTCACCCGCTCGGTGCGGCGCGCCAAGAACGCCAACGAAGAGCAGCCGCAGACGGGCCTGCCCAGCTTCGAACAGCTGGTCGAGCTGGGCGCCAGCGGCGAAGTCGGCGCCGACGACCGCCACATCGTCCATATCGTCGACTGGCTGCTGCAGTACGCCTACGAGCAGCGCGCCTCCGACATCCATCTCGAACCGCGCCGCGACCTGTCGCGCGTGCGATTCCGCATCGACGGCGTGCTGCACAAGGTGTTCGAGCTGCCGACCCCGGTGATGATCGCCGTGGTCAGCCGCATCAAGGTGCTGGGCCGGATGGACGTGGCCGAGAAGCGGCGTCCGCAGGACGGCCGCATCAAGACGCGCTCGCCGGGCGGGCGCGAGGTCGAGATGCGCCTGTCGACCATGCCCACGGCGTTTGGCGAGAAGTGCGTGATGCGCATCTTCGACCCGGACACCGCGCTGAAACCCGTCGAGGCGCTGGGCTTCTCCGCCGATGAAGCCGAGGCCTGGAGCGACCTCACCACCCGCCCGCACGGCATCGTGCTGGTCACCGGCCCCACCGGCTCGGGCAAGACCACCACCCTGTACTCCACGCTGAAGCGGCTGGCGACGCCGGACGTCAACGTCTGCACGGTCGAGGACCCGATCGAGATGATCGCGCCCGAGTTCAACCAGATGCAGGTGCACCAGGCCATCGATCTCGACTTCGCCTCGGGCGTGCGCACCCTGCTGCGCCAGGACCCGGACATCATCATGATCGGCGAGATCCGCGACCTCGAGACCGCGCAGATGGCGGTGCAGGCTTCGCTGACCGGCCATCTGGTGCTGTCGACCCTGCACACCAATGACGCCTGCTCGGCGATCACCCGTCTGCTCGACCTTGGCGTGCCGCATTACCTGATCCAGTCGACACTCAACGGCGTGCTGGCGCAGCGTCTGGTGCGCACCCTGTGTCCGCACTGCAAGCGCGAGGCACCGATCGACGCTGCCGCCTGGCGCGGCCTGGTCGGCAAGCACGCGCTGCCGCAGCCGGCGATGGGCTGCGCGCCGGTCGGCTGCCTCGAATGCCGCAACACCGGCTACCTCGGGCGCATCGGCCTGTACGAGATGCTGGTGCTCTCGCCCGAGCTGCTCGGTCGCATCAAGCCCGGCATGGACCTCGGCGAGTTCACCCATGCCGCCATGGACAGCGGCATGAGCCCGCTGCGCTGCGCGGCCGCCGCCCACGTCGCCGCCGGGCTCACCACCATCGAAGAAGCCCAGACCGTTCTGCCGCCCGAGACATGAGCCCCCTGCCCTTCCTGATTCTTGAAACCGGACGACCGGTGCCGTCCCTGCGCCGGCTCGGCCCTTTCACCCACTGGATCCGCGTGGCCGCGGGCCTGAGCGCCCGCGACACCGCCGTCTGTCCGGTGCTGGACGACGCGCACCTGCCCGACCCGCGCCGCTATGCGGGCGTGTTCGTCACCGGCTCGGCGGCGATGGTTACCGAGCGTCTGCCCTGGAGCGAACGCAGCGCGGAGTGGCTGCGCGAGGCGCAGGCCCGCGGCCTGCCCCTGTTCGGCATCTGCTACGGCCACCAGCTGCTGGCGCACGCCTTTGGCGGCGAAGTCGGCTACAACCCCCGCGGCCGCGAGATGGGCACGGTGCCGGTGCGCCTGAAACCCGAGGCGGCGCGTGATCCGCTGTTTGGGGGCCTGCCGGCCGAGCTGCCGGCGCACACCACGCATCTGCAGACCGTGCTGGCGCCGCCGAAGGACGCCGTCGTTCTCGCCCAGTCCGATCGCGACGACTGCCAGGCCTTCCGAGTTGGCGCGCAGACCTGGGGCGTGCAGTTCCATCCCGAGTTCAGCGCGCAGATGATGCGCGGCTACATCCGCGCTCGCGGCGAGGACCTGCGCCGCGAGGGCAGCTGCCCGCACGGCCTGGCCCGCGAGGTGCGGCCTGCGCCCAAGGCGCGCGAGGTGCTGCGCCGCTTCGTGCGGCATGCGCGCCAGCGCCACGCCTGAACATCGGTCCCGATCAAACTCCCGGAGTCAAGGAATGCACTTCAAGCGCGTCGAACCCGCCCAGGCCGTGGAATGGATCGGCGGCGCCGTGCGGCTGCTGCTGGCCAACCCCGCGCCCTTCCTGTTGATGGGCCTGGCCATGACCGTGATCGCCGTCGTGCCCTTCTTCGGCGCCTTGGCCTTGCTGATCATCGGCCCGGTGTTCTACGCCGGCATCGCCAGCGCCGCGCGCACCCAGAACGAGGGCGGTCAGGCCGATTTCGACCAGCTGCTGGAAGGCTTCCGCCAGCCCGGCAAAGCCGGCCCCCTGATCGCTCTCTGTCTGCCCAGCGTGGCCTTCGTGCTGATGGCGGTCATGCTCGGCGTGATGGTGCTGATGAGTTCTGGTGCGGCGGCGCTCATGGCCGAAAGCGCACAGCCCATCGACCCGAGCACGGTCGACCCGGCGGTCCTGTTCGGCAGCAGCGGCCTGCTGGTGCTGGTGCTGCTGCTGATTCCACTGGGCATCGCCACCGCCGCCGTCCTGTTCTTCGCCCTGCCGCGGGTGATGTTCGACGGCATCGAGCCTTTCCCGGCCCTGCGCGAGAGCGCGCAGGCCGCGGCCGCCAACCTCGGCGCCTTCCTGCTCACCGTGATCACCCTGTTCTTCGCCCGCGCCCTGCTGGCGATGCTGCTCAGCTGGCTGCCGTTTTTCCTCGGCGCGCTGATCGTCGGCAGCGTGTTCACGCCGCTGATCGCCTGCGTGCTCTACCTCGCTTGGAAGGATGTGTTCGCGCGTACCCCGGTGGACAGCGAAGACCTCGACCAGTCCCCGATGCCTCCCCCGGTGATCGAAGTCTGAGGCCGCCCCGGGCGCGACGAACACCGCCGCATCGGGCGGCTCCCGGTCGGCCCGAATCCAGCCAGACCTTCGGCCGACGCGCCGCGCGCGTCCGCTGCATCTGCGTGGGCGCTCCGCGGGGGACCCGCCGTCTGCTCCGTCGCCCCCGCGGAACTCCTACCGTGAGGCTAGGCTTATGAGCATTGGGACCTATCCCGAGCGGGAAAGCCGTTTCCATGGGCTCGCCCCGCGGCCTGATCCTCCGCCTTGACCCGCCTGAGCCCGAGGCTCGCGTCCAAGGTGTAGACCATGCATCGCCTCTTCCTCGCAGCGCTCCTGCTGCTGTCCACTGCAAGCGCCTGGTCGCAGAGCCTGCTGAACGTCTCCTACGACCCGACCCGCGAGTTCTATCGCGACTACAACGCAGAGTTCACTCGCCACTGGGAGGCGCAGGGCCACACCGCGCCGCGCATCCAGACCAGCCACGGCGGCTCGGGTAAACAGGCGCGCTCGGTCATCGACGGGCTCGAGGCCGATGTGGTCACCCTGGCCCTGGCCTATGACATTGATGCGCTGGTCGAGCACGGCCAGCTGCTCGCGCCCGATTGGCAGCAGCGCCTGCCGCACAACAGTGCGCCCTATACCTCGACGATCGTATTCCTGGTCCGCCGCGGCAACCCCAAGGGCATCCGCGACTGGGGCGATCTGGTGCAGGAGGGCCTCGGCGTCATCACGCCCAACCCCAAGACCTCGGGCGGTGCGCGCTGGAACTACCTGGCCGCCTGGGCCTGGGCGCAGCGCCAGTACGGCGGCGATGAGGCGAAAACCCGCGACTACATCAGCCGACTGTTCAAGAACGTGCCGGTGCTGGACACCGGCGCCCGCGGCTCGGTCACCACCTTCGCCCAGCGCGGCATCGGCGACGTGCTGCTGACCTGGGAGAACGAGGCCTTCTTGGCCCTGCGCGAGTTCCACAACGCCGGGCTTGAGATCATCGCGCCCAGCCTGTCGATCCTGGCCGAGCCGCCCGTCGCCGTCGTCGATCGCAACGTCGATCGCCGCGGCACCCGCGCGGTGGCCGAGGCCTATCTGCAGCACCTGTACTCGCCCACCGCGCAGGCGCTGGCGGCCAAGCACTACTACCGTCCGCGTTTGCCCGAGCACGCGGCCGCCGAAGACCTCGCCCGCTTCGTGCAGACCGAACTGGTCACCATCGAGGCCGAGTTCGGCGGCTGGCAGAAGGCCCAGACCACCCACTTCGCCGAGGGCGGCGTGTTCGACCAGCTCTATGGCCAGTGAGGCCCTGAGCCTGCCGTCGCTGAAGCCGCGTCGGGCCCTGCCCGGCTTTGGCCTGAGCCTCGGGTACACCACGGTCTGGCTCAGCCTGATCGTGCTGATCCCGCTGTCGGCGGTGTTTCTGAAGGCCGCCGGCCTCGGGCTCGAAGGCTTCGTCGACAAGCTGTCGGATGCGCGCACGCTGGCCGCGCTCAAGCTGAGCTTCGGCACCGCCCTGCTGGCGGCGGCGATCAGCACGGTGGCTGGCCTGCTCATCGCCTGGGTGCTGGAGCGCTACCGCTTTCCCGGCCGGCGCTTCTTCGATGCGCTGGTCGATCTGCCCTTCGCCCTGCCTACCGCCGTGGCGGGCATTGCCCTGACCGCGCTGTACGCGCCCAACGGCTGGATCGGCCAGTGGCTGCAGCCGCTGGGCATCCAGGTCGCCTACACCCCGCTGGGGATCCTGCTTGCCCTGGTCTTCGTCGGCCTGCCCTTCGTGGTGCGCACGGTGCAGCCGGTGCTGGCCGAGGCCGAGCGCGAGCTGGAGGAAGCCGCCGCCACGCTGGGCGCCAATGCCTGGCAGACCGCGGTGAAAGTGATCCTGCCGAGCGTGCTGCCGGCCGCCATCGGCGGCTTCGCGCTGGCGTTCGCGCGCGGCGTAGGCGAGTACGGCTCGGTCATTTTCATCGCCGGCAACCTGCCGAAGGTGTCCGAGATCGCGCCGCTGCTGATCGTCATCCGGCTGGAGGAATTCGACTACGCCGGTGCTGCCGCCATCGCCTGCGCGATGCTGCTGATGAGCTTTGCCATCCTCTTGATCGTCAATCTGTTGCAGACTCGGGTGAGCCGCCGTGGACGCTGAGACCGCCCTGATGCATCCGCCTGCTGCTCTGCTGAGCGATACCCGGCCCGCCCCGCGACGGGGTGAGGTGGGCGCGCGTCTGGTGCGGGTGCTGCTGATCGGGCTCGCCCTGCTGCTGCTGGTCGGCCTGATCCTGCTGCCCCTGATCGCGGTCTTCGCCGAAGCCCTGCGCCACGGCCTGCCGACCTTTCTCGCCAGCTTCGAGGACCCCGATGCCTGGCACGCCATCCGCCTTACGCTCACCGTCGCCGCGATCGCGGTGCCGCTCAACACGGTGTTCGGCCTCGCCGCCGCCTGGCTGATCGCCAAGCACCGCTTCCGCGGGCGCAGCCTGCTGCAGAGCCTGATCGACCTGCCCTTCTCGGTGTCGCCCGTGGTCGCCGGTCTCGTGTTCGTGCTGATCTTCGGCGCGCAGGGCTGGGGCCTGGGGCCCTGGCTGGCCGACTTCGGCATCCAGGTGCTGTTCTCGCTGCCCGGCCTGGTGCTGGCGACCGTCTTCGTGACCTTTCCCTTCGTGGCGCGGGAACTCATCCCGCTGATGGAGGAGCAGGGCAAGGACGCCGAAGAGGCCGCGCTCAGCCTGGGCGCCAGCGGCTGGCAGACCTTCTGGAAAGTCACCTTGCCGAACGTCCGCTGGGCCCTGCTCTACGGCGTGCTGCTGTGCAATGCGCGGGCGATGGGCGAGTTCGGCGCGGTCAGCGTGGTCTCGGGCCACATCCGCGGCGAGACCAACACCCTGCCCCTGCAGGTGGAGATCCTCTACAACGAGTACGCCTTCAGCGCCTCCTTCGCGCTGGCCGCCGTGCTGGCCCTGCTCGCGCTGCTGACGCTCGCCGTCAAGACCTTCCTCGAATGGCGGCACGGCGACGAGCTGGCCGCGAACCGCCGGCACTGACCCTTTCCGGATTCCCCCCTGCCATGACCACCCACTCCGCGCGCGGCGAAGCCCTGAGCCTTGAAGGCATCAGCAAGCGCTTCGGCGATTTCCAGGCGCTCAGCGACATCCACCTGCGCATCGAGCCCGGCGAGCTGGTGGCCCTGCTCGGGCCGTCCGGCTCCGGCAAGACCAGCCTGCTGCGGATCATCGCCGGCCTGGAGCAGGCCGACCGCGGGCGGCTCAAGTTCGGCGAGCGCGATGCCTCGCACCTGAGCGTGCAGGCGCGTCGCGTCGGCTTCGTGTTCCAGCACTACGCTCTGTTCAAGCACATGCGCGTCGCCGACAACATCGCCTTTGGGCTGAGCGTGCGGCCGCGCAGCGAGCGGCCGGCGGCGGCGGCCATCCGCGCGCGCGTCGAGCACCTGCTGGAGCTGGTCCAGCTGCCCGGCCTGGGCGATCGTTACCCCAGCCAACTGTCGGGCGGCCAGCGTCAGCGCGTGGCGCTGGCGCGCGCGCTGGCCATCGAGCCGCGCGTGCTGCTGCTCGACGAGCCTTTCGGCGCGCTGGATGCGCGCGTGCGCCGCGACCTGCGGCGCTGGCTGCGCGCGCTGCACCGCGAAACCGGCGTCACCACAGTCTTCGTCACCCACGACCAGGACGAAGCGCTGGAGCTCGCCGACCGCGTGGTGCTGATGCAGGGCGGGCGCATCGAGCAGGTCGACACGCCCGAGCGTGCCTACGCGCAGCCGGCCACGCCCTTCGCTTTCGAGTTCCTCGGCGAAGGCGCGCGCCTGCGCGCCGAGGCCCGCGCCGGGCGGCTGCTGCTGGATGGCGTCGACATCGGCGCGGCTCCTCAGGCCAGCGGTGAAGTGCGGTTGCATCTGCGCCCCGAGCATCTGCAACTGCAGCACAGTCCGGCCAGCGACACCGTGCCGGTCGAGCTGATCGAGCAGCACAGCAGCGGCCCGCGCAGTCGCCTGCGCCTGAAGCTCGCACGCAGCGGCCAGGCGCTGGAGCTGGACCTGCCGGCCGCAGGCGCTCCGCCCGCAGGCACGGCGCTGCACCTGCGCTGCACGCAGTGGCAGGTGTTCGGCTGATGGCGCGCCAGCGTGCCGCGGGGCGTGGGCTGCGCCGCGTAGGACGGCAGTCGGCGCCAGCCGCCCGCGCCGCCCGTCCGAGGGCCAGCGCATGTTGACCATGAAGGCCAAGTACGCGCTGCGCGCGCTGATGGTGCTGGCGCAGCCGGGCCGCGACTTGACGCCCGCGCGGGTGTTGGCCGTCGATGCGGACGTGCCCGAGAAGTTTCTCGAGGCCATCCTGGTCGAACTGCGCCATGCCGGCTTCGTGCAGAGCCGCCGCGGCCTGCTGGGCGGCCACAGCCTGGCAAGGCCGGCGGAGCAGATCCGCCTGGGCGACGTGATCCGCTGCATCGACGGCCCGCTGGCGCCGATCCGCTGCGCCAGCGTCACCGCTTTCGCGCCCTGCGAGGACTGCCCCGATCCGGACCGCTGCGCGATACGCGATCTCATGTCCGACGTGCGCAATGCGATGGCGCGGGTGCTGGACCACCGCACACTGAGAGACTTGAGCACTCGCGAAGACGCGGCGCTGAGCGTGCTCTGCTGAACACCGCGGGCAGCATCCCCCGCCCGCAGCTCGCGCAGACAGCCCACACGGGTGGGCTATCCGAATACAAAGGACACACAAGTTCGCACGCAATTCCTATCAATCGAATAGATTTTTAACCACCATGCAACGCCTCCGTAACTCCAGCCTCAGCAGCCTCCAGAGCACCCTCTGCTGAACCGGCTCCACGCGCAGAACGCACCCGCGGCCAAGACCACGGCAGTTCCCAGACGCCACTGCAGGATCCAGTCATGCATCTCGCCATCGTCGGCGCCGGCTTTTCAGGTATCGCCTTGCTGTACCAGCTGATCGAGCAGCGCGCCCCGTTGGCGCGGGTCAGCCTGATCGGCACGCCAGCGGACTTTGGCCGCGGTCGCGCCTACGCCTGCGCCGATGACCTGCACCTGTTGAACGTGCGAGCCGCGGACATGGGGCTTTCGCCTGACGCGGTGGGTGACTTCGCCGACTGGTTGGAACTCGGCGCCGGTAACCGTGATGCATTTCTTCCGCGCAGCCTCTTTGGCGACTATCTGGAGCAACGGATCCGGGACGCTCAAACCCGCGCGCCCTTCGTCCTTGAACGCATCTGCGGCACCGCTTTGAGCCTGACGCCAACGGGTGCCGGCTACGGGCTGACGCTCGACGATGAGCGACGACTGCACGCCGACCGGGTAGTACTGGCATTGGGAAGCCTGCCCCCCCAACCCCTGGCTCACTTGAGCGCCGCCCTCCGACGCAGTCATGCCTATGTCGAGGATCCTTGGTCACGGCATGCACTCGATTCGGTTCCACCCGAGGCCGAGGTGCTGATCGTCGGCACGGGCCTCACCTGTTTCGATTTGCTGCAAACCCTGCAGACGAGAGGCCACCGCGGGCGCGTACGCGCGGTCAGCCGACATGGCCTTTTGCCGCAGCCGCAGACCCTGCGTCGCGCCACGCCCGCGCCCCTCGCCGGGGCCCTGCAGCAACAGGTCCACCAACCTGTTCTGCGGGAGCTGGTGCGCGCCCTGCGAGCCGCATGCGTAGAGGCCAATGACTGGCGACCAGTCCTGGACGCGCTGCGCCCCCATCTGACCCGGCTCTGGCGCGGCCTTGGCCAAAGCGAACGCGCGCGATTCATGCGCCACTTGCGCAGCTACTGGGAAGTGCATCGGCATCGCATTCCGCTGCAGAGCCACACGCTTCTCCAGGAATGGCAACGCAGCGGCTGGCTCAGCGTGGACGCGGCGCGGCTGGAAACTGCCGAGCTGAAGTCAGGACGCGTGCATGTGCGCCTGCGCCGGCGCGGCGCCGAGACCTCGATGCCGCACGTCTACGACGTGCTGATTCGTGCCACTGGGCTCGACACTGACGTTGCCCGCACACCCGACCCGTTGGTCAGACAGCTGCACGATGACGGCTGGGTGAGCGCGGACCCTCTGGGACTCGGCTTCCAGTGCGACGGCGGCTTCGGTCTTCTGAATCGGCTCAATCGCCGCGCCGAAGGCCTGTATGCACTGGGGCCACTGCTTCGCGGCGAGTACTGGGAGATGACCGCGGTGCCCGAGCTGCGCGCCGCCGCGAAGACCCTGGCAACCGAACTGACAGCGGCCGCTCATGAAGAGTCATCGCGACAGCGGCCGCTACCGCACGCCATCTGAGCCACCCCGGTCTTCGCTCAGCACATCTCGGTTGCGCCGCTGCAGCATCGCCTAGCAACTCGACGCCAAGACGTGCAGCCGGCAGTGCTCGGCTTTCAAGCGCTTCTACGCCACACACCGCGCACGCGCGCTCGGTGACAACCGAGTCTCGAACAGGGATCGCGGTTGAGGCACATCCGGCTCGCTGGATGTTGCGCAGAGTGAGAAAACTAAAACTCACGTTGGCCGGCGCCCCGGTCGCAGATGGTGCTCAGACCTCGTGCGGCGTACGCGATGCAAGAGAGACGAGCACTGATGCGCTGCCTTGCGCTTGGCGTCGCGTGCGTGGCTCCCCGAGCGCGGCGGCACGCTTGCGCTCATGCGATGGCCGGCCGCCCCTCTTGGCTGGATCTGACCACCTTCCAGTCATCGGCAAATCGCCGGCGGTATCGCGGTGAACATCACGCGACCACGCAGCCGTCTGCGGGCGGTCGTCTGGCGCGAGGCTGGTGCATTCCGGCGATCGACACGCGCCACAGCACGCCCTGCGCGTCTGCGATCCGCACCGCGTCGTGGCTTTGTCCTGAAATTCCAATGGCACAACCAAAGGCCGTTCGAGTGTCGACCGGTGCGCAGGCAGGCTTCAAACGCGCGGGCTCCCAGCCAGGTTCTCACCGATCCGGCGAAGGGCCCGCACAGACCCGACACCTCCCTGCGTACGCGGACTCCCATGACTCGCATCAAGCCTCTCGCCCGTTCGATCCACGCGGTTCTTGCCAGCGCCCTGCTGACGTCCACCGCCACCACAGCTCTGGCAGCGCCCGACGCGCTTGAACCCGCGCTGGCACTCTCGGCCTCGACCTCTGCCGATGCCGCGGCCAGCGCCACGACCTTGGATGCCGTCGCCGTCACCGGTGCGCGGCGTCGCGAAGAGGCGGCCCAGGACGTGCCGATCCCGCTGACCGTACTCGACGGCGACACGCTCAACCGCAGCGGCGCTTTCAACGTCAACCGTCTGCAGAACATCGTCCCCACCCTGCAGTTCTACTCCAGCAACCCGCGCAACACGGCGGTCAACATCCGCGGCCTCGGCCAGCCCTACGGCCTCACCAACGACGGCATCGAATCGGGCGTCGGCTTCTATGTGGACGGCGTGCTGTACGCGCGACCGGCCTCGACCACGCTGGACTTCATCGACGTCGAGCGCATCGAGGTGCTGCGCGGGCCGCAGGGCACGCTGTTCGGCAAGAACACCACCGCCGGCGCGATTCTGGTGACCACCCGCAAGCCCAGCTTCACGCGCGAGATCGACGTCGAGCTGGGCATCGGCAACGATGGCTTCCTGCAGAGCAAAGCCTCGCTCACCGGCCCTCTGGGCGACAGCCTCGCCGGGCGCCTGTCGTTCTCCGGCACCCGGCGCGACGGCGTCCTCTACAACACGAGCACGCAGCGCGCCTTGAACGAGTTGAACAACATCGGCGGGCGCGGCCAGCTGCTGTTCCTGCCCAACGACACCACCGAGGCGCTGCTCGCCTTCGACTTCACCCGCCAGCGCCCCGAAGGCTATGCGCAGGTGCTGGCCGGGGTGGCCCCGACCCATCGCGGCACGCCGGGCTATGCCTCGTCGCTGTACGGCATCGCCGCCAACCCGAATGCCAATCCACGCCGGCACTTCTGGGGAATCATCTCCGACCTTGGCTATGTGCCGCCCAACGTCAATCCGGCCACGCGCGAGGTGCGCCCCTTCGACCGCGTGATCGACACCGGCACGCCCTGGCGCTCGGGCAACGAGATCGGCGGCGTCTCGCTGAACATCGACAGCACGATCGGCTCGGGCACGCTGACCTCGACCACCGCCTGGCGTTTCTGGAATTGGGACCCTTCGAACGATCGCGACTACACCGCCCTGCGCGTGGGCACGCTGTCGCAGGCGCCGTCGAAGCACGCCCAGTGGACCCAGGAGCTGCGCTGGGCCGGTGATCTCGCCAGCGGGCTCAGCGCGGTGTTCGGCGCCTACGGCTTCGCCCAGAAACTCAACACCGACCCGGTGCACACCGAAGAAGTCGGGGCCGACTATTTCCGCTTCATCTGGAACCCCTCGCCCGGCCCCAACGGCAGCCCCAACATCGCGTTGTGGGGGCCGAACGGCTCGGTGGGGGGCAACTACTTCGCCGGCCAACGCAGCGAGATCACCTCCCAGCTCGACACCGTCAGCGCAGCGCTGTTCGGCCAGCTCGACTGGGCCGTGAGCGAGCGCCTGCATCTGCTGCCCGGCCTGCGTCTCAACTACGACCGGAAGGAGGTCGACTTCGTCCAGCGCGCGCTCAACATTCCGACCTTGCCCGCGGGCGCGCCAACCCCGCCAGCGCCGGCCTACAGCAACCAGACCGCACAGCGCGAGGACGACGACACCAATGTCTCCGGCCAGCTGACCCTGGCCTACCGCGCCAGTGAATCGATCAACTACTATGCGAGCGTCGCCACCGCCTTCAAGTCGATCGGCATCAACCTCGGCGGCGGTCCGGCCATCGAGATTCCGCCCGAAGACGTGCGCCACATCGAAATCGGCTTGAAGAGCAGCCCGCTGCCAGGCATTCGCGCGAACCTGAGCGCCTTCCACACTGACATCGAGAACTACCAGACCCAGGTGCTGGTGGTGGGTAACCCGAGGCCGGTGATTGCCAGCGCCGAGAAGGTGCGCGTACGCGGCGTCGAGTTCGACGGCAGCTGGGAGATCAGCGAAGCCCTGTCGCTGTACACCGCCTTGGCCTACACCGACGGCCGCTACATCGCGTTTCCCAACGCGCCCCTGCCGCTGGAGCTGACCGGCTACACCGGGCCGTCGGGCCTGCCGCAGGTCGACGTTTCGGGCCTGCGTCTGCCGGGCATTTCCAAGTGGTCGGGCTCGCTCGGCGGCGAGTACCGTCGCGCGGGGCGCTTCCTCACTGAATCGGGCCAGTGGTTCACCGGCGCGGACCTGTTCGGCCGCAGTGATTTTTCCTCCAGCGCCACCCCCTCGGAGTTCCTCAACGTGTCGGGCTACGGTCTGCTCAACCTGCGCATCGGCTTCGAGGCAGACGCCGGTTGGTCGGCCTTCCTGTGGGCGCGCAATGCGCTGGACCGCAACTACATCGAACTGCTGCAGGCCGCCCCTGCGGGACAGGGCGCGGGCCACTACGGAGCGCAGCTGGGCGACCCGCGGTCCTTTGGCCTGAGCCTGCGCTTCGCGCTCTGAGGCAAGCCTGCGCATGGGGCATCGCGCCGACCCGAGGGGTGGGCGGGCAGCGGTTGGCCGTGACGTGCCGCGGACATCGGCACCGCGAGGATGGCGAGTGCCGCGATTCGGCGGCATGCTGGCTGCACCATGCACGAGTTCGCCGTCCATCGCCGCTGCGGATCGTCTCAGACCGGCCTCGGGGCGCGGGGACGACGCACGCGGTTGCTCTCGGCGGCGATGCTCCTGCTCGCGCTGGCAAGCCTCGCCACGCGGGCGGCCGACAAGCCCGACAGCGTCCCCCAGGCCGACGAGGACCGGCGACTGCACCTGCTGCCGTGGCGGGCGGAAACGGCGACGCGAGCACCGCTCGACGCGGACGCGGCCCTGCGACTTGCGCTCGCCCACCTGCAGTCGGACGCAGCGCGCAACGCGGCGCCGGGCGCGGATGCGCTGCGCCTCATCGACCAGCAGACCCTGCGCGGTGGCGCGCGGCTGCTGCGCTTCGCGCCGCTGCGCGAGGGCATCGAGATCTTCGGCGAGCGGATCAGCCTGATGATCGACGCGCACGGACGCGTGCGCGCCAGCAGCGGCGGCGGACGCGGTGCTGACGCCGTCGCCAGCGAGGCGCGGGCCTGGCGGCTTCCGCTCGAAGAGGCGGCCGCCGTGGCGCTGGCGCCCTGGGGGTTCGATGCCACGAGCCTGCACGGCGCCTGGAGGGCTCTGCCGAAGGCCCAGTCCACCAGCCCCTACCGCGAACTGCAGCTGGCGACCCTGCTGAGCCGCTCAGCCAACGGTTCCGAGCTGGCCGCGCCGGTGCGCGGCGCGCCGGTCTGGCATCGCCATCGCGGCCAGCTGCGCCCGGGCTGGTACGTGGAAACCCGCGTGCTGCCAGCGCAGGGCCCGCGCGCCAGCCGCCTGCAGGCGAGCCTGATCGACGCGGTGGACGGCAGCCTGCGGCGCCAGCAGGAGCTGTCGGCGCACGCCAGCTTCCTCTGGCAGGCCTACGCGGAAACCGCCCCGGCGCATCGCCCCGAACCGGGCCCGCAGGGCCGCGCCGACATGCCGCACCCCAGCGCGCTGCCCGACGGCTTCCGCCCCGCGCTGGGCCTGCCGCAGCAGATCGACTTGGCCTACGCACCACTCGGCTTCGCCTGGCCCAGCAGCGGCTTCAGCGATCCCTGGCTGCGCGCGGACGCGGTCGAGAGCCGCGGCAACAACGTCGATGCCTATGCCGACCTCGCCGAACCCGATGGCTTCAGCGCAGGCGACATCCGCGCCCAGCCGAGCGGCCCGCTGGCCTTCGTGCCCGGCTATGCGCCGCTGCTGCCGCCGGATGACAGCCCGGCGCAGATCGAAGCGGGCGTGGTCAACGCTTTCTACATCACCAACTACCTGCACGACTGGTTCCATGCCGCCGGCTTCGACGAGGCCGCGGGCAATGCCCAGACCTCGAACTTCGGCCGCGGCGGCGAGGAGTTCGATGAACTGCGCGTCGAGACGCTGGACCACTCCGGCCTCGACAACGCCAACATGTCCACCCCGGCCGACGGCGCGCCGCCGCGCATGCAGCTGTTCCGCTTTCGCGGCCCGCGGCTGGGCGCGCTGGATCCCGGGGCGGCCGGCCCGCCACTCCGCGTGCAGGTCGCGGAGTTCGGGCCGGGCACCTACCGCCTGAGCGCGCCGCTGGCGCTCGCGAACGACGGCGTTGGCACGCTCGCGGACGCCTGCGAAGCCCTGCCCACCTCGTTTGGCGGGCGCATCGTGCTGGCCGAGGACGGCGGCTGCGAAGCGCTCGACAAGGCGCGCCACGCGCAGGCGGCGGGCGCGGCGGGCCTCGTCATCATGGGCGCGCAGGCCGCAGGCTGGCCGCTGCTGAGCGGCGATGCCCCCGAGCTTGATCTACCGACGCAGAGCGTGCAGCGCAGCGATGGCCTGTGGCTGCGCGAGCGGCTGGCGCAGGGGCCGCTCAGCGTCGAGCTGAGCGCCGAGCGCGGCGCCGACCGCGACGCGGCGATGGATGCCGCGATCGTCGCCCACGAATGGGGGCACTACATCAGCAACCGGCTGATCGGCAACGCCACCGGCCTCAGCACCCATCAGAGCCGCGCCATGGGCGAGGGCTGGGCCGACTTCCACGCCCTGCTGCTGCTCGTGCGCGAGCAGGACGCGCTGCAGCCCGAGGGCGCCGGCTTCAGCGGCAGCTACGGGGTGATGAACTACGTCAGCGCCGGGCGCATGCCGAGCTTCAGCCCCAACGCGAGCTACTTCGGCATCCGCCGCTACCCCTATTCAACCCGGCGCGAGATCAATCCGCTCGAGTTCCAGCACATCGCCAGCGGCTCGCAGATTCCGGACACCGCGCCGCGCACGCCGGCCAGCCTGTCGGCCGACAACTCGGCCGTGCACAACGCCGGCGAGGTCTGGGGCAGCCTGCTCTGGGACTGCTACGCGAGCCTGCTGCGCGAGACCCTGCCGCCCACCCCGCGCTACAGCTTCGACGAGGCCCAGCGGCGCATGAGCGAATATCTGGTCGCGGCCTACAAGCTGACCCCGAACGCACCGACCTACACCGAGGCCCGCGACGCCCTGCTGCTGACGATGGCGGTCAGCGATACCGAAGACCTGCGCCTCTGCGGCTCGGCCTTCGCCGCGCGCGGCGCCGGCCTGCGCGCACGCTCGCCCAGCCGCGGCAGCCTGACCCTGCAGGGCGTGCAGCCGAGCCGCGTCGACGGCGGCGATCTGCGGATCGACAGCATCGAGCTGATCGAGGACGCCGGCTGCGATGCCGACAGCGTGCTCGACAGCGGCGAGACCGGCCGCCTGCGTCTGCGCGTGCGCAACTCCGGCACGCAGGCCCTGACCGACAGCCGCGTCGATCTGCGCAGCTCCAACGATCGGCTCGTCTTTGCCGAGGGCAGCGGACGCATGCTGCCGTCACTGGCGCCGCAGCAGCAGCACACGCTGGAGCTGCCGGTGGCGCTGTATGCCGGCGCCGGCCTGCAGGCGATCACGGTCACGGCGACACCGGACGATCCGGCGATCGGCTTCGCCACCGGCGAAGTCGGCACGCAAGCCTTCGCGGTCGACTTCGACCTCGTCGATGCGGTGAGCCGCAGCGACGGCTTCGACAGCCCGCGCATGGTCTGGACACCCGCCCAGGACGAGGGCCTGGAGCCCGAACTGGTCGGCTGGCGGCGGCGCGCGCTCGATCCGCTGCGCTGGGTGCTGTACGGGCCCGACTTCGGCACCGAGGGCCAGGCCTGGATCGAATCGCCGGCGCTGCAGGTGGCCGCCGATGCCGACTTCCGCATCGAGTTCGACGCGCGCTACAGCTTCGAGGCCAGCAGCAGCACCTTCTACGACGGTGGCGTGGTCGAGATCAGCCTGGACGAGGGCCAGAGCTGGCGCGATGTCACGGAACTCGGCCAGCTCAGCCCGGCCTATGGCGGCCTGCTGTCCGACTGCTGCGACAACCCGCTGGCAGGCCGCGCCGCCTTCGTCGGCCGCAGCGCCGGCTGGCCCGAAGCCTTCGTGCCGCACCGCATCGACTTCGGTCGCGCGCTTGCCGGGCAGCGCGTGCGCCTGCGCTTCCTGATCGCCACCGATGCAGCCGTGACCGCCCCGGGCTGGGAGATCGACGCGCTGCGCGCCGTCGGCATCGACAACACGCCCTTCCCGCAGCGCATGCCCAACGCCGCCGCGTGTACCCTGAGCGGCCGCTTCCGCGATGGCTTCGAGACCCTGACGCAATGAGCCCGACTCCAAGCACCCGCCGCCTGCGCCCCGAACTCTGGCTGCTGGCCGTGGCCTGCGTGCTGCTGGCGGCGCAGGCCAGCTTCCATCTGCTGGCCTATCCGCGACTGGACCAGGGCCTGCTGGATCTGGCCGCGGTCGGCGCCGAGCAGCCGCTGCCGAGCTTCGACGTGCTGCGCGGCGCTTGGATCCTGTACGCGGTGCACCTGCTGATCGCCTCACTGCTGTGCGCCGCCTGCGCCGTGGCCCCGCGCCTGTTCGGCCGCGGCCCGCGCATCGCCCTGGTGGTATGGCTGGGGCTGGACACCGCCCTGCTGTTCCACTTCGTCGGCCCCTTCCTCGGCAGCGTGCTGATGGCGATCAGCGCCAGCGCGGTGGCGGCAGCGGCGCTGCTGCCGGGGCAGCGGGACGAATCATAGGGTGGGCCCTGGCCCACCGTGGCCCGCGCCCTCGCTTGGTCCCTGCGTCCGCGGTGATCAAGCCTATGGTGGGCCGGGCCCCACCCTATGGTTTGAGGAGGATTGGAGCGCCGGAGATCCACCCGCAGAGCTACGACCCCTTCAAAGCATAGGGCGGGCCCTGGCCAACCACGAGATCGACGCTTGCCCCACACCGGCGTCGACGCATGCACGGATCCGTGCACCCGAGCCACGCGATCGCTCCACATTGATGTCGCTTGCAGGAAGATTCGCACCGCAAGCGGGCAGGCCTTGGACCACGCCCCCGATATTCCCCCCGACCACGACAGCCCATGCCCGACATCCTGATCCTCTACTACAGCCGCAGCGGCAGCGTGGCCCAGCTGGCCCGGCAGATCGCCCGCGGGGTCGATGAAGTGCCGGGCATGTCGGCGCGGCTGCGCACGGTGCCGCCGGTGGCGCCGATCACCCAGACGGCCGCACCGCCCGAACCCGAGGACGGTGCGCCCTACGTCGAACGCAGCGACTTGGCCGAATGCGCCGGCCTGATCCTCGGCAGCCCGACCCGCTTCGGCAACATGGCGGCACCGCTCAAGCACTTCCTCGATTCGCTGGGCGCCGAGTGGGCCTCGGGCACGCTCGCCGGCAAGCCGGCCGCGGTGTTCACCTCGACCGCCTCGATGCACGGCGGCCAGGAATCGACCCTGCTCACCATGCTGCTGCCGCTGCTGCACCACGGCATGCTGATTACCGGCATCCCCTTCACCGAAGCCGCGCTCAGCACCACCACCACCGGCGGCACGCCCTACGGCGCCAGCCACTGGACCGGCCACGAGGGCCACACCCATCCCAGCGAGGACGAGCGCCTGCTGGCGCGTGCGCTGGGCCGGCGCGTGGCGCAGATCGCGCAGAAGCTCGGAGCCGGCGCGTGAGTCTCGAATCCGCCAACCCCAATCTGTTCGACGAGAACGCGAGCCCGGTGCCCGAGCACGTGGGGCGCAGCGCCTGGCGCATCGGCGTGGTGCTGCTGTGGGCGCTGATTGCGCTGCAGCTGGCCTGGTATCTGGTGCTGCTGCCGCCGGCGCGGGTCAGCCCCTGGGTGCCGCTGACCTTTCTCGGGCTGCCGCTGCTGATCCCGGCGCTGTGCGCGCTGGCGAACATGAAGAAGGCACTGTTCTGGGCCGGCTTCATCGCCATGTTCCACTTCACCCATGGAGTGATGGAGGCCTGGACCGTGCCCGCCGCCCTGTGGCCCGGGCTGATTGAAGCGGCCCTCGCGGCGGGCGTGTGCTGTGCCGCGGCCTGGCACGGGCTGTCGCGCCGCATCTACTGGCGCAAGCTGGTCACGGCGGCGGCGGAACAGGCCGGGGGCTGAGCCCAGCCCGTATAATTCGCGGTCTCCCCGCGTCAAACGGCCTCGCCATGGACCAGCTCTGCATCGTCACCACCGGCGGCACGATCGACAAGATCTACTTCGACGACAAGTCCGACTACCAGATCGGCGACCCGCAGATCGGCCGCATCCTCGAAGAGCTGGGCGTGGCCTTCCGCTTCACGGGGATCCCGATCCTGCGCAAGGACAGCCTGCACCTCACCGACGCCGACCGCGCGCTGATCAAGCAGACCATCCTCGCGCAGCCGGCCAAGCACGTGCTGGTCACCCACGGCACCGACAGCATGGTCGAGACCGGCCGCGTGCTGGCCGACGTGCCGGACAAGACCATCGTCATGACCGGCGCCCTGAACCCGGCGCGCTTCCGCGGCTCGGACGCCGAGTTCAATATCGGCACCGCGGTCGGCGCCGTGCAATGCCTGCCGCCGGGCGTCTACATCGCCATGAACGGACGCATCTGGGACCCGGCCAAGGTGCGCAAGAACGTCGCCGCCAACCGCTTCGAAGCGGCCTGAGTCCGTCCGCACCGGGCGCGTCGAACCACAGCCCGGTGCCGAAACACGCAGTTCGGCCCGCCGCCAGACCCGCAAGGCCGCGCGCCTGTCGCATCGCTCCGCCCAGCCGCGCCCTGCCCCTCAGAGCGCCCGCCCCACTGAAGCCGAGGGCCTGCCATGGCCGAAATCAGCCGCCAGGACAAAGCCGCACGCCAGCTGAGGCTGCTCTCGGAGGCGCTCGACTCCGGCCGTCTGGGCCCGGTGCGGCGCATGGTCAATACGCTCAGCCCGGCCGAGATCGGCAACCTGCTGGAGTCGCTGCCGCACGACCAGCGCGTGATCGTCTGGGGCCTGGTCGACGCCGAGGACGACGGCGAGGTGCTGGTCCACGTCGGCGACGAGGTGCGCGAGAGCCTGCTGGCAGCGATGGACACCGACGAGATCGTCGCCGCCGCCGAATCGCTGGACATCGACGACCTCGCCGACCTCATGGAGGACCTGCCCGACCAGGTCATCGACGAGGTCTTGAAGTCGATGGACCGGGAGAACCGCGAGCGCCTGGAGCAGGTGCTCTCGTATCCCGAAGACAGCGCCGGCCGCCTGATGAACCCGGACGTGATCACCGTGCGCGCCGACGTCAGCGTTGACGTGGTGCTGCGCTACCTGCGCCTGCGCGGCGAGATGCCGGAGAACACCGACCACCTCTACGTGGTCAGCCGCCGCCACCAGTACCTCGGCCGCATTCCGCTCACCGCCCTGCTGCTGTCCGAGCCCTCGCGGCCGATCAACCAGCTGATGGACGAGGAGGACCACCCGGCGATCCCCGTCGACACGCTGACCGCCGAAGTCGCGCGGCAATTCGAGGACCATGACTGGGTGTCGGCGCCGGTGGTCGACGAGAACAACATCCTGGTCGGCCGCATCACCATCGACGACGTGGTCGACATCATCCGCGAGCAGGCCGAGCACCAGGTGCTGTCGGCGGCCGGCCTTGACGAGGACGAGGACATGTTCAGCCCGGTGCTGCGCGCAGCACCACGGCGCATGATCTGGCTCGGCATCAACCTGCTGACGGCGTTTCTGGCGGCCAGCGTGGTCGGCCGTTTCGAAGAGACCATCGAGAAGGTCGTGGCGCTGGCCGTGCTGATGCCGATCGTCGCCGGCATGGGCGGCAATGCCGGCACCCAGGTGCTGGCGCTGATGATCCGCGGCCTGGCGCTCGGCCAGGTCGGCGCCAGCAACGTCTGGACCCTGGTCTGGAAGGAAGGGCGCGTGGCCCTGCTGAACGGCCTCGGTCTCGGCCTGGTGCTGGGCGGCGCGGTCTGGCTGTGGTTCGGCGATCCGGCGCTGTCGGGCGTGATCTTCGCGGCACTGGTCATCAACCTCACCGCCGCCAGCCTGGCCGGGGTCGCCGTGCCGCTGACCCTGAAGCGCATGGGCTTCGATCCGGCGCTGGCCAGCAGCATCTTCCTGACCACGGTCACCGACGTGTTCGGCTTCTTCGCCTTCCTCGGCCTCGGCACCCTGCTGCTGATCTGAAGCGCGCTCCGTTTCAGGGCGCGGCGCGCACGCGCTGCCCCCCCAGATCGCCGGGCGGCGGGAAGCGCAGCACGCGGTCGCCGCGCTCAAGGCCGGACACGATCTCGCGCTGGCGGCCGTCGCTGTCGCCGACTTCGACGGCACGCGCGCGCAGGCGGCCGTCCTCGACGCGCCAGACCCGCCAACCGTCCTGCTCGCGGCGCAGGGACTCGATCGGCAGGACGAGCACATCACGCGCCTCGCGGACCTGCACGAAGGCTTCGACCTGGTAACCATGACCCAGGCCCGGTGGCACCGCGTCGAGCTGCAGGATCACGTGCACGCGCTGCTCCTCGACGCCGAGCGCCGAGACCTTGAGCTCGCCCAGCGGCTCGACGCGCTCGACGCGCGCCCGCAGCGAGCTGCCGCCCCAGCCCTCGATGCGCGCGGGCGCGCCGGGCGTGAACAGCACGGCATCCTGCGACAGGAAATCGCCGACCACTTCGAGCGATGCCGGCGCGCCGATCTCCAGCAGCAGCTGGCCCGCGGCAACCGGCTGCTCGCCCTGCAGATGGCGCTTCAGCAGCACGCCGGCCACCGGCGCACGCAGTTCGATGCGGCCTTCGGCGTCAGGCAGGGTGAGCGCGAGACGGCTGCGCGCCTGCTCGACCGCCGCGCGCGCGGCACCCACGGCTGCGGCGGCTTCGCGATCCAAGGCGCGCGCGGCGGTGAGCTCGCGCTCGCTGACCAGGCCGCGCTGGCCCGAGGCCTCCAGCCGCTGCCGCGCGTCGCGTGCGGAGGCCGCGTGCGCTTCGGCCTGGCGCAGCCCCGCTTCGGCGGCGGCCAGCTCGGCGCGTGCGGCGGCCGCGCTGCGCGCATCCAGCGGCGTCGACTGCAGCGGCCGCAGCCGCGCCAGCACCTGGCCGGCTTCGACCGCATCGCCGGGCTCCAGCGTGATGCGCTCGAGCACGCCGGCAGTGGGCGCGGCCAGCGGATGCAGCTCGCGCATGCGGGTGACGCCGCGGTCGCTGCGCTCGATGCGCAGGGTGTCCGTGCCGACCTTGACCAGCTCGAATTCGCGCGCGCGCGGCCACAGCGCAGCCAGCGCCGACAGCAGCAGGATCAGCAGCAGCGCCGCCCAAGCAAGGCGGGTACGGCGTCTGGAGGGGCGATCAGGCATGCGGCTACTCCCGGACTTTCAGGCTTTCGACAAGGCCGATGCGGTCGACGCCGCGCCGCACCCACAGGGCGGTGACGGCGACCGAGGCCAGAAGGATGAGGCCGGCGCGCAGGTGCAGGCTCGGCTCGAACAGGCTGGGGAACTGGAACACATCGGTGGCCATCGCGCGCAGGAAGGCCTGCGCCGCGTAGTGGCCCGCCACCAGGCCCAGTGGCAGGGCAATCAGGCACAGCAGTGCCAACTCGGCCAGCAGCACGTAGCTGGCCTCGCGGCGGCCGTAGCCGAGCACGCACAGGGTGGCGAGGTCGCGGCGCTGCTCGCCCAGCACCACCGTGCTGGTGGCATAGGCGATGCCCACCGCCATCAGCACCGCGAAGCCGGTGAACAAGCTGGTCATGGTGCCGCTGCCCTGTTCGAACATGCGCTGCATCGCGCCCCAGGCGGCTTCGACATCGCTGCTGGCGGCGATCATCGGCGTGGCGCGCACGGCGGCATCGAAGGCCGCACGCTGGTCGGCGCGCAGGCGCAGGTACGCGCCGCTGATCCGGCCGGGCTGCCCGGAGAGTCGCGCCAGGCTGTCGATCTCCAGCCAGGCGCCGCTGCCGATGGTGACCTCGACCACCTCGGCCACCGGCAGCAGGAAGCGACGGCGCAGGCCGCCGGTCAGCTGCACCTCGATCGCATCGCCAGCGACCACGCCCAGCTGCCGCGCCAGCGAACCGCTGAGCAGCAGGCCGTCGTCGCGAAGAAGTCGCGGCTCGCCCTGGGCATCGACCAGCCGCTCCAGCAGCGGCGAGGCCGTCAAGCCGAACAGCGGTTCGTTGATCGAACGATCGTGCGTCGTGAACACCGCGTCCAGCGCCAGGAAGGGTTCGGCGCGTTCGACGCCGGGCAGTCGCGCGAGCGCACGCAAGGCTTCGGCACCGGAATTCTCGGCGAGGCTGAGGGTGATCTGCTGGCGCTTGGCCGCGCCGAAGCTGATGTCGAGCAGGCGCTCGATGGCCAGCGGCGCCTGCATCGACAGCACCAGCAGGATCAAGGCGGCACAGAAGCCGGCGACGGTGATCAGGCTGCGCCGCGGAAAGCCCAGCACACGGCGCAGGGCGACGCGGGTCAGCGGATCGAAGCGCGCGGCCAGCGCCTCCAGCGGCCCGGCACCATGGCGGAAGCTGGGCGGCGGTGGCGGCGCCAGGGCTGCGGCCGGCCGCAGCGCCAACACGCGGCGCAGGGCCAGGCTGCTGCCGGCGAGTGCCGCGCCAACGCCAACCGCGAACGCCGCAGCGACCAGGCCCGGCTGCAACCGGAACCGCAGCACGGGCAGCCGGTAGAACTCGAGATAGAGGCTGCACATCAGCTCGCCCAGCACGCGACCGAGCGCGAGCCCCACCACCACGCCGAGCAGACTCACCGCCAGCGCAAAGCCGAGATAGCCGCCGGCGACCTCGCGGGCGCGCAGTCCGAAGGCTTTCATCAGGCCGAGGGTGCTGCGCTCGGCCTCGACCAGCCGGGTCAGATTGAGGTTCAGCAGGAAGGCCGCGACCGCAAGAAAGGCTGGCGGCAGGATGCGCGCCATGCTGCCGAGCTGCTCGAGCTCGTCGTCCAGCAGACGCGCCGAGGGAATGCGGCTGCGGTCCTGCGCCCGACCGGCGCCGTAGCGGGCGAACAGCGGCTCCAGCTGCGCCGCGACGGCCTCGGGCGCGACGCCCTCGCCCAGCCGCAGCAGCAGCTCGTTGAATGCGCCGTCGAGGCCGGCCGCCTGCTCCAGCGCGCGCCGCGGCATCCACAGCACGGCGTGGCGCTCGGGCTGGGGCAGCAGCTCGCCGGGCGGGCTCACGAACACGAACTCCGGCGAGTTGGCGATGCCGACGATCCGCAGGCGCTCGCGCGAGCCGCGGATCGTCAGCTCGAGCTCGTCGCTGATGTGGAGCCCCTGCGCCTGCGCAAAGGCCTCGTTCAAGGCCACCTCCCGCCGCGCATTCGTCTCCGGCCAGCGGCCTTCGACCAGCCAGGGCCGATTGACCTGCACGCGCTCCGGCGCATCCAGCGAGTACAGGCGCGCGCTGAGCGCGCCGTCCACGTTGGGCAGTGCCAGCAGGGCCGGCACCGCCAGCCGTGCTTCGATCGCCTGAACGCCCGGCAGCGCGGCGGCACGCTCCGCCATCGCCCGCGGCGCGCGCACCAGCATCAGCTGCAGATCAGCCAGGCCCTGCTGCAGGTAGTAGTCGTCGCGGGCGCGCTCCAGCGCGGCGCGCGTGCCGATGGCGGTGACCAGCAGGGCCACGCCCAGCGCCAGCAAACCGGCAATCGCCGAAGCCTGCGCCCGCTGCCGCAGCAGGTCACGGCCGAGCTTGTTGAGCAGGGGCCGGCGCTTCACCAGTGCAGGTCCGAAGGCTGCGCGCGGCTGGCGTTGCGCTCGATGGAGCGGATCGCGCCATCGGCGAAGCGCACCACGCGATCGCCCAGCCGCGCCATGTCGGCGTTGTGGGTGACGATCAGACTCAAGCTGCCGCTGCGGGCGTTCGCCTGCATCAGCGCATCCAACACGCGCACGCCGGTGGCGAGGTCCAGCGCGCCGGTGGGCTCATCGCAGAGCAGCACCCGCGGCCGCTTGGCCAGCGCACGCGCGATCGCCACGCGCTGCTGCTCGCCGCCGGACAGCTGGGCGGGAAAACTGTTGCCGCGCTCGCCCAGGCCGAGCTGGGCCAGGGCCTCCTGCGCCGGCATCGGGTCGTCGGCGATGTCGGTGACCAGCTCGATGTTCTCGGCGGCGGTCAGGCTGGGAATCAGGTTGTAGAACTGGAACACGAAGCCGACGTGGCGGCGGCGGTACTCGCCCAGGCTGTGCTCGTCAGCCTGGTCCAACCGCTGGCCCTCGAACTCCACGCTGCCCGCGCTGGGCGCATCCAGGCCGCCGAGGATGTTCAGCAGGGTGCTCTTGCCCGAACCGGACGGCCCCAGCACCACCACCACCTCGCCCGCATACAGATCGAGATCCACCCCGCGCAGCGCATGCACGGCGCTGGCGCCACTGCCGTAGACGCGCCCCACGCCGCGCAGGCGGAACAGGGGGACTGCGGCGTGCGTATCGACGGCAGACGACATGCGATTTCCGGCGCGAGTGGAGTTTTCCGTGCGCCAGAGTGTCCACGTCGACCATCCGCCGCGCCATGCGCCCGATCAAAGCCGCGCGTGCGCAGCCGATCCTCGGACCGGTTGCGGTCGATCAAGTCCGGCTGCGCGGAAGGCTGGCAAGGTGACAGCCTGCCCCCCTGCCCGCGTCCAAGGAACCTCGATGAGCCTCGAGTTCGATCTCATGAACGTCAAATGCGGTGGCTGCGGCAACAGCATCCGCCGCGCAGTGCTCGACATCGAGGGCGTCAGCGCCGCACGCCTCGATGTCGACAGCGGCCACCTGAGCGTGGATGCGCCAGAGGGCCTGCGCGGCGAGATCGCCGCCCGGCTGCTGAAGCTCGGCTACCCGGAGCAGGGCAGCGTCGAGGGTCTGGCCGCGCTCAGCGCGGGCGCGAAGTCCTTCGTCAGCTGTGCGATCGGGCGCTTCACCGAGGAGCCAAAAGGCTGAGCAGCCGCCCGCGGCATGCGGCACTCGCGGCAGCGCCTGCTTGCGATGCAACCACAGCCGCGAGGGGGCAGGTCCGCGGCCTGCGATGGCATCGCGATCCGGGACGCCGCTTCAGCCCAGCGCGGCGCGGATCGGCTTGAGGAAGGCCTCGGCGCGCGCACAAGCATCGGCGGTGTCGGCGGCTTCCGCGAGTGTGCTGACCAAGGCGCTGCCGATCACCACGGCGTCGGCGAACTCGGCGATGGCGCGCGCGCTGTCGGCATCGCGCACGCCGAAGCCCACTGCGATGCGGTTGCTGGTGAGCGCGCGAATCGCGGCGACCTTGTGTTTGACCTCGGCCGTGTCGAGCTTGCCGGCACCGGTCACACCGGCAAAGGACACGTAGTACAGATAGCCCTGCGCGCTCTGCGCCAGCGTGGCGAGGCGGTCGCCGGCACTGGTCGGCGCCGCCAGCGGTACCAGGGCGAGGTTCTCGGCATTCAGCGCCGCACGCACCGGCGCCGACTCTTCGGGCGGGCAATCCACCAGCAGCACGCCGTCGACCCCGGCCTCGCGGGCCGCCTTGGAGAAGGCTTCCAGCCCGAACATCTCGACCGGGTTGAGGTAACCCATGAGCACGATGGGCGTGTCCGCATCCTGCTGGCGGAACTCCGCGACCATCGCCAGCACCCGCCGCAGGCCGACCTTGCGCGCGAGCGCTCGCTCGCTGCTCTGCTGGATCACCGGGCCATCCGCCATGGGATCGGAAAACGGCACGCCCAGCTCGATGACGTCCGCACCCGCGCGCACCAGCGCGTGCATCACCGGCACGGTGGCGGCATCGGAGGGATCACCGGCGGTGATGAAGGGGATCAGGCCGGTGCGCTGGGCGGCGGCGAGCTGGTCGAGGCGGGTGTCGATGCGGGTCATGGGTCGGGAATCGGAAAACGGGGGTGGGGAATCGTCAGAAGCCGCTTGGGCGCTGAGCGAGGCTAGCGAAACAAAGCAAGGTTGCACCGAGTCACTCGGGAAACGAGGCGATGCAGGCTTTGGCTTCTACCATTCCCGATTCCCCATTCCCGATTCCCGGCCCTACAGGCTGATGCCTTCCCGCTTGGCGATCGTGTACATGTCCTTGTCGCCGCGGCCGGAGAGGTTGCAGAGGATCAGGGCGTCCTTCGGCATCTGCTTCGCCTTCTTGATCGCCAGTGCGATCGCGTGGCTGGACTCCAGCGCAGCGAGGATGCCCTCGGTGCGGGCCAGCAGGTGGAAGGCCTCCATGCACTCGGTGTCGGTGATGCCCTCGTACTCGGCGCGGCCGCTGTCTTTCAGGAAGGCATGCTCGGGGCCGACGCCCGGATAGTCGAGACCGGCCGAGATCGAGTGGGTTTCGATGATCTGGCCGTCGTCGTCGCAGAGCAGATAGGTGCGGTTGCCGTGCAGCACGCCGGGGCGGCCGGCGGCCAGCGAGGCCGAGTGGCGGCCGGTCTCGATGCCGTCACCGGCGGCTTCGGCGCCGAAGATCCTGACTTCACGGTCGTTGAGGAAGGGATGGAACAGGCCGATCGCGTTGCTGCCGCCGCCCACGCAGGCGACCAGGGCATCCGGCAGGCGGCCGTACTGCTCCAGCATCTGCGCGCGCGATTCACGGCCGACCACGGCATTGAAGTCGCGCACCATGCGCGGATACGGGCTGGGGCCGGCCACGGTGCCGATGATGTAGAAGGTGTCGTGGACGTTGCTGACCCAGTCGCGCATGGCCTCGTTGAGCGCGTCCTTCAGCGTCTTCGAGCCCGAGGTCACGCCGACCACCTCCGCGCCCAGCAGCTTCATGCGGAATACGTTGATGGCCTGGCGCTCGATGTCGGTCGCGCCCATGTAGACGACGCACTTCAGGCCCAGCCGCGCCGCCACCGTGGCCGAGGCCACGCCGTGCTGGCCGGCGCCGGTCTCGGCGATGATCCGGGTCTTGCCCATGCGCTTGGCCAGCATGGCCTGGCCGATGGTGTTGTTGATCTTGTGCGCGCCGGTGTGGTTCAGGTCCTCGCGCTTGAGCAGGATCTTGGCCCCGCCCACATGCGCGGTCAGGCGCTCGGCGAAGTAGATCGGCGAGGGCCGGCCGACGTAGTGCTTCAAGTCGTACTCGAGCTCGGCGATGAACTCCGGATCCTTGCGGTAGCGCTCGTAGGCGGCCTCCAGCTCGCGCAGGGGTTCGATCAGGGTCTCGCTGACGAAGCTGCCGCCGAACTGGCCGAAGTGGCCGCGAGCGTCGGGATACTGGGAGAAGTCGCTGACTTCGATGGGTTCAACTCGCTTGGCCGCGGTCTGCACGTTCCACCTCACTGACGAATGCCTGCATGCGCGCGAGGCTCTTCTCGCCCGGCGCATCCTCGATGCCACTGGATACATCGACCGCATGCGGGCGCACCGCGCACACGGCCTCGAAAACGTTTTCCGGCTTCAAGCCGCCGGCGAGCAGCAGCGGCGCCGGGCGCTCGGCCGGCAGCCGCGCCCAGTCGAAGGCGTGGCCGCTGCCGCCCTGCCCGCCCGTGCCGTGGCTGTCGAAAACGAAGCCCGCAGCCCCCGCATATCGGCGCTGGTAGGCCAGCGGATCCTCGATGCCACCCATCGGCACCGCCTTGATCCAGGGCCGGCCCAGACTGGCGCAGAAGGCCGGATCTTCCGAGCCGTGGAACTGCAGCAGGTCCGGCTGGACGGCCTGCACGGCAGCGCGGGCGAAGTCAGGCTCGGCATCCATCAGCAGCAGCACGGCGGTCGCCAGCGCGGGCACTTCGCGTCGCAGTGCCGCAGCCTCCTGGATGCCAAGTCCGCGCCTGGTTCCGGGGACGACGATCAGACCGATCGCGTCGACCCCCAGCTGCACCGCCGCGCGGATGTCGGAGGCCCGTTTCATGCCGCAGAACTTGATGCGCGTGCGCTGGCGGATCGAAGCAATCATCAGGCGCGTAGTGTGCGATATCCCGCAGCGCTGCACGTCAAGGGCACGCATCCAAGTGACGTGTCAGGACAGATCCGACCATGTGAATTCTGGCGGTAGCGCGAAGCGCGCCGGGTACAGCGGGCCCTCGAACACCAGGCCCTGCGGCACCGCCGTGGGGCCCGCCACGCTGCGATCGCGACCGGCGAGCAGCTCGCCCAGCCAGGCCTCGGGCCTCTCGCCGCGGCCGATGGGCAACAGGCTGCCGACGATGTTGCGCACCATGTGATGCAGGAAGGCATTGGCCTGCACGCGGATCTCGACCCAGGCGCCCTCACGCACGACCTCGATGCGGTGCAGATGGCGGTTCGGATGCTTGGCCTGGCAGGCGGCGGTGCGGAACGCGCTGAAATCGTGCTCGCCGACCAGCGCCTGCGCCGCGCGGTGCATGGCCTCGGCATCCAGCGGCAGGCGCTCCCAGGACGCGTGATGGCGGTCCAGTGCGGGCCGCACCGGGCGGTTGAGGATGCGGTAGCGGTAGCGCCGCGCCAGCGCCGAATAGCGCGCATGGAAGTCGGCCGCCACCGGCTGTACCCACAGCAGGGCCGCGGCCGGCGGCAGCCGCGAGGTGCTGCCCATCATCAGCGCGCGCGGGCTGCGCTCGGCAGCGATGTCGAAATGGATGATCTGGCCGCGGCCATGCACGCCGCTGTCGGTGCGCCCGGCGCAGGTGACCTCGACCGGCGCATCGCAGACATAGCTCAACGCCTCCTCGACCGCCGCCTGCACGGTGCGGCCATGCGACAGCCGCTGCCAGCCGAGGAAGGCGCCGCCGTCGTACTCCACCGCGGCGGCGTAGCGGGTGCTGGGTGCGGCGTCGGGATTGGAGATGGGGAATGGGGGAGTCAAAGCCAGACCGCTCACGTGCGCTGAGCGCGCAAAGGTAACGGGGAACAGTCGCATCTGCGCGTTTCAGGGCCCGGAAACGAACAAGGGCCGGCGAGCCGGCCCTTGTTCGACCACAGCCTTGGAGCGATCAGCGGATCTCGTCGAGCAGACGGCGCGCATCCTGGCGCTGCTCGGCCGTGCCTTCCTGGGTGACCTCTTCCAGCATGCCGCGGGCACCTTCGACGTCGCCCATGTCGAGATAGGCACGCGCCAGTTCGAGCTTGGTGGCCGCCGCCTCGATCGCGTCGGCGCTCAGCGCGGCATCGTCCTGGACGGGTGAGGCCAGAGGAGGCGGCACGGGCTCGGCAGCGGGCTTGGCGGGCTCGGGCTCGAGATCGAAGGCCAAGGGTTCCAGCGGCTCCTCGAACTTCATGGATGCGGGCCGCTCGATCTCGGGCACCACGAGTTCGGGCTCGGACAAATCGATGCGGAACTCCGGTTCGTCGTCGGATTTCGCCGAGGCGTTGCTGAAACCGTTGTCCGGCTGATAGGCCGCAGTGTCGTAGTTCGAGGCGTCGGCAGCAGCCGGGGCCGCCGGTTCCCAGGCGCTGACCGGCGCGTCGTGGGCGGGCAAGTCCATGAACAGCGGATGGTCAGGCAGCATTTCGCGCCCCATCTGCAGGGCCTGCTGCCAGTGGGCGTCGTCCGGGTCATACACCTGGGCGTACATCGCCTCCACCGCGCCTTCGAAGCGCGCGGGGTCGTTGATGCCGTAGTAGTAGCGCACCAGATCGATGTGGCGCTCCAGATCGTCGGGCTGCTCGGCAACCCGGTCCAGCAACTCGCGCTCCTCGGCGTCCTCGTGGGCATCCTGCCCTCCAGCGTCCGCGCTGGCGCCCGGAACCCCGAAGTCCGCGCCTTCGAACCGCGACGGGGTCAGCGCCGCGGCCGCGGCCGCCTTCTTCTTGCCGCGACCGCGCAGCCCCAGGAGGGCCAACAAACCGATAAGCAGGGCGCCACCGCCGCCCAGGACCAAGGGGTTCTCGTACCACTCCGCACGCGGCGGTCGCGGCGGGAGGTTCTCGGCTGCGGTCTCAGCCGGTGCAGCCGTCGCGTCCGGCGCCGGCGTCTCGGCCGCCACCGCAGGCTCCGTTGCTTCAGGTGCAGGCTCCGCGTCCGGGCCGGCCTCGGCCGGCGCCTCCGAAGCTGCGGCTGCGGCGGATTCGGTTGCCTCGGCGGGGGCCTCGCCGGCCGTCGCCTCGGCGGAGGCGCTCGCGTCCTGCTCAGGAGCAGCGGCCTCCGGCGAGGGCGCCGGTGCTTCCGTTTCACTGCCGGGAGGAGTGGCGGCCGCCGCGGCACTGGAGGCCGCAGCGGCCGCGGCCTGCTGCGCCTCGATTTCGGCAAGACGCTGCTGCAGTGCCTGCAGCTCGCTGTTGCGCAGTTCGAGCAGGCGTTCACTGTCGCCGCGGATCTTCTCGAGCTCCTGCACGCGCGCCTTCAGCTCGGAGTTCTCCTGGCTCAAGGCTTCGCTTTGCTCACGGGCGCGCGCCAGATCGGCGCGCAGTTCCGCGCCATCGCCGCCGGCGGCTGCGCCCGTCTGGGCGGCTGCGGCCGGCTGCTCGCCGCGCGGCGGCACGATCGCGAGACGCGAGTCGGAGGACGCCGCCGCGGAGGCCGCGGGCGCTGCGGCGCTGCGGTCGGTTTCGATGGGCTGCAGGGCGGTGTCGCCCGAGGTCTGTTCACGCACGAGTTGAGCCGCCTCGCGCGCGCCGATGGCGCCAATCTCCTCGCGCGACGGGATGCGCAGCACCGCGCCCGTACGCAGACGGTTGATGTTGCCGCCGACGAACGCCTCGGGGTTGGCGCGCTGGATCGCCACCATCATCTGATTGATGTTGACCGAGCTGTCGGGCATCGACTGGCTGGCGATCTTCCACAGCGAGTCGCCCGCGTTCACCGGGCCGTAGCTTTCGCCCGGAACATAGGTGGGTGCAGCGGACGCGACAGCGGGACGCGGCGCGGACCCCGCCGGCGGCGGCGCCAGTGACTCGGATGGCGCCGGGCGCACATCGCCCTGCGGCAGCGGCTGGGTTTCCGAAGGCGTGGCGCGCGAGGGCACGGCCACAGGAGGATCCAGCAGCAGGGTGTACTCACGCAGGAGCTTGCCGCGCGCCCACTCGGCCTCGATCAGCAGGCTGAGGAAGGGATCGTTGATCCGGTTCGGCGTCGTGATGCGAATGACGGGCTTTCCGCCCTCGCCTTGGGTGACTTCGAAACTGAGCGAAGTCACCAGCGAAGCGCTGGGCTGCTCCAGGCCGATGCGGGCGAACGCTTCCGAAGAAGCCAGGCGGATCTGGAGGTCGGCGGCTTCACCCGGCGCGTTCTCCAACACCGGAATCTCCGCCACCAGCGGCTGATTCAGGCTGGACTTCACCTGCACCTGCCCCAATCCGAGGGCGAAGGCATTGGAGGCGCCGAGCGCAAAAGCGAGCGCCACCGGCAATCTGAGCATCTTGTTCATTGAACTCTGTCCCCCATCCGCGGCGGATGTCTGGTGTTGGCCGCTTTGGGCTGCGCACGACCCGATCCGGGCCCCTCCGCGCACCCCCGATCCGCCCCACCGTACCCCGGCGAAACGGACCAATCCTAGAAACGACATGACAACGGCGCGCTAACTATAGGTCAACGGTGACAATTCACCAACAATTAAGGCCCCGCCAGCGGCTGCCGGCGCGGATCGGAAGGTGAATGCAATCACATTTCTTGACATTGGCGCTGCGATGGCAACGCAGCGCCAGCCTCCCGAGGGCCGCTCAGCCCCGCTCGGCCAGCAACAGCTCGGCAATCTGAACCGCGTTCAGCGCAGCGCCCTTGCGGATGTTGTCGGCGACGATCCACAGGTCGAGCCCGCGCGGGTGGCTGATGTCCTCGCGGATGCGGCCCACGAAAACCGGATCCTTGCCCGCCGCATGCGTCACCGGCGTCGGATAGCCCCCCTTGGCGCGCTCGTCCACCACCACCACGCCGGGGCTCTGCTCCAGCAGGGCGCGCGCGGCCTCGGCCGTCACCTTCTCTCGGGTCTCGATGTGCACGGCCTCGGAGTGGCCGAAGAAGACCGGCACACGCACCGCGGTCGGGTTCACTTCGATGCTGTCGTCGCCGAGGATCTTGCGCGTCTCCCACACCAGCTTCATCTCTTCCTTGGTGTAGCCGTTGTCCAGAAAGTCGTCGATGTGCGGAATCAGGTTGAAGGCGATCTGCACCGGGAAGCGCTTGGGTTCGGGATCCTGGAAGGCCAGCATCGCCGCGGTCTGCTTGCCCAGTTCCTCCAGCGCGGAGCGGCCTGCGCCAGACACCGACTGGTAGGTCGCCACGTTGATGCGGGTGATGCCGTACCTGCGATGGATGGGCGCCAGCGCCACCAGCATCTGCATGGTCGAGCAGTTGGGGTTGGCGATGATCCCGCGCGGGCGATTGCGGATCGCCTCGGGGTTGACCTCGCTGACCACCAGCGGCACGTCGGCGTCGCGGCGGAAGTGCGAGGTGTTGTCGATCACCACTGCACCAGCCGCGGCTGCACGCGGCGCATGCTCAGCCGAGACGCTGCCGCCGGCCGAGAAGAAGGCGATGTCGACGCCCGCGAAATCGAAGGTCGCCAGATCGCGCACGGTGTAGCTGCGCTCGCCGCAGCGGACCAGATCACCGGCGGAGCGCTCGGAAGCCAGCGGAATCAGCTCGGTGAAGGGAAATTTGCGCTCGGCCAGGATCTCCAGAAGGGTCTCACCGACAGCGCCGGTGGCGCCGACCATTGCGATCTTCAGGGGCTTGGACATCGAGGGATTTCCGTCGTCGAGGGGTGGGGGTACAGGCCGCGCACTCTAGCGCGCGCGGCGACTGATGAAACGCAGCACGCGCTGCGCTGACAGATGTTCATGTCACTCGCGGGCGAACCGCGGGCGCGATCGGGAGAAACGCTGCGGCTATTCCGCGACCCGCCCCGGCACCCGCGGCGGCGGCTCGACGTCACCGCACTGGGCGCGGTGCAGCAGCGCCTGGTCCATCAGCACCAGGGCCACCATGGCCTCGGCGATCGGGGTGGCGCGAATGCCGACGCAGGGATCGTGGCGACCGTGGGTCACCACTTCCGCCGCGTGGCCGTGGCGGTCGACGCTGCGGCCCGGCAGGCGCAGGCTGGACGTGGGTTTCAGCGCCAGGTGGCAGACCAGGTCCTGGCCGGTGCTGATGCCGCCCAAGACGCCGCCGGCGTGGTTGCTAAGGAAGCCTTCGGGGCTCATCTCGTCGCGATGCTCGGTGCCGAGCTGGCCGGCGACCGCCATGCCGTCGCCGATCTCGACGCCCTTGACCGCATTGATGCCCATCAGCGCCGAAGCCAGCTCGGCATCGAGCTTGGCGTACAGCGGAGCGCCCCAGCCGGGCGGCACGCCTTCGGCCACCACGGTGACGCGCGCGCCGACCGAATCGCCGGCCTTGCGCAGCGCATCCATGTAGGCCTCCAGCGTCGGCACGTACTCGGCGTCGGGCCAGAAGAAGGGATTGCCCTCGACCGCGTCCCAGTCGAGCCTGGACGGCAGGTGCGGGCCGAGCTTCGAGACATAGCCGCGGATGCGCACCCCGAAGCGATCGGCCAGCCAGCGCTTGGCAATCACCCCGGCAGCGACGCGCACGGTGGTCTCGCGTGCCGAGGAGCGCCCGCCGCCACGGTGATCGCGGAGACCGTACTTCTGCAGGTAGGTGTAGTCGGCATGCGCCGGCCGGAACACATCGACGAGGTTTCCGTAGTCCTTGCTGCGCGCATCGACGTTGCGAATGAGCAGCGCCAGCGAGGTGCCGGTGGTGACGCCTTCGAACACGCCGGACAGGATCTCCACCTCGTCGGCCTCGCGGCGCTGCGAGGTGTGCCGCGACTTGCCGGTGGCGCGGCGCTCGATGTCCTGACGGAAATCCTCGGGCGCGATCGCGATGCCCGGCGGCAGACCGTCGATCACGCAGCCGATGGCCGGGCCGTGGCTCTCTCCAAAGGTGGTGACGCGCAGCAGGTGGCCGAAGGTGTTGTGGGACATGAGGCTTCCGACGATTGAGAGCGCGCTCCTTCCGGAGCGGGCATAGGGTGGGCCCCGGCCCACCGCGGGAATCAGCGCGCCCCGGTCAAGGTTTGAAGGTCGACATCGAGCGAGGAGACATGAACCCTGACCAGCCGCCGCGGCGAAACCCGGCATCACCCGCGGGCAGTTGAGAATGTCACCTGCACCGAGGCGGAGTCGTGCTCCGGTGGGCCAACAAGGCCCACCCTATGGGCCTTCGGCAACCCCGCGTCTCAGCGCGCGTCCGCCAGCGCCTTGATCGTAGCGGCGTGGGCCACAAGGTCGCCGCGCTCGACCACGAAAACGCCCATCTGTCCTACCTTGAACTCGACCCAGGCGAAGGGCACTTCCGGCAGCAGGCGCACCAAGGCGCGCTCGCTCTCGCCGACCTCGACGATGAGCAGACCGTTCTCGGTCAGGTGCTCGGGCGCGTCGCGCAGGATCTTCAGCGCGAGGTCCAAGCCGTCGTCCCCGGCGCGCAGGCCGAGCTCGGGCTCGTGGGCGTACTCGGCCGGCAGAGCATCCACCTCGGCGTGGGTGACATAGGGCGGGTTGCTGACGATCAGGTCGTACTGCTCGCCCGCCAACCCCGCGAACAGGTCGCTGCGGATCGCGCGCACGCGATTGCCGACGTCGAAGCGGGCGATGTTCTCGCGCGCCAGATCCAGTGCGTCCTCACTGATGTCGACCAGGTCGACCTGCCACTCCGGGTTGTGCACAGCGGTGGCGATGCCGATGCAGCCCGAGCCCGTGCAGAGGTCGAGCGCGCGCTGCACCCAGCGGCCGCCCAGCCAGGGCTCGAAGCCGGCCTCGATCAGCTCGGCGATCGGCGAGCGTGGCACCAGGGCACGCGGGTCGGTCTTGAAGGCCAGCTGCGCGAACCAGGCCTCGCCGGTGATGTAGCAGGCCGGGATGCGCTCGCGGATGCGTCGCTCGAACAGGCTCAGCACCAGCTCGCGTTCCTCGGCGGTCAGGCGCGCTGAGCCATAGGTCGGCGACAGGTCATGCGGCAGATGCAGGGCGTGCAGCACCAGCTGGGTGGCCTCGTCCAAGGCGTTGTCGTAGCTGTGCCCGAACGTCAGGCCGGCCTGGCCGAAGCGCGTCGCGCCGTAGCGGATGAAGTCGATGAGACTGCGGAGTTCGGCGGGCATGGCGTCTACGGCGCTTGGAATCGGGCGCGGAGTATAGCTGCTGCCCCAGACTCACCTCGGCGATGAGGCGAGTGCAGGCGCTTCGAAGCCATCGGCGAACACAGCGGAACGCAGGACGCCCGCGATCCACAGCCGGGCCGCCGCGCTGTCGTCGGCCGAGGGCGGCACATGGCCGAGGCCGGCGACTTCGATGTACCGATGCTGCACGCCCGTCGCGGCGAGCGCGCTCGCGAGGCGCCGCGACTGCTGCACCGGCACCACCAGGTCGGCGGCGCCATGCAGCAGGTAGGTGGGTGGTGCGGCCGCGCTCAGCGCATGCAGCGGACTGGCCGAGCGCGCTGCGGCCACGCGCGCGGGCCACGGGGCGACGGGGTTGGTGAGGTTCTGACGGATCAGCCCCATGCCCTCGCCGGCAGCGCCGAACCCGATCAGATGGGCATGCGGCTGTCCCGGCCCGTCCACCACGGCGACCAGATCGGGTCGCCCGGGCGGCGTGCGCGCGAAGTCGGGCCCCAGCTCGATCAGGTCGCTGGGCGGAAAGTAGGCAAGCACCGCCTGCACTGCGCTCGACACGCCAAGATGGCTGCCGACGGTGCCTTCGTACGCGCTTTGGCCGGCGGTGTACGCCAGCGCCAGGGCCAGGTGTGCGCCGGCGCTCTGGCCCCAGATGCCAATCCGCGAGGGATCGAGCGCCAGCGCGGCCGAGTTCGCCCGGAGCCAGCGCACCGCGGCCTTCAGATCGTGCAGCGGCAGCGGCCAGTCGACGCCGGCCGCGTTGGCGCAGTTCGGCGTGGTCGAGGTCAGTCGATAGGAAGCCGCAGCGACCGCGAAACCCTGCGCCACCAGCGCTCCGGCATAGTCGGGCAAGGGCGCGCGCGCACCCGAACACCAGCCGCCGCCATGCACCCACAGCACGACCGGGGCGCCGGCTGCCGGCGCGTCAGCCGGGCGAAACAGATCAAGCCGCAGCGAGATGCCGTCGACCTGTGCGTACTCCAGGCCCAAGGCGGTGGTCTGTGCCGGAACCACGGCGGCCCACAGCCACAGCAGAACGCCAAGCGTCATCGTCAGCGCGCTCCGAGCCGGCCCGGCCGAAGCGATCATTCCGCCACACGGTTGAAGGCTTCGCGCCCCTCGGTCGGATTCGCAGGTTCCCTCTCTCATCGCGGCAGATCCTCGAACCCGTCGACGAACAGCGGCACGTCCGGCCCCGGCGTCAGGCTCGCAAACCAGGTCGCGAAGTCCCGGCCGATGAAGCCGTTCATCTGGTTGAGCCGCACCAGTTCATTCTGCACCCGCTGGCGAAGGGCGGGGCTGCCGTCCTCGGCCCAGCCCAGCCAGACCTCACGCGCGGCAGTGACCATGCGCGTGTCCATGCGGTACTCGTGACCACGTCCTTCGACCAGAGCTTGCAGTCCGGGGAGAAAGTCGCTGTAGGTGCGCATACGCTGGTACATGCGGCGCGGGTTGCTCAAGGTCAAGGCCGTGATTTCGCGCCCATGAAGACGCCAGAGATCGAGGTAGTAGCGACCCGCCTCAGACTGCTGGAAGTGCGCGTGCAGTCGGGCGTCGAACGTCGTCTGCCCGCCCCGCATCATCCGGTTCGCCCCCCCGCGCTTGAGACAGTTGCTGAACGACATTTGGGCGAAGGACGTGCCGAACCAACCGAAGTCTACCTCTGGTGGATCGATCGGAGGTGGCGCCGGTGTATCTGCATCGAAATGACGGGCCATGCGCAGCCCACGGCCGGTCGAACCCTCATCCCGCCAGAGCAGACGCTCATCGCCAAGGGCGGAGTAGGCGAAGCGGCGCTGGTGTGGACTGCAGGTGCTGACGGAGCAACCACCCGAAGGGATCTCGCCGAACTCTTCAGTCACTGGCGCACGCAGATAGTTGCGGGCTCGTGCGCGCAAATGCTCGGCACCGTTGGCGCGTCGCTCGATCCAGACCTGACGGGGCATCGAGCTCACGCCGTCGCGCAGTGCCAGCTCAAGCTCGACCACCTGGCCGGACACCGCGAACAGGTCGTTCTCGATCTCGCTCCACCCCTGCGCTCGCCGTTCGCTGCGCCGCAACTGGGTGCCTCCATCGACCACGCGCGTCCACTGCAGCTGCGGTTCGGCGCGCGCATCCAGCGCGATGTCCGCCACTCTGCCCGGGTTCAGGGTCGCCGGCACCGCGATCTCATCGCGCTCGAATTGCCACCCATCCACCTGGTAGCGCAGGCTCAGCACCCGCAGCGCACCTTCAGCCGGATCGAAGTAGCTGGCATACACGAGAAGTTCACCCGAGACAGGGTCTCGCCAGGCCTCGGCGGACAGACCCACGCCACTGCCCGGGCCGAAGCTCCCGCCGGGATGATCGAGCACTCGGATCGATCCGTCAGGGTTGCGGCTCCAGGCCCGAATGCGCCCGGCAGTCAGACTCTGGAACAGCACCAGGCGGGCGTTGCTGCGGAAATGGAAGACCTGCGGATCCGCTGCGGGCCCCAGGAATTCGCCTTGCCACTGGCCGGTCGGCAGATCGCGCCAGGACACGTTGAGCACGGCGCTCTGCGCTGACTCCGAAAGGTAGGCCACGGTGCGCTCCGCCCCCGGTCCCGCGCCCAGGGACAGATGGGGTACGCGCCCCACGTTGGCAAAGTCCAGATCGATCGGCTGCCCATCGTGCCAGCGCCGCAGCCACAGCACGCCGTTGTCGACGAAGGCCACTTCGGGTTCGCCGCGCCCATCCGTGATCATCGCGATGGCATTGCCGTCAGCGGGGGAACCATCGAGCGTCCCGGCATCGAAGCTCTGCCAGCGGGGGCCAAAGCGCACTTCATCGATGTCGCCCGTTTCCACACGCGTCTGCAGCACCCGCAGCTGCGCGCCGGTCGGCATCACCGCCAGCGCCTTGGGTCCGTTGGGTGCATTGTTGGGCAGGTAGTTCTGACTGCTGATCGCGCCCGACACCCCTTGGCTCAGCAGATCCACCCGCGTGGTGCTGGCCTGCGCGTCGTAGCGGAAGCGCAGCACGTGCAGACGCCCATCGTTCTCCAGCGCCGCGGCGTCCACGTTCAAGCTGTCGAACCGGCCGGCCGGCAGCGCCAGGGTTTCGAGCACCGAGCGCGACTCGGTCGCGCCGGCGACGTCGTAACGCACCGCCAGCAGGCGCCGCAGCGCCGCGCTGGCGGTGTTGGCGGGCGCCTCGGTGTAGACCAGGGCATGCGAACCACCGCCGGCTTGAGCCAGAGCAAGTGAGCCGATCGCGGTGCCGGTGAGGCCTTCACTGACCTGACTGAAGGACCACGCCCCCGCCGTCGAACGGCGCGCGCGCTGCACGCGCTCGGGGTTCTGGCCCTCCGTGAAGAAAATGCGGGGCTGGCCGGAAACATCGATCGCGAGACCGAGCCAAGGCCTGGGCGTGCTCGCCGATGTCGCCTCGGACTGCCAGCCCGAGGAAGAGAGCTGCGCCAGCATCACCGCCCGTGTCTGCGCGTCGCGCCAGGCGATCTGCGGGCGTCCATCGGGCGCGATGGCCAGCGCCGGCGCATCCGCTACCTGGGCGACTTCGCTCCGGGCCCACTGCCCCGAGGGGTCGCGCACGGCATGCACCAGCACATCGTCGGCCACGCCCGCAACGGAACTGCCCGCATCGACCCAGACCACGTGCGGACGCCGCTGCGCATCCACCGCCAGCGCCAGCGCCTTGCGACCATCGCTTGGCAGCGCCTGCAGCTCGGCGACGGTTTCCTTGTGCCAGGCCAGCAGACCGCGCCGCGCGTACACCAGCCGGTAAGGGCCTGCGGGCCGGCGCGTCTCATCGAGGTAGAGGGCATGCAGCTGGCCTCCGGGACCGAACTCGGCGGCCACCTGCAGGCCGAGCAGGCCGGCATCGGCCACCGGCTCGGGCACCCAGGACACCGGCGTCGCGGGTGGCTCTGCCGCTCGCAGGAACGGTGACAGGACCAGGCCGATCGACAGCGCCCAGAGCGCGGCGAGGGCGGCCCCTGCGGACGGCGCCAACGTGCAGGCGGAATTCAAGCGTGAACTGGACATGCGGAGCGTGGCCTCGAGGTCTGCGTGCGTGCCACAACAGACGCAGCCGCCATCGGGGTTTTCTCACCGCCGTGGCGCGACCGGGGGCGTCGGCCGGCGAGCCGCCCGCTCGCTTGCACTGCAATGCGAGGGCCACCGCAGTGGCTGGCGCGTCCACCACCGGATTGGGCAGACTCGGCGCCATGCCTGCCCTGCCCTCCTCCATCGAGCGCGCGCTTGCGGCCGCCGAGCCGAGGCTGCGCGCGCTGTTCCAGCGACACGCCGCGCGCGAGCCCGGGCTCGACGTCGACGAACTGGTGCAGGAAGCGCGGATCCGCCTGTGGAAGGCGCTGGACGGCGAGAAAAACATCGACTCGCTTGCGTCCTATCTGCAGAAGATCGTGACGTCGGTGTTCATCGACGCGCTGCGCCGACGCGCCGCGCGGCCGGAGGACAGCGCCGAGCCCGAGCTGGAGCAATCCCCGGCGCCCACATCGGAGGCGCCGGAACACGCGGCAGCCCAGGCCGAACGGGCGCAGCGCCTGCGTCAGGCACTGGCGGCCCTTCCCGAACGTCGACGCCAGCCCACCCTGCTCCTGCTGCAGGGGTTTTCCACCGTGGAGATTTCGCGCCTCATGCAGATCACCGAAGCCACCGCGCGCAACCTGGCCTACCGTGGCGTCGAGGATCTCAAGATCCAGCTGGCGGCTGCGGCCGACGAGGCCCTGCGCGATGACTGAGGCCATGCCCGAGCTTCCCGCCGACGCCGCCGCGCTGCTCAGCGCCCGCGGCGCACACGCCTGCCTTGACTCGGAAACGCTGGTCGCGCTGGCCCGGGGCGAGCTCGATGCCGCGCGCCGGGACGAGGCGCTGGCCGAGGTCGCCCGCTGCGGCGACTGCGCGCGCGCGCTGCAGTTCGCGATCGACGCCGAATCGCTGGCGGAGTCGCTGGCGGCATCGCTTGAGCCGCTGGCCGGCGGCAGGCCCGAAGCGAATGCGCCCGTGCACACCCGCAGCCTTCGACGCACACGCGGGCTGCGCGGCCTGGCCATCGCCGCGAGTCTGCTCGTCTCGGTGGGGCTGGGCCTCGTCATCCTGCGTCCACCTGCCGAAGACGTGCTGCGCGGCCAGCCGGGTGAGGCCTTGCAGCCGCTGGACGGCGCGCGCCTGTCCGCGGCCCCGGCCCAGCTGGCCTGGCGCTGCGAATCGCCGCAGCCCGTGCGTGTCGAGCTTCGCGACGAGGGCGCTGCGCTGGTCTGGCAGGGCGACAGCGAGGCCTGCAGCATCGATCTGCCGTCCGCGCCGACGCTCGGAACCGGCACCTGGCTGTGGCAGGTGCGCACGCCCGACGGCCGGCTGGTGGCGGGGCCCTTCCAGCTGCACATCGAATGAAGCGCCCGGCGCGCCGCCTGCTGTGGCTGTGCGTGGCGCTCGCGCTGAGCGGGGCCTGCCACGCGGACCGCATCGTCATCGAGCGGCCGCCGGGCGCGCTACCACCCGACATCGACCTCGCCCCCGGCGATCGCCTGCAGCTTGCGGACGGCAGCGAATCCCTCGACGCATTGCTGGGCGCGTCGGCCCAGGCCGCGACCGAGCCGTTGCCGCTGACCCGCCTTCGCGGCGGCGAGCGCGCCGCGCTGCCCGCCGCCGCGCTCACGCCCGGGCTGATCACCCTGCCCGTCAGCGCGCTGCAGCACGCCTCGCTCGACGCGCTGCTCGGCGAGGGCCCGGCCGCCGATGCCGCGCTGTCCGCCGTGATCGCAGCCACGAGCAGCGACACCCTGCGCGCCGAAGCGCTGGCGCTGACCTCGCGGCATGCGCTTAAGGCGCAGCGCTTCGAGGAGGCGCAGGCCCTGCTGCAGCAGGCGCTGGACGCCGCGCCCGCTCTGGCGGGGCCACTGCTGCAGACGCATCTGCAGCAGTTCGAGCGCTGGCCAGACCGGCAGATTGCCCGCGCGTTCGCCGAGCGTCTGCTGGCAGCACAGGCCGGGGCGCCGCCGGCGCTGCGCGCGCAGGCCCTGCTGCTGCGGGCGCGGGTGCGCGCGGCGCTGCGCGATCACCCCGGGGCTGAAGCGGACCTTGCCGAGCTGCGGGCGCTGGCGCCGTCGGCGCGCCTCATCGCGCAGGCGCAGAGCCTGTCCGGCCTGATCGCGCTGCGGCAGGGCCAGCGCGCGGAGGCGCGGCGTCTGCTCGAGGGCGCCGAAGCCACGCTGCTGAGCGTGGCCGCCGACACCCCGGACTGGGCCGAAGCCCACCTGCGCCGCCTGACCCTGGACGGCATCGAAGGGCGGCCCGAAGCGCTGGCGGGGCTCGAGCAGCTGATCGCCGCGCTGGAGCGCCGCGCGCCCGGCAGCAGCCTGCTGGGCGGGGCGGCCTTCAATGCCCACCTGATCGCCTTCACCCGGCGCGACTACGCCCGCGCCGAAGCCTTCGCGCGCACATCCGAGCGGGCCCTGATCGCGTCCGCGCCCGGCACGCTCGCCCTGCAGCAGGCACAGACCGGGCTCGGCGAAGTGCTGCTGCGCCGGGGCGCCAGCGCGGAAGCCCTTACGGTGTTCGAGGCGGCCCTGCGCACCGCCGAGGCCATTGACGCCACCAGCTATGAGGCCCTGAGCACCCGTCTGCAGCGGGCCCTCGCCAAGGAGCGGCTGGGCCTGCCGGCGGCCGCCATCGAGGACGCCGACACAGTGCTGACTCGCTACGCCGCCCTGCCCGACGCGCACCCGCTGCGCTCGACCCAGCTGGAGGCGGATGCCCGCCTGTTCCGCAGCGGCAGCCTGCGCCTCGCCGGTCGGCTGGAGGACGCGCGCAGCGACGCCGCGCACGCGCTGGCATTCCGGCTCCAGCGCGGCAATGCCCTGGCCATCGCCGAGGCCCGCGTGGCGCTGGCCGAAGCGGAGCGTGCCGCTGGCCGCCCCTTGGCCGCGGCGCGAGAGGCGGACGCGGTCCTCGCGCTCTATCGCGAGGCCCAGGTCGACGGTCAAGCGCTGGCAATCGCCCAGCTGCTGCGCGCCCGCCTGCACGCCGCCGCGGGCGAGCGCGACGCGGCGCTGTCCGCCTACGCCCACGCGCAGCAAGCGCTTGAAGCCCACCGCGCGCGGGTGGGCGGCGACGAAGACGTCCGCGCCCGCTGGGCGGCCCAGTACCGCGCGATCTACGTCGAACCCCTGCTGCTGCACGTGCAGCAGGGCGAGGCCGGGGCGGCGCTGGAAGCCGAGCGGCGCTATCGGCAGGCGGCGCTGCGGCGGTTCGCGCAGACGCCCGCCGCAGAAGCGCCCACGCCTGCCGCGTCGGCACCCGGCCCGCGACCTGCGGATCGACTTGCCCCCGAGCAGGCCCTGCTGTCCTTCGTGGTCGCCGACACCGGCGTGGTCGCCTGGGTGCATCGGGCCGGGCACGCGGAACCTTCGCTGCAGTTCATTCCCATCGCGCGCGGCGCGCTTGCGGAACGCATCGAAGCGCTGCGCGTGCTGGCCTCGCGCGGCGATCTCGGCGCAGCCGGACTGCGCGCCTTCGTCGCCCAGTCGCACGCCCTGTATCGCGACCTGCTGGCCCCGCTGCAGCCGACGCTGGAGGGCAGCACGCGCTGGCTGATCAGCCCCGACGACGTGCTGCGCTCGCTGCCGTGGGCGGCGCTTGCCACTGCGGACGCCACCGACCCCACGTGGCTGATCGAGCGGGTCAGCCTGTCGCAGACGGTTTCGCCCGAAGCCTTCGCACTCGCGCATGCGGAGGCGGACACAAGCTCCGATGGCGACGCCGTCATCGGCCTGGCGGCGAGCCTGGGGGGCACGGTGCGTGCCGCTGGCTCGACGCCACCGACTGTGCTGCCGGGCGCACGCGATGAAGTGCTGGCGCTGGCGGATCTGTACGGCGCCCGCGCGACCCTGCTGCTGGACCAGCACGCCACCGAGGCCGAACTGCGTCGCGCCCTGCAGCGGCAGGCCGTCGACACTCTGCATCTGGCGGTGCACGGCGAACGCGTGGCGCACGACCCGATGGCCTCGTACCTGCAGCTGGCAATCCCCGCAGGGGCGTCTTCGCCCAGCACGGACGACGGCGTGCTCAGCGCGCGCGAGATCGCCGCCGAGCTGCGCTTGGGCGGGGGCCTCGTGGTCTTGAGCGCCTGCGACAGCGCCTTGGGCGGCGACGCCGGCGGCGAGGGGCTACTGGGCCTGATGCGCGCCTTTCATGCCGCAGGCGCCGAGGAGGTGATGGGCACGCTCTGGCGAGTCGCCGACCGCCCCACCGCGCAGCTGATGCGGCACTTCCATGCGCGCCGTCTGCAGGGCGACTCCAGCGAAGAGGCCATGGCCCAGGCGCAGCGCGCGTGGCTGCAGCGCGCCCGCCAGGCAGGCTGGACGGAGTCGCTCGCGCGCTGGCTCGGCTTCGCCTCGGCCCTGCCCGAGCAGGCCGGACAGCCCTTCTACTGGGCCGGCTTCGCACTCGAATCACGCGCTCACGCGCGCTGACGCGGCGGCAGACTCGCGCGATGCGCTCTCGACGCTTCGGTGCCACGCGTTCCGGCGCCAGCGCAGCCGATGACAGCATCCGCGCCGCCACGCGCGGCCTTGCGTGGCGGCGCGGCGCATGGCTCGTCGCAGCTGAAGCCTGCTGACGCCGTCGCGCCGCCGCCACGAGCGAGCAGCGGCGGCCCTGGCCGGCGGATGGCAGTTGCTCCGGCGCTCAGTCGCCAATGTGGTAGTCGAACGAACGGTCGCCCACCTTGCCGTGGTAGGAAAGCGAGCCGTCGGACCCCAGCCACAGCGAGCTGCCGTCACCGGACTTCCGGTACAGGCTGTCGCCGCCGCTTTGGCGCGCGAGCGCGTACACGTTGAACAGGGCGGGGCCGCCCTCGGCGCCCGCGTTGCCGTACGCATCCACCCACCAGCGGCCCGGCTGCGCGGCGATGCCGATCGCCGCGAAGGCCTGCACGTCACTCTGGGCCAGCTCGCGACCGTTGATGAAGATGCCGGTATTGCCGTTGGAGGCGTCCGCCCTGAGCGTGCCGCCCAGCGCGAGACCCGGCGGAATGAAGCCCGCGGTGCCCTGTCCGCTGAGACCCCAGGCGCCGGTGGCACGGTCGTACCAGTAGCGTCCCGCGGCTGGGCGATAGCCGAACTGCTGCTGAAAGCTCACCAGCACCGTCTCCGGCAGAACCACGTCGTTCACCCAGACCTCGGACAGCGTGCGTGACCACGCCACGGTGCTCAGCAGCAGACCCAGCAAGAGTGCGCAGCCGCGCTGCGCTCGTGATGGGGAACGCGAGGCGGCGCCCTGCAGGGCGGCGAGCGGGTTCGCTTTGCGGTAGGCGGGAACGGGCATGGGACACTCCTTCGGGGCTCGGGGTTGAAGGCCGGCAGCGCAACTCGCCGCCGACGGTGCTTGCCCGTGGAACGGGCGGAATCGACTCACGGGTTCGAGCGCGCACGCAGGGCGGGCGCGGCGGTGGCAAGCGCGGACTCGAAGCCGCTGGCGAACAGCGGAGGCGGGGGCCACGGCGGCTGCAGGGCGGCGATGGCCGCCGGCAGACGGGTCAGCAGCAGACCGGTCTCTTTGCCCAGCACCTGCGGGCGCGCTGCCAGTGCATCGAGGCTGTGCACGACCAGGGACTGCGCCAGCGCACGCAGGGCGGGATCGCCCGAGACGCGCGCCGCGCGGGCAAGCGCCGCGCTCAGAAAGGCCTTGCCGGTGGGATACAGGCAGTCGTCCAGACACGGCTGCGGCATCGACCCCGGATGCCAGAACGGCTCAAGGCCACGCAGCTGGCCGCCGACGCGGGCCCCGCTCCACTCGAACGCGAGCGCGTTGGGCCAGACGCCAGAGGCGCTGCCATCGCCACCGGGCGCCACGCGCGATGCCAGCGCGAGCATGCGCCCCCAGGCCTCGACGACCTGCTCGGGCAACAGCACCGGCTGACCCAAGCCGACTCCCGGCGCGGACGTGGCGAAGCGCGCGAGCTGTTCAAAGTCATAGCCAGAGGCCATCCACAGCTGCGCACTGCTGTAGCGGCCGGGCGCGAGGATCGACAGCCCCGCACCGACGCCCGACGGCGCAAGCACGCCGAGCGTGTGGCCGCGCGGGTCAAGGCCCTGCGCGTAGTGCAGACTCAGCCAGCGCGCGAGGCCGCCACGCCAGTCGTCGAGAAAGCTCGGATCGACGCTCTGACCGAGTACGCGGAACACTTCGTACCACTGGCTGGCGGCGCGATCGCTGAGCTGGACCCAGGCATCCGTGCCGGGCTCGGTCGGTCCGCACATCGGCCCAGGCGAAGACCCGAAGCGCGCGGGGCAGAGATAGCCGCGCATGCGGCGTGCACCCTGCAGCAGGCGCTCGGGCACCCAGGGGTCGGCGCTCAGGAAGTAGTACAGCAGCAGGTTCTCGAAGTAGGCGTGCGAGCTGTTGAAGTGCGCGCGGTAGCCACCGCCCCCCGAGGGCGCCTGCCCGCAGTAGAACCACGGGTCATCCGGGGCGCACTGCAGGATCTGGGTATGCAGCATCCGCCGTGCCGCCGGCACGGCAAAGGTTCGCCAGCGCTCCGGATTCCCGGCCCGGAACGCCGCCAGCGCAGGGACGGTGGCGACGTTGTGGTAGTCGGTCCAGCTGGCGCACCAGTAGCTGTCGTCCCAGGCCTCCGCAGGCGTCGGGTCGGCGCCGCCGCAGGCGATCGGCGGATCGGCCGGCGTGCCCCAGTAGCTCGGCCACAGGCCGTGGGTCATCAGCCCGTGCAGGCCCTCGGCCTCGACCCGCGCCAGGGTATGGTCAAGGACGGCATCGACGGCGGCATCGAAGCCAGAGAAGGCAGGCGGCAGCGCGCCGAGTGGAAACTCCGGCACCGCGCCCGAAGCAGCGAACTGCGCGGCCGAAGGCCACAGCAGCACGGGCTCGGACAGCGCAGCGGATACGCGCGCGCCGAGCGCGGCCTCCTGCACTGCGGCGGCCGCCCCGGCGCCGGGCAACACCGCCACCGCCACCTGCGCATGCAGGCCCTGGCGGTTGCCCAGCCACACGCCCGGCGCGGCGACCCAGTCGAGACGCAGCTCGCCGGCGGCCGGATCGAACTGCAGGCCCTGCGGCTCGTTGAGGTCGATGCGCTCGATGCCAGCGCCCAGCGAAGCCTGCGCGAAAACCACCGCCATGGCCGCTGCATCGGCCGCCGTGCCGCTCTGCACCTCGCTGCCATCCACGCTGAGCGCGAAGCGCTTCGGCTGCAGGCGCTGCTCGCGCCGCCGCTGCAGCAGCCGGGTGGCCTGGTCCGCGCGACTCGAATGCACCGCGTCACCCCGTCTAGCCTGGGTCAGCACGCGCTGCGCGGCGGGCTCGACGACCAGCCCCTCGTGCGCCGCCAGCACACGCAGTCCGTTCACGCCCGCACTGCAGGCCAGTTCGTCCGCCCGCCCGCACAGGCTGCCCTCCCAGGCCAGCGCGAGGTTGACGCGCGCAGTGGGCGAGCCGGCCTCGAAGCGGTAGTGGCGGCGCAGCACCAGTGCGCCGCCCCCTTGGGGCGGCACGGCCAGCCGCTGTTCGGTCAGCAGCGAAACCGCCAGCGGCCCGGCGCTCTCGATGCGGGCGAAGCGCAGCGACTGCGGCGGGAATCGGCCGGCGGGGGTCGCAAGCTCGATCGCACTGGGCCGGCCGCGCGCCAGCACTTCGCCCTGCGCGGAACGCACCTCACTGAACAGCGCGCCAGAGGTCGGGTCGACCAGGAACGCGGCCGCGCCGGTGCTGACGAGGAAGGCGCTGCCCTGCGGCTCGACGCGCAGCGCCTGCGTCGGCGGCGGCGAGGTTCCCGGCGCGAGGCGGCGACGCAGCCACAGCCGCTGGGCGCCGCGCGGCTCGGCCTGCACGTGCAGCCACTGGATCGGTGCAGTCGAATCGGAGCGCCCGGCCATCCAGCGTGCCAGCACGCGCGCCTGCATCGGCACGGCGACGCCGGCAGCGTCGACGAGTTCGAGTTCGCCCGGCTCGAACACCTGCTGCGCACGCGCAAGCGGCAGGCCGCCGCTGCCCAGCACCGCCACGCCAGGCTCAGGAACACCGCCGTGCACCTGGATCTCGATCGGCCAAGCCGCGCCCGGGCCTGGCCACGCCAGCGCCACGGCCAGCGCGCATCCACCGATCCACCGCCACCGCCTTGCCGGCATCGCTCTGTCTCCACGGGGCCCAGCTTCCCGTTTGCAGAGTGAAGACGGATGAGGGGCGAGAGTTCTCTCACCCGAACACGCTGCGCGGTCAGCGCCAAAGGGCTCCTACCCACCGCCGCCGTATACTTCGCCGCCATGGATACCCCGTCTCCCGCCCCCGCCCCCGCCAGCAGCGGCAAGCTGCCCGTCATCGCCGTGCTGATCGCCGCGCTCGCCGCCGGCGTCGGCCTCTACGCCGGCCAGCGCTTCTTCGCGCCGGCCGACCTGCCGCAGATGCAGAACAGCCTGCTGTATCCGCAGTTCAAGGAGATCCCCGACTTCAGCCTGACCGCCGAGGACGGCCGCGCCTTCACACTCGCCGACCTCAAGGGGCGCTGGAGCCTGGTCTTCATCGGCTTCACCCACTGCCCGGACATCTGCCCGACCACGCTGGCCGACCTCGCCAAGGCACGCAAGGCGATGGAGGACCTGCCGGAGATCGAGCGCCCGCAGATCGTCTTCGTCAGCGTCGACCCCGAGCGCGACAGCCCCAAGCTGGCCGGCGACTACGCCAAATACTTCGACCCGACCGCACGCGGCGTCACCGCCGACCACGCGGCCCTGCAGCCCTTCACCCGCAGCCTCGGCATGGTCTACATGCAGAGTCCGCTGGAGGAAGGCGGTTACACGGTCGACCACAGCGCCTCCGTGGCCATCATCAATCCGGAGGGGCTGCAGGTCGGGCTGGTGCGGCCGCCGCTCGATGCGGCCAAGATCGCGTCCGACTTGCGCGCGCTGGCCGCGCACCGCGTCGCCGGGAGCTGAGCGCATGTCGCCCGCCCTGCTGCTGCAGTACCTGCTCCCCCATCGTTTTCTGTCGCGCCTGGTGATGTGGGCCACGCGCATCCGCCTGCGCGCCTGGAAGAACTTCCTGATCCGCCAGATCAGCACGCGCTTCGCGGTGAACTGGGACGAGGCCGATTCGGCCAATCTCGACGACTATCCGCACTTCAATGCCTTCTTCACCCGTCGCCTGAAGCCCGGCGCGCGCCAGCCGGACCCGGCCGCGGACAGCCTGCTGATGCCCGCCGACGGCCGCATCAGCCAGCTCGGCAGGATCGAGCGCGGGCGCATCTTCCAGGCCAAGGGCCAGAGCTTCACCGCGGCCGAACTGCTGGGCAGCGACGAGGCCGCGGCACCGTTCGCCGACGGCTGGTTCATCACGGTCTACCTGTCGCCGCGCGACTACCACCGCGCCCACATGCCCTGGACCGGGCGATTGATCGAGACCGTGCACATCCCCGGCCGACTGTTCAGCGTCGCGCCCTTCGCGGTGGCCGGCATCCCGCGCCTGTTCGCCCGCAACGAGCGCCTGGTCTGCCGCTTCGAGACCGACCGCGGGCCGATGGCGGTGGTGATGGTCGGCGCCATGCTGGTCTCAGGCGTGGAAACGGTCTGGGGCGGCGTCGAGATCCCGCCCTATGGCTCGGGCATCGTCCGCCGCGACCTGCGCGCGAAGAACATCACGCTGGAGCGCTTCGCCGAGATGGCGCGCTTCAACATGGGTTCAACCGTGATCGTCTGCCTGCCCAAGCAGGGCTTCGAGCTGGACGACGGCCTGTTCCCCGAGAACCCCGTGCGGGTCGGGCAGCGGCTGGGCTGGGCGCGCGACGCGTAAGCCATGGCGCAGCTCTACCGCTTCCACGGTGGGCTGCCGCTGGACGGCCGCAAGGGCCGGCTGCCGTTCGAGCCGATCCGCTCAGCCCCGCTTCCTGAAGTGCTTTGCCTGCCGCTGCGCATGCACGCGCGCGGCCGGCTTGCGCCCTGCGTACTGCCCGGCCAGCGCGTGCGCCGCTTCGAGGTGCTGGCGCGACCCGAGGACAGCGGCGGCGCCTGCCTCAATGCGCCCGCGGCCGGCGTCATCGAAGCCATCGAAGCGCGCGGCCTGCCGCATGCGCCGGGCGAGGTCGATCTTGCGATCCTGCTGCGCGTGGATGCCGAGGATCCGCTGGCCGCCCTGCCCTTCACGCCGATTGAGGACTGGCCCGGGCGCAGCCCGGCCGAGCTGCGCGCTCGCCTCGTCGAAGCCGGCGTGGCGGGCCTCGGTGGCGCGGTGTACCCGACTGCCGACAAGCTCGCCCGCACCTGCGACACGCTGATCCTCAACGGCGCCGAATGCGAGCCCTTTATCGCCTGCGATGAGCGCCTGCTCGCCGAGCACGCCGAGGAGGTGCTGCGCGGCGGCCTGCTGCTGCGCCATGTGCTCGGCGCGCAACGCGTGCTGGTCGCGATCGAGGACAGCATGACGCCGGCGCGCGAAGCGCTGGTCGCGGCACTCGCAGAGATTGAGTTTGAGTCGCTGCAGCTCGTCGAAGTGCCGACCCGCTACCCGCAGGGCGGCGAGCGCCAGTTGATCGAGGTGCTGACCGGCCGCGAGGTGCCGCTGGGCAGTCTGCCGCAGGACCTCGGCATCGTCGTCCACAACGTCGGCACCGCGGCGGCCGCTTGGCGCGCGGTGGTCCACGGCGAGGCACTGGTCGAGCGCATCGTCAGCGTGACCGGCCCCGGCGTGGCAGAACCCGCCAACTGGCGCACGGCCCTGGGGACGCCGATCGCCGATCTGGTCGCCGCCAGCGGCGGCTACACCGAGCGCGCGCAGCGCCTGGTCATGGGCGGCGGGATGATGGGCGTCAGCCTGCCCGACGACGGCTTTCCGATCGTCAAGGCCAGCACCTGCGTGCTGGTGCTGGACGCGGCGAGCGCACGCCCCGTCGAGGACGCCCTGCCCTGCATCCGCTGCGGCGACTGCGCCGAGGTCTGCCCACCGCGGCTGCTGCCGCAGCTGCTGCACGAGAGCCTGCGTTCGGAGGACATCGAGGATGCAGCGGGGCTCGGACTTGAAGCCTGCATCGAGTGCGGCCTCTGCGACCTCGCCTGCCCCTCGCACATCCCGCTAGTGCAGGGTTTCCGCGCCGGCAAGACGCGGCTGAAGCTGGCCCGTCGCAAGAGCCTGGAGGCGCTGCAGGCGCGCGAGCGCTACGAAGCCCGCGCCGAGCGGCTTGAGCGCGAGAAGGAGGAGCTGGCCGCGCGCCGCGCCGAAGCCGGCAAGCAGGCCGCCAGCCGCGCCGCGATTGCCGCCGCCATCGCCAAGGCCAAGGCGCGCAGTGCGGCCAAGCCTGCCGAATCCGCGCGCGAGGACGAGGCGCCATGAGGACCTTCGAGACCGCGCCCGCCCCACACCTGCCGCCGCGCGGCAGCGTGCGCGCGCTGATGCTGGAGGTGCTGGCTGCCCTCGTTCCCGGCGTGCTGGCCTACGTGTACTTCTTCGGCCCCGGCCTCTTGGTGCAGATCGCACTGTCCGTGCTGTTCGCGCTGCTGGTCGAAGCCGCCTGCCTCAAGCTGCGCGGGCGCGCGCTGATGCCTTTCCTCGGCGACGGCAGCGCGGTGCTGGCGGCCGTGCTGTTCGCGCTCTGCCTGCCGCCGCTGGCGCCGTGGTGGGTCTCTGCGCTGGGCATGGCAGTGGGCATTGGACTGGCCAAGCACGCCTACGGCGGGCTGGGCTACAACCTGTTCAACCCGGCCATGGTCGGCTACGCCGTGGTGCTGGTCAGCTTTCCGCTGGAGCTGAGCCAGTGGCTGGCGCCGCGTGGGCTCGGCGCCGAGGCTCCGGGCCTGCTCGAAAGCCTGCGGATCATCCTCACGGGCACCGCCCCCAGCGCCGGCTGGGATGCGATCAGCATGGCCACGCCGCTGGACACCGTGCGCCAGCTGACTGCGCAGGGCCAGACCCTGGTCGAGATCCGCAGCGATCCGCGTTTCGGCGACTTCGGCGGCCGCGGCTGGGAGTGGGTGGCCAACTTCTTCGCCCTAGGCGGGCTGTGGCTGCTGATCCGCCGCAAGATCCCCTGGCAGACGCCGCTGGCGACGCTGGGCAGCGTGATCCTGCTCAGCCTGCCGTTCTGGGCGATGGAGCCCGACGTGCATCCCTTTCCGCTGCAGCACGTGTTCTCCGGCGCGCTGGTGCTGGCGGCCTTCTTCATCGTCACCGACCCGGTCTCGGGCTGCAGCACGCCGCGCGGGCGGCTGATCTTCGGCGCCGGCGTCGGCCTGATGACGCTCGCCATCCGCCGCTGGGGCAGCTATCCGGATGCGATCGCGTTTGCCGTGCTGCTGATGAACTGCGCCGCGCCCTTCATCGACCGCTACACCCGGCCGCGGGTCTACGGAGCGCCGCGATGACGTCTGCCGGACTGCGCCGGGCCGCGCTGCTGCTGGGCAGCTGCGCCCTGATCGCGATCGGCGCGCTGACGCTCGTCGAGCGCCTGACCCGCGCACGCATCGCCGAGGCCCGCGCCGCCGCCGAGCGCGCAGCACTCGCCGTGGTGCTGCCGCCGATGCGCTACGACAACGACCCGATCGCCGACTCGGTGTGGGTGCGCGCGCCGCAGTGGCTGGGTCGCGACACTCCGGCACGCATCTGGCGCGGGCGCCGCGGCGATGCACCCAGCGCGCTGGCGATGGAAACCACCGCTCCCGAGGGCTACAGCGGCGCCATCGAGCTGCTGCTGGGCGTGGATGCCTCAGGTGAAGTGATCGCCGCGCGCGTCACCCGCCATGCAGAGACGCCGGGCTTGGGCGACCCGATCGAGCGCGAGCGCAGCGACTGGATCGAGGGCTTCGCGCGGCGCAGCCTCGCCAACACGCCGCCACCGCGCTGGGCCGTGCGCCGCGAGGGCGGCGACTTCGACAGCTTCAGCGGTGCGACGATCACCCCTCGCGCGGTCGCCCGCGGCCTGGGTCGCACGTTGGTCTTCCTGCAGCGCCACGGCGAGGCGATCTGGGTGGCTGCGCCGGGCAGCACCCTGCAGTTCGAGGATGCCCCCGATGCACGCGACTGATGCCGCCCACGCCGCCGCTGCGCCTCTGTCGACCGCAGGCACGTCGAACGCTGCGGTGGGTATGGCTTCCGCAGCCAGCGTCGCTGGGCACGCGCCCTCTGCCGCCGCGCCGCTTGAGTCCAACAACGCGGCCACGGCGGCCTTGCCCGGCTTCTCGCTGCCCGATCGCGCCGAGGCCTCGGCCACGCTCGAGGTCGGCCTGTGGAGCCAGAACGTCGGCCTGGTCCAGCTGCTCGGCCTGTGCCCGCTGCTGGCGGTCAGCAGCACCGCGGTCAACGCGCTGGGCTTGGGCCTCGCCACGCTCGTGGCGCTCACCGCCACCAACACCGCGATCGCGCTGATCCGTCGGCTCACGTCTGCGGAAGTGCGCATCCCCGCCTTCGTGATGGTCATCGCCGCGGTGGTGACCTCGATCGAGCTGGCGATGCACGCCTTCCTGCCGGCCCTGCATGCAGTGCTAGGGATCTTCCTGCCGCTGATCGTCACCAACTGCGCCATCCTGGGCCGCGCCGAAGCGCTGGCCAGCCGCACCGATCCCGCGCGCGCCGCGCTCGACGGCTTCGCCATGGGCCTCGGCTTCCTCGGCGTGCTCCTGTTGCTCGGCCTGCTGCGCGAAGGCATCGGCCAGGGCAGCCTGTTCGCCGACGCCGGCCGCCTGCTCGGCCTGCCCCGGCTGGAACTGGACTTCAGCAGCCACCGCTTCCTCATCGCTGCGCTGCCGCCCGGCGCCTTCGTCCTGCTCGGCCTGCTGATCGCCGCCCGCCAGGCCTGGCTCAACCGACGATAGGTTCCGATATCCCCGACCGCTCATAGGGTGGGCCCCGGCCCACCATGAGCTCCACGCTCGCCCCTGTTCCCGATGCCGGCTTCGCTCGCCTGACCCTCAACCGCATCCTCATTCGCCGAGCGCCCGGCCGCGCCGACGCATAGGGTGGGCCCTGGCCCACCGTGAGCTCAAGCCTAGCCCCAAGCCCCGACCGCCCATGACTCTGCCCACCAAGAACACAAAGCGCCGCGCGCCCGCAGCGAAGAAGACATCGACCCGCGCCAGCAAAGCCAAGGTGGCGACGAAAGCCGCAAAGAAACCCGCCCTGCCCAAGACCGCCGAGACCCCACCCAGCCGGCCGATGGCGCCGACAGCGCGCTTCGAGTTCTTCCGCCGCCTGCGCGAGCTCAACCCCGAACCCAAGACCGAGCTCGAATACAGCAGCGCCTTCGAGCTGCTGATCGCGGTGCTGCTCTCGGCGCAGGCCACCGACGTGAGCGTCAACAAGGCCACCCGCAAGCTGTTTGCGATCGCCAACACCCCGCAGGCCCTGCTGGATCTGGGCGAAGAGGGCCTGCGCGAGCGGATCTCGACCATCGGCCTGTACAAGGCGAAAGCCGCCAACACGATCACCACCTGCCGGCTCCTGCTCGAACGCCACGGCGGCGAGGTGCCCGGCGACCGTGAATCCCTGGAGCAGCTGCCCGGGGTCGGCCGCAAGACCGCCAACGTGGTGCTGAATACCTGGTTCCGGCAGCCGGCGATGGCGGTCGACACCCACATCTTCCGCGTCGCCAACCGCGCGGGCCTCGCCCCCGGCAAGGACGTGCGCGCGGTCGAGGACGCCCTGCTGAAGCGGGTGCCGGCCGAGTTCCTGATGGACGCCCATCACTGGCTGATCCTGCACGGTCGCTACGTCTGCAAGGCGCAGAAGCCGGACTGCGGGCGGTGCGTGGTCCGCGACCTGTGCCAGTTCCGGCACAAGGCGGCACTGTCGGGTTCGGACTGAGCGGACGATCGCCCGTCCCTGTCGCGCGGAACGCGGCCGGAGCGCACACTTCACCGCCGTCCGGACACCGGAACCGCCCCTGCGACCGCTGTCATACAGCTGTCACGAAAATGCAGCATTTTTCTCCGACCACCTGAACGAGTCGACCCCATGCGCCGCCACGCCCTGCCCCGCCTGCTCACCCTGTCCCTGGCCACCGCCCTGCTCGCCGCCTGCGGGGGTTCGCAGCCGCCGGCCACCGGCACGGCGCCGGGCGCCACCGACGCTCCGGCCGCGGCTCCCGCCGCGCAGGCGCAGCAGATCACCGGCGCCGGCTCGACCTTCGTGTTCCCGGTGCTGTCGCGCTGGTCGGCCGAGCACAACCGCCTGACCGGCGCCCAGGTCAACTACCAGTCGATCGGCTCCGGCGGCGGCATCGCCCAGGTCAAGGCCGGCACGGTCGACTTCGGCGCCAGCGACAAGCCGCTGGCCACCGCCGAGCTCACTGAGTCGAATCTTGTGCAGTTCCCGGTGGTGATCGGCGGCGTGGTGCCGGTGGTCAACCTCGAAGGCGTGCAGCCGGGCCAGATCAAGTTCACCGGCGCCCTGCTGGCCGACATCTACCTCGGCACGGTGACCCGCTGGAACGACCCGCGCATCGCCGAGATCAACCCGGAGCTGAGCCTGCCGGACGCCGAGATCCAGGTCGTCTACCGCAGCGACGGCTCGGGCACCACCTACAACTTCAGCAGCTTCCTCAACAAGGTCAGCCCGGACTGGGCGGCCAAGGTCGGGGAAGGCACTGCCCTGTCCTGGCCGAAGGGCGTGGGCGGCCGCGGCAATGAGGGCGTCGCCGCCTTCATCCAGCAGCTGCCGAACTCGATCGGCTACGTCGAACTCAGCTACGCCCTGCAGACCGGCGGTGTCTACGGCGCCGTGCAGAACGCCGCCGGCCAGTTCGTGCAGCCGAACGCCGAAAGCTTCCAGGCCGCCGCGGCCAGCGCTGACTGGGCGAATGCGCAGGACTTCAACCTGGTGATCACCAACGCCCCGGGCGAGGCCGCCTGGCCGATCGCCGCCTCGGTGTTCGTGCTGATGCCGAAGAACGCCAAGCCGGAAGCGCGCAAGGGCGTGCTGGACTTCTTCGGCTGGGTGCTGGACAACGGCCAGCCGATGGCCACCGAGCTGGACTACGTGCCCCTGCCGCAGCCGCTGGCCGAGCAGGTCAAGGCCTACTGGAAGGCGCAGTTCCCGGCCGCGGAAGGCTGATCCCAGTCGCCCGAGCCCATCCCAATGCAGACTCCATCGGCTTCTTCCGCCGGGCATGTTGCCGAGCAGCGCGCCCGCGCGGACGCACGCTACGACCGCCTGTTCCGCTGGAGCATGGCGGCGGCTGGCGGCTTCGTGCTGCTGGCCCTGATCGGCATCGCCGCCTCGATGCTCTGGGGCGGCATGAGCGCCCTGCAGGCGTTCGGGCCGGGCTTCTTCACCTCGACCGAGTGGAACCCCGTCGAGCGCCAGTTCGGAGCCGGCGTGGCGATCTACGGCACCCTGGTGACCTCGGGCATCGCGATCCTGATCGCGGTGCCGGTGAGCTTCGGCATCGCCCTGTTCCTGACCGAAGTCGCACCCGCCTGGCTTCGCGCGCCGGTGTCCTCGGCCATCGAGCTGCTGGCCGGCATCCCCTCGATCATCTACGGCATGTGGGGCCTGTTCGTGCTGGTGCCGGTGATGGCCAAGTACGTCAACCCCTGGCTCGATGCCACGCTGGGCGAGGTGCCGCTGATCGGGCACCTGTTCTCCGGCCCGCCGCTGGGCCTGGGCACGCTCACGGCCGGGTTGGTGTTGGCGATCATGATCATCCCCTTCATCAGCTCGGTGATGCGCGAGGTCTTCCTGACCGTGCCGACCCGGCTCAAGGAGTCGGCCTACGCGCTGGGCTCGACCACCTGGGAGGTCGCCTGGCACATCGTGCTGCCCTACACCCGCTCGGCGGTGATCGGCGGCATCTTCCTGGGCCTGGGCCGCGCGCTCGGCGAGACCATGGCGGTGACCTTCGTGCTCGGCAACGCCAACCGCATCAGTGCCAGCCTGCTGGAGCCCGGCAACTCGATCACGGCCACCGTGGCCAACGAGTTCGCGGAAGCGCGCGACCCGCTGCACCTGGGCTCGCTGCTGATGCTCGGCTTCACCCTGTTCGTCATCACCTTCATCGTGCTCAGCATCGCCAAGCTCATGCTGCTCAGCCTGAAGCGTCGGGAGGGCCAGTAATGTCCAACGCCCTCTACCTGCGCCGTCGCCTGCGCAACACCGCGGCCCTGATCCTCGCCGGTGCGGCCACCCTGTTCGGGCTGTTCTTCCTCGTGTGGATCCTGTGGACCACGCTCGGCCGCGGCATCGCCGCGCTGGACCTCAACCTGTTCACCCAGATGACCCCGCCGCCCGGACAGGAAGGCGGCATGGCCAACGCCCTGTTCGGCAGCGTGGTGATGAGCCTCTTGGCGATCCTGATCGGTGCGCCGGTCGGCATCGCCGCCGGCACTTTTCTCGCCGAGTTCGCCAACCGCCGCCTGCTGGGCGAGGTGATCCGCTTCGTCAACGACATCCTGCTGTCGGCGCCGTCGATCGTGATAGGCCTGTTCGTCTACGCGTTGGTGGTGCAGCACACGCGCTTCTCGGCCCTGGCGGGTGCGCTGGCGCTGGCTTTCATCGTCCTGCCGGTGGTGGTGCGCACCACCGACGAGATGCTGCGCCTGGTGCCCTCGCAGATGCGCGAGGCTGCGCTCAGCCTCGGCATCCCGCAGTGGAAGGTGACCGTGCACGTGCTCTACCGCGCCGCCGCGCCGGGCATCCTGACCGGCGTCCTGCTCGCGCTGGCACGCATCTCGGGCGAGACAGCGCCGCTGCTGTTCACCGCCTTCTCCAACCAGTACTGGAGCACCGACCTCACCGGCGCCATGGCGAACGTGCCTGTGGTGGTGTTCCAATTCGCGATGAGCCCCTTCCCCGCCTGGCAGGCCCTGGCCTGGTCCGGCGCGCTGGTCATCACCCTGTTCGTGCTGCTGCTGAGTCTGGCGGCGCGCACCTTCCTGCTCCGCAAGTCCCAAGGCCATGACTGACAGCCCCGCAGCGGCACCCGCGCTCAAGATGGACGTGCGCGGCCTGAACTTCCACTACAACGGCTACCACGCGCTGCGCGACATCCACCTGCCAATCCCGGAGAAGCAGGTGACGGCGCTGATCGGCCCTTCGGGCTGCGGCAAGTCGACCCTGCTGCGCTGCCTGAACCGGATCTACTCGCTGTATCCGGGTCTGGTGGCCAGCGGTGAGGTGCGCCTCGACGGCGAGAACATCCTCGACCCGAAGTACCCGCTGAACCGCCTGCGCAGCAAGGTCGGCATGGTCTTCCAGAAGCCCGTGCCGTTCCCGATGAGCATCCACCAGAACGTGGCCTGGGCGATCCAGCACCACGAGACGCTGTCGCGCTCCGAGCTCGACGACCGCGTCGAGGCTGCGCTGCGCCAAGCCGCGCTGTGGGAGGAGGTCAAGGACAAGCTCAAGCAGAACGCGCTGGGCCTCTCCGGCGGCCAGCAGCAGCGCCTGTGCATCGCCCGTGCGGTGGCGCTGAAGCCCGAAGTGATCCTGCTGGACGAGCCGACTTCGGCGCTCGACCCGATCGCCACCGGCAAGATCGAGCAGCTGATCGCCGAATTGAAGCAGCAGTTCACCATCGTCATCGTCACCCACAACATGCAGCAGGCCGGACGCTGCTCCGACCACACCGCCTTCATGTACCTGGGCCAGCTGATCGAGCACGGCGAGACCGAGCGCATCTTCACCAACCCCTCGAACCCGCAGACCGAGGGCTACATCACCGGCCGCTTCGGCTGATCGGGAGCGCGCCATGCACGAGCCACACACCCACAAGAGCTACGACGCCGAGCTCAACCGCCTCGGTCAGGAACTCGAAGCCATGGGCGAAGCGGCGGCGCAGCAGCTCGAAGCCGCCCTGCTGGCGCTGGAGCAGCGCGATGACGACGCCGCCGAGCGCGTGGTCGCGGGCGATGTCGCCATCGACCGCCGCGAGAGCGAGGTCAGCCATGACGTGCTGCGCCTGCTCGCCCTGCGCCAGCCGGTAGCCCGCGACCTGCGCGAGGTGCTGGCCGCGCTGCGCATCGCCAGCGACATCGAGCGCGTCGGCGACCTCGCCGCCAACCTGGCCAAGCGCTGCCGCGTGCTGAACGCGCTGCCTGCGGTGCCGGCCGCCGGCGGCCTGCGCCCGCTCGCCGAGTTCGCCCAGCGCCAGCTGCGCGACGTGCTGCGCGCCTATGTGCAGCGCGACGTGGCACTGGCCATCGCGGTGCGCGAGCGCGACGCCGAACTCGACCGCCTGCACACCGAGCTGTTCCGCGCACTGGTCGCGTGGATGGGCGAGGACAGCAGCCACATCGGCGCCGGCACGCATCTGCTGTTCATCGCCAAGAACATCGAGCGGATCGGCGACCACGCCACGAACATCGCCGAAAACGTCTGGTTCATCGAGCACGGCGAGACTCCGCTCGAGGCCCGCGAGAAGCGCGACGCCAGCAGCGGGCTGGGCGACTAGGGCACCGCGGCGGGCTGCGTCCGCCCGCCTCACCGATGGAATGCAGACGCCGCCGGCCCCGCGCCGGCGGCGTTTCTTTTTGCGCCCGCGGCCCGGACGCCGGGTGGAGCCGCCCGCAAGGCCACCCGTACATGCGGCGTGAAGCAAGCGGCTAGAATGCGCGACGGCCGGGGGGCCTGCACTTCCTGCACTGCCGTGGCGCGTCGCCGACGCGCCACCCTAGGGACGTTCCTGTTCCCTCACGACCCGCCGCGCGCCCTGCGCACCCGTGGCGTGGACGCACTCGAACGCCGATCACTGACTCACTCGGGGAAGAACACATGTTGAAGGCTTTGCTGCAAACCAAGCCCGTCGGGCCCGCACCGCACGTCGACGCCGGCGAGCCGGTGGAGGGCTCGCTCGGAGGCGAGGCCTCGCTGAAGCGCGTGCTCGGCGCGCGCCAGCTGGTCATGCTGGGCATCGGCGCGGTGATCGGCGCCGGCATCTTCGTGCTCACCGGCCAGGCGGCGGCGGCGCACGCCGGCCCTGCGATCGTGCTGAGCTTCGTCCTGGCCGGCATCGCCTGCGCCTTCGCCGGCCTGTGCTACGCCGAGTTCGCGGCGATGATGCCGGTGTCCGGCAGCGCCTACTCCTACGCCTACGCCACCCTCGGCGAGGGCGTGGCCTGGTTCATCGGCTGGAACCTGGTGCTGGAGTACATGTTCGCGGCCTCGACCGTGGCGGTGGGCTGGTCGGGCTACTTCAACAGCCTGCTGACCAGCATGGGCATCGGTCTGCCGGCGGCGCTGGCCTCGGCCCCGCTCAACGTGGTCGACGGCAGCATCGTCTACACCGGCGGCTTCCTGAACCTGCCGGCGGTGGCCATCGTCGCCGCAGTCAGCGGCCTCTGCTACGTCGGCATCACCCAGTCGGCCTGGGTCAACGCGGTGATCGTCGCGATCAAGGTCGTGGTGATCCTGCTGTTCGTGGCCTTCGGCGTGCAGTTCATCAACCCGGAGAACTGGATCCCCTTCATCCCCGAGAACACCGGCCCCGGCCAATTCGGCATGGACGGCGTGGTCCGCGGCGCGGCGGTGGTGTTCTTCGCCTACATCGGCTTCGATGCGGTCTCGACCGCGGCCGGCGAGGCCAAAAACCCGCAGCGCGACATGCCGATCGGCATCCTCGGCTCGCTGTTCTTCTGCACGCTGATCTACATCATCGTCTCCGGCGTGCTGACCGGCATGCTGCCCTACACCGAGCTGGGCACGCCCAAGCCCGTGGCCACCGCGCTGGAGGCCTATCCCAGCCTGATGTGGCTCAAGACTCTGATCGAGATCGGTGCGATCGCCGGCCTGTCCTCGGTGATCCTGGTCATGCTGATGGGCCAGCCGCGCATCTTCTACTCGATGTCGAAAGACGGCCTGCTGCCGAAGTTCTTCGCCAAGGTCCATCCGAAGTTCCAGACCCCGCACGTCGGCACGATCATCGTGGGGGTGTTCGCCGCCTGCCTCGCCGGCTTCCTGCCGATCGGCCTGCTCGGCGAGCTGGTGTCGATGGGCACCCTGCTGGCGTTTGCCACCGTCTGCATCGGCGTGCTGGTGCTGCGCCGCACCCGCCCGGACCTCGCCCGTCCTTTCCGCGTGCCCTTCGCCTGGTTCGTGTGCACCGCCGGCGCGGCCGCCTGCCTGTACCTGTTCTGGCAGCCGTTCAAGGCCCACTGGACCCTGATGGTCGGCTGGACCTTCCTCGGCGTGCTGATCTACCTGTTCTACGGCTACCGCCACAGCAAGCTGCGCAATCCCGCCTGATCGCGAACGCGCAATCCGGTTGAAGGAAAGGGCGGCCCTCGGGCCGCCCTTTCCGTTTCCGTCGAGGCTATGGCGTGCCGGCCCGTCCCAGCGCCGCCCAGCGCACCCGACGCGTCGCCAGCATGAACACCGCGAGGCAGCCGAACAGCACCAGCGCGCCGCCGAGCAGCGCATAGTCCTCCGCCTTCAGCAGCGCGTAGAGCAGCGCATACAGGCCGGCCAGCAGGCCGGCGCTGGCCCAGCCCTTGGCGCGGCTTTCCAGCACACCGGCAAGGTAGGCCGCGATCAGCGCGATGCAGGCCAAGGCCGCCAGCAAGTAGGCCAAGCCGAAGCCGATGTGCTCGCTCAGCGCCAGCAGCAGCAGGAAGAACATCGCCAGCGCGAGACCGATCAGGCCGTAGTGCAGCGGATGCAGCTCGTCGCCGCCGACGACTTCCACGAAGAACACCGCGCCGAACACCAGCACCAACACCAGCAGGGCGTACTTCATGGCCCGCTCGGTCATCAGGTAGCGGTCCACGGGGTCGACCAGGCGCAGGCCAAAGGCGTGGGTGGCGAGCCCCGCGCAGTGCGTGGACTCCAGCCCGCACTGGCGCACCGCCTGCTGGGCCTGGCTGGCCAGGCGCGAGACCTTCCACTGCGCGCTGAAGCCGTCCGCACGCAGCTCGGGCGCCTGCGGCAGCAGGTCGCCGCCGAACGACGGATGCGGCCAGTCGCCGCCGAGACGCACTTCGGTATCGGCACCCACGGGCACGAAGTCGAGCGCCTCGGTGCCGCTGATCTCGGCGTCGAGCTGCACGCTGAGCTGTTGCGCCTGGAGTTCCGCCAAGGGCAGCGAAGCCTGCACGCCGGCCTCCAACCACGGCAGCTGCGCGCCAGGCTCCACGGCGAGCGGCTTGCCGCCGGCACTCAGCGCCAAGCTGCGGATGCCGCGGTTGTCGCCCAGGCCCAGCAGCAGATCGGCACTAATCGCGCGCTCGCCCTCGGCGAGCAGGCCGGTGGTGTCGAACTCGGCGCCGGCCTTCAGCTTCAGGTGGTAGAGCAGGGCCAGGAACAGCGAACGGCCGCGGCGCTCGCTGGTGAACCCCGCTTCGTAGCCCAACCGCGCCGGCAGCAGCAGGCGCGCCTCGCGCACGGTCTTGGTCTCGACCACTTCGCGCTGTACGCCCTCTTCCATCACCAGCCGGCGCTCGGGCACGGCGCGCTCGACTTCGATGCGCAGCAGCGGGCCGGTGATGCGCTGCGCCCGGCTGCTGCTCTGGGCCACTTCGGCGCGCACCTCGGCCGCGCGCTGCTGGCGCTCGTACACCAGCCCGTTCAACAACAGGATCGGCACCAGCAGGACGAGCATGGTGAAGCCGATCAGGGGAATCTTGAAACCGAGTCGCATGGCGCGCTCCGCGGAAGGGGGAGCCTGCATTGCGCGCCTGCGCAGTGGCATGGCGACGCGCGGGTTCTGGCGATTTGCGGGCGCTGCGAGCGGAGCCGGGATTCGGGATTCGGGATTCGGGATTCGGGATTCGGGATTCGCGAAGAGCGTGCACCAACGCCTACCGTGCTGCGGCCGCGCGCTGCTCGCTCCCCAACCTCGAACCCGCATAGGGTGGGCCCTGGCCCACCATGGGCTCCGCTCTGGCCGCGATCGCTTCGAGAGCCGGGGCTCGGGATTCGCAAAGAGCCTGCGTCAGCACAGGCCCCGCAGTGGAATCGCCGCCCGGCGCCCTGTTGGAACCCGCCTGCGGGCGACAGTCCCGGAACACCGCCGCATTCCTCCTTTCTCTGCGCCCCGCCCCCGCATGGGATAATCCGCGGCCGTTTGTCCTGGCCGCACCCGACCCATGTCCGACCACGCCCCGCTGCTTGTCACCTGCGCCCTGCCCTATGCCAATGGCCACCTGCACCTCGGCCACCTGGTCGGCTACATCCAGGCCGACATCTGGGTGCGCGCGCAGCGCATGCAGGGCCGCGAGGCCTGGTTCGTCTGCGCCGACGATGCCCACGGCACGCCGATCATGCTGGCCGCCGAGAAGGCCGGCATGGCGCCCGAGGACTTCATCCGCGGCATCCAGCAGAGCCACGAGCGTGACTTCGCCGAGTTCGGCGTGGCCTTCGACCACTACCACAGCACGCATTCCGACGAGAACCGCGCGCTGGCCGAGATGATCTACGGCCGCATCAAGGGCGACTACATCGCCCGCCGCAGCATCCAGCAGCTGTTCGACCCCGAGCGGCAGATGTTCCTGCCCGACCGCTACATCAAGGGCGACTGCCCGAAGTGCGGCGCGCAGGACCAGTACGGCGACAACTGCGAGGTCTGCGGCGCCACCTACGCGCCGACTGACCTCAAGAACCCGCGTTCGGTGGTCTCGGGGACGGTGCCCGAGCTGCGTGAGAGCGAGCACTACTTCTTCGAGCTGCCGAAGTTCGAGGCCTTCCTGCGCGAGTGGCTGGCCGGCGACGTGGCGCATCCGGGCGTGCGCGCCAAGCTGGCCGAGTGGCTGGACGGCGGCCTGCGCGACTGGGACATCTCGCGCGACGCGCCCTACTTCGGCTTCGCCATTCCCGACGCACCCGGCAAGTTCTTCTACGTCTGGCTGGACGCGCCGATCGGCTATCTCGCCAGCTTCAAGGCGCTGTGCGATGCGCGCGGCATGGACTTCGATGCGCTCGTCAAGGCCGACAGCCCGGTGCGCATGCACCACTTCATCGGCAAGGACATCATCAACTTCCACGGCCTGTTCTGGCCGTCGACGC
>VFQU01000171.1_pt1 | contig 74542 bp, 74 predicted proteins | sample 3512311 | NCBI WGS metagenome assembly VFQU01 (sample SAMN10412377, study PRJNA504923) | tailings metagenome | isolation source: Relicate 3 Philex TSF3 active mining site | place: Philippines: Tuba, Benguet | collected 2017-08-29 | reverse complement strand
CACGGCGACCTCGAGGGCAGCCCCCTCGAGCTCGTCGCGCAGAAGCTGCAGCAGGGCTTCGAGCGCTACGGCCTGCGCCGGGTCGGTGCGGTGGGCGAGGTCTTCGACCCGAGCATCCACGAGGCGATCGCGCAGCTGTCGAGCCCCGACGCCACCGAGCAGACCGTCGCCGATGTGATCGAGATCGGCTACGCGCTCGGTGAGCGGCTGGTGCGCCCGGCAAAGGTCGCGGTCGCCGTTCCGCAGGACTAGGGGGGCGCCATGGCGAGCCAGGACTGGTTCGAGAAGGACTTCTACGCCGTGCTCGGCGTCAGCAAGGACGTCTCGGAAGCGGAGCTGAAGAAGGTCTACCGGAAGCTCGCCCGGCAGTACCACCCCGACTCCAACCCGGGTGACCCGAAGGCCGAGGCGCGCTTCAAGGAGATCAGCGAGGCGCACGCCGTGCTCTCCGACCCGCAGCAGCGGGCCGAGTACGACCAGGTGCGGGCCATGGGCTCAGGCGCGCGCTTCACGGCCGGCGGAGCGCCGGGCGGCTTCGAGGACGTCTTCGGCGGGATGTTCGGCGGGGGCTACCCTCCGGGCGGCGCTCGCCGGGGCGCGACGCCGGGCGACTTCGGCGACATCTTCGGCGGGTTGTTCGGCGGCGGCGCCACGGGCGGGGGGCGTCGGTTCGGCGGGCCGACGAAGGGCCGCGACCACGTCGCGACCGTGGCACTCGAGTTCAGGACCGCCGTGCACGGCGACACCGTGACGCTCGAGCGCCCGGGCGGGGGCAAGCCGATCCAGGTGAAGATCCCCGCCGGTGTCGCCGACGGGCAGAAGATCCGGCTGCGCGGCAAGGGCGAGCCGAGCCCCGACGGCGGCGAGGCCGGCGACCTGGTGCTGACCGTGCAGGTGTGCCCGCATCCCGTGTTCACGCGCGACGGCCTGAACCTGCGACTGGATGTTCCCGTCACGTTCGTCGAGGCGGCCCTCGGTGCCACCATCGAGGTGCCGACGCTCGGCGGCGAGGTCGTGAAGCTGAAGGTCGCGGCCGGCACGCCCAGCGGGCGGGTGCTGCGCGTCAAGGGTCGCGGGGTCACCACCGCCAAGGGCACCGGTGACCTGCTCGCCACCGTGCAGGTGGCCGTGCCCTCGCACCTCAGCGCGGACGCCGCCAAGAAACTGCAGCAGTTCGCCGCGGCCCTGCCCGACGAGAACCCCCGTGACGAGCTGATCGCGCGCGCGAGGGTGTGACCGCGAGAGGATGACCGCCATGGACGAGAACAGCCCGATCTTCGGGATCGCCGTCGCGGCCGACCTCGCGGGCATGCACCCGCAGACGCTGCGGCAGTACGACCGGCTCGGGCTGGTCTCGCCCACGCGCACGGCCGGCCAGAGCCGGCGCTACTCGATGCGCGACGTCGTGCAGCTGCGTGAGATCGCCCGGCTGAGCGCCGAGGGGCTCAACCTCGAGGGCATCCGTCGCATTCTCGAGCTCGAGAACGAGGTCGTCGAGCTGCGCGCCCGTGTGCGCGAGCTCGAGACGGCGCTCGCCGACGAGTTGCTCAGCCGACCCGGCCGCCGGGTCTTCGCCGCCGGGGTCGAGGGCGAGGTCGTGTCGATCAAGGCGGGCACGCGCGTGCAGAAGCCGAACCAGCTCGTCGTCTGGCGTCCGCTCCGCCGCGGCTAGCCGCGCGCCCTCCCCTGTCACAGCAGCGAGGTGGCACTACGAGGCGTCAGCGCGGGGGAGGACGACGACCAGCCGCGCGCCGCCGAGCTCGGAGCGCTCGACCCCGATCGTGCCATCGAGCAGCTCGACGAGCGCCCGCACGATCGAGAGGCCCAAGCCCGTGCCGGGGGCCTGCAGCTTCTGCGGGTCAGCTGAGCGGAAGAACCTCTCGAACACGCGCGGAGCATCCTCGTCGGAGATGCCGGGGCCGGAGTCGTCGACCGCGAGGTGCACCTCCGTCGCGTCGCCGGCGATCGAGATGCGTACGAGGCCACCGGCCGGGGTGAACTTGATCGCGTTCGCGACGAGGTTCGTGGCGATCCGACCGAGCGTGGTCGCGTTGCCCGTCACCAGAGCCGGCCCGGAGGCCGCAGCGACCTCGACCGTGACCTCGCGGTCGCGCGCGGCGGGCGACTGGTCAGTGACGGCCTCGGTGGCGATGGTTGCCAGGTCGATGATCCCGTGCTCGTGCGCGGGATTCCGTGCCGTCATCCGGCCGAGCTCGAGCAGCTCCTCGACCATCGCTCCGAGACGGTGGGCATTGCGGACGATGATCGTCGTGAACTCCTTCTGGTGCTCCGTCGCCGTCTCGTCGAGCTCCTCGGCGAAACCGAGGATGCTCGTGATCGGTGTGCGCAGCTCGTGGCTGACGGAGGAGACGAAGTCGTCCTTCTGCTGGGCGAGGGCCCGGAGCTCGTCGGCCACGCGCCGCTCCCGTTCGACCGCGTGCGCCATCGCGGTCTGGGCGGCGACGAAGTCGCTGATGTCCACGAGCTGCACGCCGAGCACATCGTCGCTCTCCTCGGTCGGCAGGCGCCGCCCGTAGACCTGCAGCGTGCGGCCGTCGTCGAGCAGGATCTCGGTGCTCACGTTATCGGTGCCGCTCTCGAGCCAGGCGGCGACGAAGGGGTCGAACCACGACGGTTCGATGAAGGACTCGGCGACCGAGTTCGCCTCGACGATGCCGACGTCACCGTTCGGCAGCACGCGGGCGAATGCGGCGCCCAGCTGCGAGCCGACGAACCCGCCCCGCAGCAGCGTCGCACGGCGGAGATTCTCGGCCCGCAGCTCGGCCCGCTCGCTGCGCACCGTGGTGATGAACTGGATCGTGATCGCGATCGACAGGAGGTAGACCTGCACGAGGAGCGCGGCCGGCACGTTGACGGCGGGGTCCGCGTACGGGCCACCACCGAGCACCGTGAGCACCGAGCCGACGGCGCCCAGCACGACGAGCTCGGCTGTCGCGACGATGGGCGGGAAGCGCACCGCGGCCCAGCCGAAGAACGGGAACAGCAGTGCACCGATCGCCTCGCTCTGGAACGGGGCGAACACGAGAACGGTGACCGCACCCGTCAGAACGGCCTGCACGATGAGCTCGGCCCGCTGCGCCGAGAGCCCGCGGGGCACGGGCACGAGCACGAGCGGGACGATGAGGAGCAGCGCCGAGAGGTGCGACGGCACCAGCGAGGCGAAGGTGAGCAGCGGGTCCGCGCCCACGAGCACCACGAATGCCGCTGCGCCGATGATGCCGACGGTCGCGGCAGCGGCGATGCTCGCGCCGATGAAACGCAGCAGCCCGCGCGTGGTCGACAGCAGCGCCCCTCGCCCTTGGGGGCCCAGCACGAACAGGAACACGATGAGCTCGGCGACGAGGATGATGACGGCCCAGAGGGCGAAGACCGGCGGGCGCCCGATGAACAGGTTCGAGCCCGCCGCCACGACGGCGACGAGGACGAAGACCTGCCAGCGCGGACCGCGGTACAGCAGCGCGAGCAGCGCGCTCGTCCCGGCCGCAGGCCACCAGATCGCTGCCGTGCCCCCCGGAGGGGTGAGGTACAGCGCGGCGAGACCGAGTGCGAACGTCACGACGGCGAGACCGATGATCACGACCAGGTACACCGGCCGCGGGGCGTCCCGCAGGCGCTGGATGAGGCTGACCGCGCCGAGCACGGCGGTGTCGTGGTGCTGCTCGTCGCGTTGACGCACCGGGTTCACACGGCTGAGACTAGACCCAGCGGAGCGATCGGGGAGGGTGGCGTGGCGCGCGTACTCGTGTGTGAGGATGAGCCAGATATTCTCGCGCTCATCGCGACCCGGCTCGAGCGCGAGGGATACTCCGTGACGACCGCCGCCGACGGCGACGAGGGTCTGAGGAAGGCTCTCGAACAGCTCCCCGACCTGCTCCTGGTCGACTGGATGATGCCCGGGTTGAGCGGCCTGGAGGTCTGCTCGGCGCTGCGCGCGCATCCCGAGGCCAGCCGCACCCGCGTGCTCATGCTGACCGCGCGGGCCCAGCAGAGCGACATCGATGCGGCCTTCGCCGCCGGGGTCGACGACTTCATCATCAAGCCCTTCCGGTCGGGCGAGCTGCAGCAGCGCGTCGCCGACCTGCTCGCGCGCACCTAGGCTGACCGGGTGCCCGACCAGGCGAGCTCCGCCCCCCTCGATGCGATGCTCGATGGTCTGCGTCGCGCGCCCGACCTCGAGGCGCCCGAGCTGCGCGCCTGGGATGCCGCGGATCGCTACCTGCTCGATCTCGCTCAGCCGATGCTTCACCCCGGGCCGGTCGCCGTCATCGATGACACGCACGGCGCCCTCACCCTCGGCGCCCTCGCTCAGGGCGCCCCGGCGGTCCGCGTGCACCAGGACTCCCTCGTGGCCCGCCACGCGCTCGAGCGCAACGCCGCGCGCCTCGCCCCCGCGGCTCCGATCGAGCACCTCGCCCTCGATGCGGTGGCGGCGGATGCGTCGCTCATCCTCCTGCGCCTGCCCCGGTCTCTCGACCGCCTCGATGCCGTCGCCCGCCTCCTCGCCGCACGGGCGCCCGACGACGCCGTGCTCGTCGCCGGCAACATGGTCAAGCACATGACCCCGACCCAGAACGCGGTGCTCCGGGGCAGCTTCGCCCGCGTCGACGTGTCGCTCGCCCGGGGGAAGGCGCGGCTGCTGACGGCGCGCGGGCCGATCCGCCGCGAGCCTCTCGCACCCGCGCGCGGGTACGACCCCGATCACGCGTTGCACGTCGTCGCACTGCCGGGCGTGTTCGCGGGGGCATCCGTCGATATCGGCACCCGCGCGCTGCTGGCGACCGTCGACACCCTGCCCCCGTTCACGACCGCCATCGACCTGGCGTGCGGGTCGGGCCTGCTCGCCAGTGCGCTCGCCCGCCGTGCCCCCGGTGCCCGGGTGATCGCGAGCGACGTGTCGGCGATCGCCGTCGCCAGCGCAACCCTCACCGCCGAGGCCAACGGCGTGCGCATCGAGGCGGTGCACGACGACGGGCTTTCGCAGCAGCCCGACGCGAGCGCCGACCTGGTCGTGCTCAACCCGCCGTTCCACGTGGGCGCCGCGGTGCACACCGGGCTCGCCCTGCGGCTCTTCGCCGAGGCCGCCCGCGTGCTGCGCCCGGGCGGCGAGCTGCGCGCGGTCTGGAACAGCCACCTCGACTACCGGCCCGCGCTGGTGCGCCTCGTCGGCCCGACCCGGCAACTGGCCCGCACGGCGAAGTTCACGGTCACCGCCTCGCGCGCACGCTGACCGCCCCGCCCCGCGCTGCCAGCCCACGCCCGCGCACGGCTCAGTAGGCTGGCGCCGTGCCGCTCGCCCGCCTGCTCATCGCGACCAGCCGCCTGCGCCCCGGCATGGACGGCGGCTACACGATCGCCACCCTGCAGCGCGCCCGCATGCTCGCCGACGGCGGGTTCCCGGTCACGCTGCTCACCGTCGACCTGATCCCCGACAACGCGGCCGACCGCGAGGGCTTCGTGCAGATCGGCCTCGCCGACGAGCGCACCGAGCTGCGCAACCTCCTGCAGGAGGTGCGACACCGCCCGGAGATCCTGCGAGGTGCACCGCTCGAGCCCGCCGTCGAGCCCGACCTGACCGACCCCGACCCGGTCAACGCCGGCCCGGTTGACGCCGATGCCCTCCGACCCGACCCGCTCGAGCTCGACGGGCACGGCCGCCCCTGGCGCCAGCTCGTGCGCGATGCGTCCGGCGCTGTCGTGCACACCGACTTCTTCGACGAGGGGGGGCAGCGGCTCTTCCGGCTCCCGTACCTGCAGCGCCCCGACTGGTGGCGCGCCGCCGTGCGCATCCTCGTGTTCGACGAGCGCGGCGCGCCGCTCGGCACGCTCGACGGCTTCCGGGGGCTCTACCGCGCGTGGTGGGGCGAGGTGGTGCGTGAGGCGCGGGATGCGGAGCCGCGGCTGCCCGTCGTCGCGATCGCCGAGGCGCGCCAGGTCGGCGAGCTGCTCGCGGGCATCCCGGGCCTGCCCGTCGTGCACACGGTGCACAGCGCGCACACGCTGGCCCCGCATGCCTGGGACAGCCCGATGGACCCGGTGTGGGAGGGCTGGCTCGACACCCTGCCGCTCTACGACGGGGTCGTCTGGCTCACCGAGCGGCAGCGGGCAGATGTGGTGCGGCGTCGTGGGCGCGAGGAGGCGCCCGGCTGGGTGATCCCGCATCCGGCCCTCGTGCCCGCCGACGCGACGGCCGGAGCGGAGGGCCGCGACCCGCTGCGGGCGATCACGATCGCGCGGCTCGCGCCCGTGAAGCGTCTCGACCAGCTGGTCGAGGCGTGGGCGCGGGTGGTCGAGCAGCGACCCGGTGCTCGGCTCGACATGTACGGAGAGGGCCCGCTGCGTCCGGCGCTGCAGCAGCGCATCGACGAGCTCGGCCTCTCCGGCTCGATCACGCTGCACGGGCATCGCGACGGTGCCGCCGAGGAGGCGCGGACGGCGGCGGTCATGGTGCTGACCAGTGCGTACGAGGGGCAGTCGCTGGTGATCGCCGAGGCGATGGCGCGAGGCTGCCCGGCGGTGGCCTACGACATCGCCTACGGGCCGGCCGAGATGATCGTCGACGGCGTCTCGGGCCGACTGGTGCCCTCGGGCGATGTCGCGGCGCTCGCCGCGGCGATCACCGAGCACCTCGGCGACCCGGCCCTGCTCGCCGAGCGGTCGGGGGCCGCGCTGGACTGGGCGCGCGGTGCGGGCCCGGCGCAGGCGCTCGAGCGGTGGCGCGCGCTCATCGATGCGGTCGCGGCGCCGTCGACCCCAGCGCCGTCGACCCCAGCGCCGTCGACCTCAGCGTCGTCGACCCCGCCGCCTGCGCCCCGTTCGCCCTCGGCGGAGCCGCCTGCCTCCGTCTGACCTGGCGCACTCAGGTTCCGCGTCGTAAACTTGAGTCAGACCGACTCAGGTTTGACTCAGGAGTGCACACGATGGCCAACATGCAGGGAGCCCCCTCCAGCCAGGAGCCCCAGAAGTCTGCCCTCGAGCAGTACGGCATCAACCTCACCGAGATCGCCCGCTCGGGCAAGCTCGACCCCGTCATCGGGCGCGATGCGGAGATCCGGCGCGTGAGCCAGGTGCTCAGCCGCCGCACCAAGAACAACCCCGTGCTGATCGGCGAGCCCGGCGTCGGCAAGACCGCCGTCGTCGAGGGTCTCGCCCAGCGCATCGTCGCGGGCGACGTGCCCGACTCGCTCAAGGACAAGCAGCTCGTCGGCCTCGACATCGCGGCCCTCATCGCCGGGGCGAAGTACCGCGGTGAGTTCGAGGAGCGCCTCAAGGCCGTGCTCAAGGAGATCGACGAGTCGAACGGCCAGGTCATCACCTTCATCGACGAGCTGCACACCCTCATGGGCGCGGGCGGCGGCGAGGGCTCGGTCGCCGCCGCGAACATGCTCAAGCCGATGCTCGCCCGCGGTGAGCTGCGCCTGATCGGCGCGACCACGCTCAACGAGTACCGCGAGTTCATCGAGAAGGACGCCGCGCTCGAGCGCCGCTTCCAGCAGGTCTACGTCGGCGAGCCCAGCGTCGAGGACACCGTGGCGATCCTCCGCGGCCTCAAGGAGCGCTACGAGGCCCACCACAAGGTCGCCATCGCCGACAGCGCGCTCGTCGCCGCGGCCACCCTGAGCAACCGCTACATCACCAGCCGTCAGCTGCCCGACAAGGCGATCGACCTCGTCGACGAGGCCGCCAGCCGACTGAAGATGGAGATCGAGTCGAGCCCCGTCGAGCTCGACGAGCTCAAGCGCGCCGTCACCCGCCTCGAGGTCGAGGAGCTGGCGCTCAAGAAGGAGAAGGACGACGCCTCGAAGGCGCGCCTCGCGAAACTGCGCGAGGAGCTCGCCGAGAAGACCGCCCAGCGGGATGCTCTCGAGAAGCGCTGGGCCGCTGAGAAGTCGGGCCTGACCGCGGTCGGCGACCTCAAGACGCGCCTCAACGACGCCCGCATCGAGCTCGACCGCGCCATGCGCGAGGGCGACTACCAGACCGCGTCGAAGCTCAACTACGAGGTGATCCCGGGCATCGAGAAGCAGCTGGCCGAGGCCGAGACCGCCGAGAGCGGCCCGCGCATGGTCAACGACCAGGTGACCGACGATGACATCGCCGCGGTCGTGGCGGCCTGGACGGGCATCCCGGTCGACAAGCTGACGCAGGGCGAGACCGAGAAGCTGCTGACGCTGGAGGCCGAGCTCGGCAAGCGCATCATCGGCCAGAAGGACGCCGTGACCGCGGTCAGCGAGGCCGTGCGCCGCACGCGCGCCGGCATCAGCGACCCCGATCGCCCGACCGGCTCGTTCCTCTTCCTCGGCCCGACCGGCGTCGGCAAGACCGAGCTCGCCAAGGCGCTCGCCGACTACCTGTTCGACGACGAGAAGTCGATGGTGCGCATCGACATGAGCGAGTACGGCGAGAAGTTCAGCGTCTCGCGGCTCATCGGCGCGCCCCCCGGCTACGTCGGCTACGAGCAGGGCGGCCAGCTCACCGAGGCCGTGCGCCGTCGCCCCTACTCGGTGATCCTGCTCGACGAGGTCGAGAAGGCGCACCCCGAGGTCTTCGACCTGCTGCTGCAGGTGCTCGACGACGGCCGCCTCACCGACGGCCAGGGCCGTACGGTCGACTTCCGCAACACGATCCTCATCCTGACCTCGAACCTGGGCTCGCAGCTGCTCATCGACCCGGCGCTCGACTGGCCGGCCAAGGTCGCGGGCGTCAACGAGGTGGTGCGGCAGGCCTTCAAGCCCGAGTTCGTCAACCGCCTCGACGACATCGTCGTGTTCTCGCCGCTGACGACCGATGACCTCGGCCAGATCGTCTCGCTGCAGATCGATCGTCTCGAGCGCCGTCTCGCCGAGCGCCGCCTGCAGCTGGCGGTGACGCCGGATGCCCGCACCTGGCTCGCCGAGCGCGGCTACGACCCCGTGTACGGCGCGCGCCCGCTGCGCCGGCTCATGCAGCACGAGATCGACGACGCGCTCGCCCGCGCCATCCTGGCCGGCACGATCAGCGACGGCGATGTGGTGCGCGTGCAGGTGTCGCCCGACGGCGACGACCTGATCGTCGAGCGCATGGCCGACGCGGCGGTCGCCGGGGTCGGCGACCTCGAGGCCGACCTGCAGCTGTAGTCCTGCGTCTGCTCGCGCCCGGCCTACGGCACGAGCGCCGCACGCACCGCGAGCGCGATGACGAGCGCGCCGCCGACCAGGGCGGTGATGCGCGCCCCCGTCGGCCCGGTCAGCACGCGCCCGATGAGCGACCCCGCGGTCGTCAGCAGCAGCTGCCAGCTGAGCGATGCGGCGAAGGCAGCGAGCACGAACACGATGCGCTCGGCGGGCGCGGCATCGACGGCGAGCGTCGAGCTGCCGACGAGCGCCGCGAAGTAGATCACCGTGACCGGGTTGACGAGCGTCAGTGCGCCGACCGTCACGAACAGGCGGCGGAAGGTCGTGGGGCGGACGCGGGGGCGGGGCTCCGCATCCGCACCATCGGAGGTGGACCCGCTGCCCGTCGCGTCGTCGTCGATCGTCGCCGCCGCCACCGGGGCGGTTCGCCGCCGGAAGGCGGGCACCGCGAGCGTCACACCGAGCACGACGAGCACGGCGACCGAGATCCAGCGCAGGGGCTCTTCCACCGTCGCGATGATCGGCGCGATGACCGCGCCGGCCGTCACGGCGACGGACGCGTACATACCGTCGACGGTGGCCGCTCCGAGTGCGCCGCCCGCCGCCACGCGGGCGCCGTGCTGCGCGCCGAGCGTGATGAGCAGGGCCGCGATCGCCCCCACGGGGATCGCGATGGCATAGCCGGCGAGCACGCCGGCGATGAGCGCCTCGAGCACGGGCATCCTCTCGATCGGGCCGCGACACCGGGCACACTGGCCCCGTCGCGGACGACCGAGACTACTGCAGGGCGGGGATCACCTCGCGCTCGAACAGCTCGATGCCGCTCGTGTCGTAGGCGGCCTCGGCGAAGTAGGTGATCGCGTAGGTCATGCCGAGCGCCTGCATGCCCTGCAGCTTCTCGACGATCTGCTCGGGCGTGCCCGCGAGCCCCGCGCCGTTGCGCAGGTCGGCCACGGCCTTCGTCGCGCGCTCAGCCCCGATGAAGCGGGTCAGGCGCGCCTCGATCGCCGAGATGCGGTCGGCCACCTCGGCCTCGTCGCGGCCGATGACCGTGTTGTAGTTCGACGAGCGGGTGATCGCGTCGAAGCTCGTGCCGAGCCGCTCGCAGTGCCCGCGGAGGATCTCGCTCTTCGCCGCGAACTCCTCCGCTGTGCCGCCGAAGTTCGTGTACTGCCCGTACTGCGCCGCGATGCGCAGGGTCACCTTCTCGCCGCCCCCGGCGATCCACAGCGGGATGCCCTCCTTCTGCACCGGCAGCGGCCGAACGATCGCGCCGTCGACCTGGAAGTACCGGCCATCGAGCGTCGCCGTGCCCTGCGACCACGCCTGCCGCATGATCTGCACGCCCTCGTCGAGCGCGCGCAGGCGGTCACCGATCTCGGGGAAGCCGTAGCCGTAGGCCCGCCACTCGTGCTCGTACCAGCCGCCGCCGATGCCCATCTCGACGCGGCCGCCCGACACGTGGTCGACGGTCGCGGCGACCTTCGCGAGGTAGGCCGGATTGCGATACCCCATGCACGTGCACATCTGGCCCAGGCGCACGCGCTCGGTCACCGCGCCGAATGCCGACATGAGGGTCCACGCCTCGTGCGTCGCCTCGTCGCTCGGCACGGGCACGGTGTGGAAGTGGTCGTAGACCCAGATCGACTCCCACGGCCCGCGGTCGGCATGCTGCGCGAGGCGCTTCATCACCGCCCACTGCTCGGTCGGCTCGATGTCGACGAGGTCGTGGCGCCAGCCCTGGGGAATGAAGAGTCCGAATCGCATGCCCCCCACGCTACGCCCGCGGAGGCTCCGTTCGGGCGGCCCGCTTCTGACGCGCCGCTCGCGCGCGGGCCGCGGCCCGCTTCGCCAGCTCGACCCCCTGCTGATTGAGCTTCTTCGCCCGCTCGCTCTCGGTGCCCAGGATGGCGAGGCCCCCGAGGGCGATGAGGGTTCCGGGCCCCGGAAGCGGCATGAGCACCACCCCCAGGCCCACCGTGGTGCCGCCCACGACCTTCACGCCCGTGCGGTAGGCCTGGTCGAGCTTCGGGTTGCGGCGGATCGCCTCGCGCGCCGATCGGGCCGCCGTGCGCGGTCGCGTGATGCGGGGTGCGGCACCCGCGGCCTCGTACCCGGGGTCGCCGGGCTGCAGGATGCGCGGGTCGCGGTCGCTCACGAATCCAGCGTGGGCGGCGCGGCTTGGGAGGTGCTGAGCGTGCGGAGGGCATCCGCCCCCTGCCGCCGCGCCCACCGTCGGTCGTCAGTCGCGCTCGGGCACCCACTGCAGGATGTCGCCCGGCTGGCAGTCGAGCACCCGGCAGATGGCGTCGAGCGTCGTGAAGCGCACGGCCTTCGCGCGCCCGTTCTTCAGCACCGCGACGTTCGCCGGCGTGATGCCGATGCGCTCGGCGAACTCGCCCACGCTGAGGCGGCGCTCGGCGAGCAGGCGGTCGATGCTGATGACGATCGCCATCAGACGACCTCGCGCAGCTCGGCGTCGAGCGTCACGGCCTGCCGCAGCAGCGCCCGCATGACGACCAGCAGGAGGGTCGCGGTGGCGCCGCCGATGATCGCGACGATCATCAGGATGCTGAGCGCGGGCGGCCCGCCGGTGCCGACGATGGCGAGCGCGATGAACGTCAGCAGCACGATCGTCGTGGCCAGGGCGCCGCACAGCACGAGCCCGTCGACCCAGGGCAGCGCCGCCCGATCGAAGATGCGGCCGCGGTGCACGAAGCCGACGAGCCGCCCCGTGACGACGAGCGCCAGTTGCACGCAGATGCCGGCTCCGACCGCCGCGACGGCGAGCGGCACGGCGAGGACGCCGAATTCGGGAGCCTCGCGCGCCCATTCGGCGGCGAGCACCGGCAGCGCGCCGACCTGCAGGGCGAGCACGAGCAGCCCGATCACGGTCAGCAGGGTGAGGAGGGGAAGGCGCGTCCAGCGGGGCACAGGAGATCCGATCTATCGAGGAACGAGAGAAAACTATCGTTCTTCGATAGACCGGTCAATCGTCGCGGTGGCGCGTCCGCGCCGCTACCGCGTGAGTTCCTCGCGGATGATGTGCATGAACGCATCGATGTCGGCCTCGGTGGTGTCGAACGCGCACATCCAGCGCACCTCGCCCCGCGCGCGGTCCCAGTCGTAGAAGCGCACGCGCTCGCGGATCCGGTCGGCGGCGTCGTTCGCCAGCAGAGCGAACAAGGCATTGGCCTGGGTCGTCTGGCTGAAGCCGAGCGAGCCGGCGGGCAGCGAGCCGTCGGCGAGCATCCCCTCGAGGCCCGCGCGCAGCCGCGCGGCCATGGCGTTCGCGTGCGTGGCCGAGCGGATGCCCAGGCCCTCGTCGAACAGGGTCAGCAGCTGCGCCGAGAGGAAGCGCATCTTGCTCGCCAGCTGCATGTACATCTTGCGCAGGTAGATGAGCCCCTCGACGCGGTCGGGGTTGAGCACGACGATGGCCTCGGCGCCCAGCAGGCCGTTCTTGGTGCCGCCGAGCGACAGGATGTCGACCCCGGCATCGACCGTGACGGCCCGCATGCTGGTGCCGAGGGCGGCGGCGGCGTTCCACACCCGGGCGCCGTCGAGGTGCACGGCCATGCCGTGCGCGTGCGCGTAGTCGGCGATCGCGCGCACCTCGTCGGGCGTGTACAGCGTGCCGAGCTCAGTGGTGTTGGTGATGCTCACGGCGAGCGGCTGCGCGCGGTGCTCGTCGCCCCAGCCGAAGGCCTCGGTCGCGACGAGCTCGGGCGTCAGCTTGCCGTCGGGCGTTGGCACGGTGAACAGCTTCAGGCTGCTGACGCGCTCGGGCGCCCCGCCCTCGTCGGTGTGGATGTGGGCGGTGCCGCTCGCGATCACGGCACCCCAGCGCGGCATGAGCGCGGTGAGGGCGAGCACGTTCGCGCCCGTGCCGTTGAAGACGGGGAAGACCTCGGCCTGCTCGCCGAACTCGGCCTTCACGACCTCGGCGAGGCGGGCCGTGTACTGGTCCTCCCCGTACGAGATCTGGTGGCCGCCGTTGGCGTCGGCGATCGCGGCGAGAACCTCGGGGTGCACGCCCGCGTAGTTGTCGCTGGCGAACCCGCGGAAGCTGGTGTCATGGATGCGCGTCACGGAGTTTATTCTCCCTGGTCGGCGGCGGGCTCGGTGGCCGCCGCCGCGGATGGCTCGGGGGCGCGGCTGAGGTCGATGAGCGCACCGTTGAGCTCCTCGGTCGGCAGGCTCCACAGCCCGGCGCAGGCGGTGGCGAGCAGCTCGGTCACCCCGGAGTCGTCGAGCGCGCCGACGATGAAGGTCACGGCCGCGGCCGGCTCCTGCTTGGCCCGCCAGGTGCCCGCGATCGCCTGCACCCACATCTCGGCCGCCGCCTTGAGGGTCACGTAGTTCGCCATGCCCCACTTCGGTTCGGCGACGGATGCGGAGCTCACGATCGCCAGGCGCCCCGCGCCCGACGCCGCCAGGTCGTCGCGCAGCTCGCGGCTGAGCGCCCGCAGGGTGGTGAGCACGCGGCGCTCGAGCCAGTCGAAGTCGTCGAACCCCGAGCCGCCGCGCCACCCGCCGACGAGGTGCAGCACGCCGTCGATGCTCGGCCGCCGCGCGCGCAGCTCGGCCGCCCACGTCGCCACCGCCGAGGGATCGGCGAGGTCGACGACCGCGGTCTCGGCCGCGTCGACGCCGCTCAGCGACTCGGCGCGCGATCCGACGGCGACGACGTGCGCCCCCGCGGCGGTCAGGGCCGCGCAGACCGCCCGCCCGCCGACACCGCCGGCTCCGGCGACGACGACCGTGCGGCCGGTGAGCGACGAGGTCACGCGGCTACCCTGTTCGTCAGCGCCGCCGCTCACGCCGCGTCGCGACCGGTGATGCCGGCCGTCGACTCGATGACGGTCGCCATCTTCTTGCTGAGGGCCTCGTAGAACATCGAGAGCGGGAACTCGTCGTCGAGCACGAGGTCGGTGTAGCCCTTCAGCGGGCCGGCGAGCACCTCGTCGCTCAGGCCGCGCGCCCAGTTCGACGCGGGGTGCGGCGTGAGGGTGCCCGACACCAGCTCGTAGGCCTTCAGCCAGTGCACCGCCTTCGGGCGGTCGATCGAGGCCCAGTAGAGCTCGTTGATCGCGTCAGAGAGGCTGACGACGACGTCGGGCACCGCATCCCAGTCGATGGCGAGCTGGGTGTCGGTCCAGTGCAGGACACCCTTCTGGTGCATCCACGCGAACAGCAGCTGGCCGCCGACGCCGTCGTAGTTGCGCACCCGGCTGCCGGTGAGGGCGAAGCGGAAGATGCGGTCGAAGATGACGGCGTACTGCACGAGCCGCGCGTGGTGACGGGTGACCTCGTCGGTGCCCTCGGCCCGCCACAGGGCCACGGCCTCACGGAAGGCGGTGAGGTCGCAGCGCAGCTCCTCGAGCGTGTAGAGGAAGTACGGCATGCGCTGCTTGATCATGAACGGGTCGAACGGCAGGTCGCCGCGCATGTGCGCCCGGTCGTGGATCATGTCCCACATCACGAAGGTGCGCTCGGCCAGCTGCTGGTCGTCGAGCAGATCCTGCGCATCGGCGGGCAGGTCGAGCTTGGTGATCTCGGCCGCGGCGCGCACGACCCGGCGGTAGCGGGCGGCCTCGCGGTCGGCGAAGATCGCGCCCCACGTGAAGACTGGCAGCTGGGCCGGGGTGCCCTCGGGCGCACCCGCCGGAACGCGCGGCGTGACCGCGACCGACTCGGGGAATAGCACGGCCGAGTTGGTGTCGTATCCGGGGGTGAAGTCGGCGAACCGCAGACCGAGGTAGAGGGCGTTGCCGTAGGCGCCGCGCTCGAGCTCGGCGACGAAGTCGGGCCAGATCACCTCGAACACGACGGCCTCGACGAGGCGATCGGTCGAGCCGTTCTGCGTGTACATCGGGAAGACGACCAGGTGGGCGACGCCATCGCGACGCTGGTCGGCGGGCCGGAAGGCGTCGAGCGCGTCGTAGAAGTCGGGCACGCCGAACCCGCTGTCGCGCCAGTTCTCGAAGTCGCGCGCGGCGGCGAGCAGGTAGGCGGTGTCGTACGGGATGCGGGGCGCGAAGTGCCGCAGCGCGTCGACGATAACGCCCACGTGGCGCGCGGCCTCGGCGTGCGCATCCTGCTCGGGGATCGAGCCGTCCTTGACCTGGTGCGGGCGGATCGCCTCGGCGGCGGCCTTGAGGGCGAGCCACTGCGGGTCGGCGACGATCTCGGCGGCGGTGATCTCGGCGGCGCTGACCTGGTCAGTGCCGGAGCCGGCGCGAGCGGCGTCCTCGACGACCTCGGGCTCTCCGATGATGGTGCGGCCGGGGGCGGCGGCGATGTCGGTCATGGGTCCCTCCTTCGTCGAGTCGTGCGCGGGCGGTGTGCCCTTCGAGCCTAGGCAGGGGGCCGCCGAACGTGGTTGTGAGGTACGCACGATCATTGCGTATACGCACAATTCTGCGACGCTTTCCGTTGCGAGAGGCGCCGTGTTCGCACAGGATTCCCGCTTTGGCAATCCTGCGACTGCGCGTGTTACGGTCGCGGCTGGAGTGCCGTGATGCTTCCTCAGCGGACCGGCTCGGCTCGGAGGGGGTCGCAGGTGCCGAACTGGCCGATCGTCGCGCGCCCCGCCGTGGTCGACGGCCTCGTCGAGGGCCTGACGCGGCGCCCTCCCCGCTCCCAGCTGCTCCGCGGGCCGAGCGGCGTGGGCAAGACCACGGTCGCCGCTGCCGTCGCCGCCGCGCTCGGCGCGCGCGGACGCACCATCGTGCCGGTCGTCGCGCTCGCGGAGCTGAGCGCGGTGCCCCTCGGCGCCCTCGCCCCGCTGCTCTCCACCCCGGCCGCCGGTGCCGGCGACGTCGCCGCCCGGATGAGCGAGCTCGTCGCGGTCGTCGGTCGGCATGCCGATAGCTACCTGATCATCGTCGACGACGTCCCGCTGCTCGATGACGCCTCCGCGGCCGCGCTCTACCAGCTGGTGCGCGTCTTCGGCGTGCCCGCCCTGCTGACCGCCCGGGACGATCACGCGCTCGACGGGCCGGTCGCACGGCTCCTGCACGAGGACCTCCTGACCGTCGTCGATCTCGACGGGCTCACCCTCGAGGAGACGCGCACGCTGCTGCGGCGCCACCTCGGGGCCGACCCGCGCCCGGAGTCGTTGCAGCGGCTCTACACGACGACGGCGGGCAACCCGCTCTTCCTGCGCGAGCTCACCCTGGCCGCCCAGCGCTCCGACCGCGTGACCCGCGGACCATACGGCCTCGAGATCGACCCGGCCCGGCTGCCCGCCCACGTTCTCGACACCGTGGCGGGCCGGCTCGCCGACCTCGACCCCGCGCAGCGCCGGCTCGCCGAGCTCGTCGCGGTGGCCCAGCCCTGGCCGCGCGCGGCCTTCACGGCCGCCGAGCAGGCCACCGTCGACGACCTGCTCGACGCCGGGGTGCTCGCGCCCGCCGAGCCGATCAGTGCCGGCTACCTGCATCTCGCCCACCCCGTGTACGCCGAGGCGCTGCTCAGCCCGCTGCGGTCGGAGGAGCGCGCCGAGCGCCGCCGGGCCGCCGCCGAGCGGCTGCTCGCCCTCGACGACGACCCGCTGCGCTTCACCGGCGTCTGCCTGCTGAGCGACGCGGGCGCCCCGGTCGCGCCGGACGACCTGGTCTGGGCGGCCGGCTACGCCCACCGGGTCGGCGACCACACCCGCGCGGTCCGGGCAGCCGAAGAGGCGCTCGCCGCCGCCGACCCGGCACTCAGCCCCGAGCTCGCCGGCCACGCCGCGCTCATCACCGCCAGCGCTCTCAGCGCCCTCGGCGGCGACCCGGCGCAGACCGAGGCGGCGTTCCTGCGCGCGGCCGAGCTCGCCGTCGACGCCGAGGCGCGGGCGGGCGTGGAGGTGCGCTGGGGCCAGCACACGGCCCTGCGCGAGCTCGACCCGGCGCGTGCCGCCCGGCGGGCGCGCGCACTGCTGCCCGTGCTCGGGGCCGCGGCCTCCCTGCTGACCCCCGACCTCGCCAAGTGGCGCCTCATGGCGGGCGACGCCGAGGCCCTCGACACCCCGCTGGATGCTCCTCTCGTCGCCCCGGCGGCGGAGCAGGAAGCCGCCGCCTCGGGCGCCGCGCTCAACGCGGCTATCGGCATGGCGATGATGGCGACCATGGCCGGGCGGGTCACCGAGGCGCGGCAGGCCGTCGACGCCGGCCGCCCCCTGGCCGACCGCTTCGCCGCCGTGCAGCCCTTCGCGGGCGGATTGCTCGACCTCTCCGCCTTCCTCGTGCACGTGGCCGAGGGAGACATCGCTCAGGCCCGCGCCTTCGCCGAGCACCGCCGGCTCGAACCCTTCGCCGACTCGGCCGGCGTCTGGTCGTACGCCCTCGCCATCGTGCACCTGCACGCCGGGCGGCCCGACGACGCGCTGCCCCTGGCGCTGCTCGCCGTCGAGCAGCTGCGCTGGCGCGACTTCACCGGCCTCCTCGGCCCGGCCATCGCGCTCGCCGCCACCGCCCACGCCCAGCGCGGCGAGGTCGAGGCCGCGCAGGCGCTGCTGGCCTCCCTGCAGCCGGCCCAGCGGGACGACGTCAAGGTCGTGCTGCAGGCGGCCGAGGCCGAGGCCTGGCTCGCCTTCGTCACCGACGACGACGCGTCGGCCGCGATCCGGATGCTCGCTCCGGCCGTCGCCCGCGGCGTCGAGCTCGGCCACCTCCTGCTGGCCGCCCTCACCGCCTCCGTCGCTCTCCGCCTCGGGGGAGCCGCCGCCGTGCGCGGCCTCCTCGATGCCGCCGCCGCGGCCTCGGGCGCACCGCTGATCGACCAGGTCGCGACGCTCGCCCGCGCGCTCGACGACGGCGACGCTTCCGCCGTCGTCGAGCTGGCCGAGCCGCTCGTCGCCGCCGGGCTGGTCGCCGCGGCGCACGCCGCGCTGGAGAGCGTCGCGACCCTGGCCGCCGACGATCGTATGCTCGAGCGGCGCGCGCGCGTGCGGGCCGCCGAGCTGGGGCTCACCGTCACCCGTGTGCGCAGCATCCGGTCGCCGCGGAGCGAAGCGGGGTTGACCGAGCGCGAGTGGATCATCGCCCAGGCGGCCGCGCGTCGTGAGCGCAGCCGGGAGATCGCCGAGCGGCTCGGAGTCTCGGTGCGCACGGTCGACAACCACCTGGCGAGCGTCTACCGCAAGCTCGGCATCAGCGGCCGCGCCGAGCTGGAGGCGGAGCTCCGCGAGCGCTCCTGAGCGCGGCCCGTCAACGAGCTGCGCGGGCGGCCCCGACGTGTCGTCGAGCCCGCCCGCGCCCCCGGGTCGGCGTGATCGCGAGCGCGGTCCAGCGCGCGATCCCGTGCGCGGACTACTGCGTGATCGGCGTCACGGTGTACTGCATGGTGGCGGTGCCATCCTCGTTCTGGGCGCCGAGGATGCCGACGTTCCAGGTCGTGTTCTCGTAGATGCGCGTGATGGCTCCCTCGCCCAGGTCGAGCGTGGAGATCTCGGCGTAGCCGGCGAGCAGCATCTCGTCGAAGGCCCCCTGCACCTCGTCGAAGCTCGCGACGTTGATGATCACGCTGTAGACGCCACCCGCAGAGGACGACAGGACGATGTCGCCGTCGGGCGTCGGCACCTCGGCCGGCCAGTCGGCGGGCAGGCTCGCGCCGCCGGAGCCGTCGACGTCGACGTCGACGCCGGTCTGGTCCTCGATGATCTGCTCGACGCCCCCCTCGACGAGGCCGTCGGTGATCTGCTCGAGCGGGTTGGCGAAGCAGCCGCTCAGCGTGAGCGCGAGGCCCAGTCCGAGGGCGGCGACGGCGGGAACGGTGCGGCGCATGATGCCTCCAGTGGTGGTCGGGTCGGCGCGCGGCGCGCACCGGTGCTGTGCGACCAGTGTGCTCCTGCGGCCGGATCGATGCCATGAGTAGTCACTACTTGCGAGACACTGTCTTCATGGCAGGTGTGCTGATCGGATTCGCGATCATCGGGGCGGTGATCGCCGTCGGCTACCTCGTGGGGCGCCTCGGCATCCTCGGGCCGCACGCCGAGTTCGTGCTCAGCCGCTTCGCGTTCTTCGTGCTCTCGCCCGCCCTGCTGTTCACGGTGCTGGCCGAGGCCGACGCGCGGCAGCTCTTCTCCTCGCTCCTGCCGGTGTCGGCGGCCGCCGCCCTGGCGTGCATGGCCGTCTTCGCCCTGATCGCGCGGCTGCTGTGGCGGCGCGCCGTGCCGGAGACCACCATCGGGGCCCTCGCCTCCGGGTACGCCAACGCCAACAACATCGGCCTGCCGATCGCCGCCTACGTGCTCGGCGACCCCGCCTTCGCCGCGCCCCTGATCCTCCTGCAGCTGGTGATCTTCACCCCGATCGCCCTGACCATCCTCGACGTCTCGACGAGCGGCACGCTTTCCGTCAGCAGGGTGCTGAGCCAGCCGGTGCGCAACCCGCTCATCATCGGCTCCGCGTTGGGCCTGCTGCTCTCGGCCACCGGCATCGAGCTGCCCGCCCCTGTCATGGAGCCCTTCCACCTCATCGGGGCGGCCGCGGTCCCCACCGTCCTGCTGCTGTTCGGCATGTCCCTGCACGGGCGGCGCATCCTCCAGCCCGGCTCGGGGCGCCGCGACATCCTCGTGGCCGTGGTGCTCAAGATCGTCGTCATGCCGACGATCGCCTGGGCCATCGGCGCCTTCGTCATCGGCCTCGAGGGTCTGCCGCTGTTCGCCGTCGTCGTGCTCGCCGCCCTGCCGACCGCGCAGAACGTGTTCAACTACGCGCTGCGGTTCGAGCGCGCCGTGCCGGTGGCGCGGGATGCGGTGCTCATCACGACCGTGCTGAGCGTGCCGGCGCTCATCGTGATCGCCGCGCTGCTCGCGCCGCGCTAGGGCTCGAGCCCCGCATCCGATCGCGCCGCGTCGCGCCGCTTGTCGCGCTCACGGCGCACGATGCGCGTCACCCGCCAGGCGATGAGCGCGGCCAGCACGATGAGGGCACCGATCAGCACACCCCGGCTGTACCGCGATGCGATGTCCTCGACGACCGCCCAGTTCTCGCCGAGCACGAAGCCGAGCACGACGAAGAGGGTGTTCCACAGACCGCTGCCGATCGTCGTCAGCAGCACGAACAGCCACAGCCGCATGCGGTCGACGCCCGCGGGGATCGAGATCAGGCTGCGCACGATCGGGATGAATCGCCCGATGACGACCGCGATCGGTCCGAAGCGGTGGAACCAGGCCATCGCCGTGACGACGTCGTCGGCGCTCATGAGCGGGATGCGGTCGGCCCAGCGCGCCAGTCGCTCGGCGCCGACCCCCGCGCCGAGCCCGTAGAGCAGCAGAGCCCCGGCGAGCGAGCCCGCCGTCGTCGCGAGGATCACCGCGAGCAGGTCGAACGACCCGCGGCTCGCGGTGAAGCCGGCCAGCGGCAGGATCAGCTCGCTCGGGATCGGGGGGAAGACGCTCTCGATCGCGACGAGCAGGGCGGCGCCCCAGACGCCGAGCGCCTCCATGATGCCGATGGCCCACGCGTCGATCTCCACGGGTGTCGACCCTAGCGGGGCGAGCCCGGCCGGTGCCGGGCGGGCTCAGAAGATCATCGGCCGATCGTCGTCATCGTCGTCGCCCGCGAGCTCGACGAGCACCGGAACGTGGTCGCTCGGGGCGTCGCCCTTGCGCTGCTCGCGCTCGATGCGGGCATCCACCACCCTGTCGGCGAAGCCCGGCGAGCCGAGGATGAAGTCGATGCGCATGCCCTCGTCGCGCGGGAACCGCAGCTGCTTGTAGTCCCAGAAGGTGAAGCCCTCGGGCACGAGCGGTCGCACGACGTCGCTCAGCCCGGCCTCCTCGAGGGTGGCGAAGGCCGCACGTTCGGCCGGCGAGATGTGCGTCGAGGCGCCGGGAACGAAGCTCGGATCGCCCATGTCGGCGTCGAGCGGGGCCACGTTGAAGTCGCCCATCAGCGCGAGCGGCGCTCCGGGGTTCGCGGCCATCCAGTCGCCCGCGTCGGCGGCGAGGGCGCGGAGGAACCGCAGCTTGTAGTCCATGTGCGGGTCATCGAGCGCGCGACCGTTCGGCACGTAGAGGCTCCACACCCGCACGTCGTCGATGGTCGCGCCGATCGCGCGCGCCTCCAGCGGGGCATCCGGACCCTCGTGCCCCTTCGCGAACCCGGGCTGGCCGCGGAACCCGATCTCGACGTCGGTCATCGGCAGGCGGCTGGCGATGGCCACGCCGTTCCACTGGTTGAGGCCGTGCAGCACCACCTCGTAGCCGGCCTCCTCGAAGGGCTCCATCGGGAACTGCGCGGGCGTGCACTTGATCTCCTGCATCGCGAGCACGTCGACGTCGGCGTTCACGAGCCAGTCGACCACCCGGCCGTGCCGAGTGCGGATGGAGTTGACGTTCCAGGTCGCGATGCGCATGGTCTCAGCCTACGAACTACAGTGAAGTCGTGACCGATGACCGTGCGCAGCTCATCCAGCTCATCCGCGATGAGGCCGTGTTCCACGGTGACTTCACGCTCACGAGCGGCGCGAAGGCCTCGTACTACATCGACCTGCGGAAGCTCAGCCTCGACCACAGAGCCGCTCCGCTTATCGGCCGGGTGATGACCGGGCTGATCGCCGATCTGCCCGACATCGCCGCCGTCGGCGGGCTCACGATGGGCGCTGATCCGATCGCCTCGGCCGTGCTCCACCAGGCACCGGCGCTCGGCCGGTCGTTCGACGCCTTCGTCGTGCGCAAGGCGCCCAAGGATCACGGCCGCGGCAAGCAGGTGGAGGGTCCCGACGTCGAGGGCAAGCGCGTGGTCGTGCTGGAGGACACCTCGACGACCGGTGGCTCGCCGCTGACCGCCGCGCGCGCTCTCGAGGCCGCCGGAGCGACCGTCGTGGCGGTCGCCGTCGTCGTCGATCGGGCGACGGATGCTCGCCGCGCGATCGAGGAAGCCGGGTACGAGTACCGCGCCGCCATCGGCCTGCACGACCTCGGGCTGGCATGACCGGCGAGCGCGACCGCGAGCGGAGCGAGCCCGACGACGCCACCGGGGCGTTCGACGCCGACGCGTGGTTCCGCTCGCAGTTCGGCGGCGAGCCGCCGGCCGAGCCGCCGGCACCGCCCGCACCGGCCGAGCCGCCAGCACCGCCCGCACCGCCCGCACCGCCCGCACCGCCTGCGCCGCCCGCACCGCCTGCGCCACCCGCACAGCCCGCGCTGGGCGACGTCGCTCCCGCGTTCGCGGTGCCTCCCCTAACCTCTGCTCCGCCGCCCTCCTCCGCTCCCGTCCCGCTCCCCCCGCCTCCGGCACTCGTCGAGCCGCAGCTCGCCGGCCTCGTTCCGCCCGAGGCCGTGCCGACCGAGCCCGCCGCGATCATCGAGCCCGAGCCGACCCAGCCGGCCGACGTCGTGCCGGCGGGTGCGGTGCTCGGCGACGCGGCGACCGAGCTGATCCGCGAGCCCGAGCCCGGCGAGGCGCTCGACCAGCTGTTCGGCGAGCAGAGCTTCCAGGAGTACGACGACACCCTCATCCCGGTGGTGCCGCGCTCGGAGCGCCGGGCGAGCCGCGGCTCCGCATCCGCCGCGGGCGACCGCACGGGTGGTAGCGGCACCAGCGGCGAGGCACCGACCCGCGCCCCGCTGTCGCAGACGCAGAAGGTTCTGCTGTGGGTCGCCGGATCGCTCGTGGCGGTGCTGCTGCTGGTGCTGGTGTTCGTGCTGGGCACGCGCATCCCGCTGCTGCTCGGCCCCGCGCCCGGTGCCGAGCCGATCGCCTCGCCCGAGCCGTCGCCCACGGCGAGCACCGACGCTCGACCGATCGGTGCGGTCGCCCCCGGCGACTGGCGCTGGGATGAGCTCGGCGGCGGTGAGTGCCTCGAGCCGTTCGTCGACGCGTGGCAGGAGCAGTACACTGTCGTCGACTGCGCGGCGCCGCACGGGGGCCAGCTGGTGCTGCGGGCCGAGCTGCCGCTCGCCGAGGGTGCTGTGGCGCCGGGACCGTATCCGGGCGAGCAGGTGCTCGCCGCGCAGACTTTGCAGCTCTGCTCCTCGGCCGGCGTACTCGACCTGCGCGCGGCGGGGGCGTTCACCGACGTCGTGCTGCAGGCCGCGTTCCCCCCGTCGGAGGAGGCGTGGGATGCGGGTGAGCGCGACTACTTCTGCTTCGTCTCGCGCTCGTCGGGCGAGGCCCTGACCGCGAGCCTCGCCGGACCCGGCCCCGCGCCCACGGTGCTGCCCACGCCCCCGGCGGGGGGCTGACGCCCGACCGTCGCTAGAGCGCCGACTCGATCGGGCCGCTGTCGACGAGCTCGTGCACGCCCGCGAGGATCTCGTCGGGTCGGAACGGGTACCGTGCGATCTCTGCGTCGTCGCTGATGCCCGTGAGCACCAGCACGGTGTGCAGCCCGGCCTCGATGCCGGCGACGATGTCGGTGTCCATGCGGTCGCCGATCATCGCCGTGACCTCGCTGTGCGCCCCGATGCGGTTCATCGCCGAGCGGAACATCATCGGGTTCGGCTTGCCGACGACGTAGGGCTCCTTGCCGGTCGCCTTCGTGATGAGGGCCGAGATCGCGCCCGTGGCGGGAAGCGGCCCGTCGGCGCTCGGTCCGGTCGCGTCGGGGTTCGTCGCGATGAAGCGCGCGCCCTGCCCGATGAGGCGGATCGCCTTCGTGATCGCCTCGAACGAGTAATTGCGGGTCTCGCCGACGACCACGTAGTCGGGGTCGGTCTCGGTCATGATGAAGCCGACCTCGTGCAGCGCGGTCGTCAGCCCGGCCTCACCGATGACGAAGGCGCGACCGCCGGGAATCTGGCTGGCGCAGAAGTCGGCGGTGGCGAGCGCGCTCGTCCAGATCGCCTCCTCCGGAACATCGAGCCCGCTCGCCGAGAGCCGTGCGGCGAGGTCGCGGGGCGTGAAGATCGAGTTGTTGGTGAGCACCAGGAAGGGGGTGCCGGTGTCGCGCCACTGGCGGATCAGCTCGACGGCTCCCGGCAGCGGGGTGTTCTCGTGGACGAGGACGCCGTCCATGTCGGTGAGCCAGCACTGGATCTTGCGTCGGTCGCCCATGGCGCCAGCCTACTGGCTGGGTCCGCGCCCCCTCCGGACTCGGCTCCATAGGTATGATCAATAGGTGGATGCTGTGCTCGCGCCGCGCACGCAGCGGCCGATCGATCTCGTGGCGATGGCGCATGACGCGAGCCACTACCTGCTGCGCCCCGCCGAGGTCGCGCGGCCGGAGAGCGTCGCGCAGGTCGCGGCGCTGCTCGCCGAGGCGACGCGCACCGGCCGCCCGCTGACCTTCCGCTCGGGTGGCACGAGCCTCTCGGGCCAAGGGGTCACCGACCAGCTGCTGGTCGACACGCGGCGCGCGTTCACGGGCATCGAGGTGCTCGACGGCGGCGCGCGGGTGCGCGTGCAGCCCGGCGCGACCGTGCGGCAGGTCAATGCGCGGCTCGCCCGCCACGGCCGCCGACTCGGCCCCGACCCGGCGAGCGAGATCGCCTGCACGATCGGCGGGGTCATCGCCAACAACTCCAGCGGCATGGCGTGCGGAACCGAGCAGAACACCTACCGCACGCTCGAGTCGATGACGCTCGTGCTGGCGAGCGGGGCCGTGATCGACTCCGCTGCCGCCGATTCAGACGAGCAGCTGCGGCTCGCCGCTCCCGAGCTCTGGGCGGGGCTGGCGGCCCTGCGGGCGCGGGTGCTCGGAGACGGGGAGTCGGTGGCGAGCATCCGCCGCCTGTTCGCGATGAAGAACACGATGGGCTACGGCCTCAACGCCTTCCTCGACCACGAGCGGCCCATCGACCTGCTCGTGCGGCTGCTGATCGGCAGCGAGGGCACGCTCGGCTGGGTGGCCGAGGCGGTGTTCCGCACGGTGCCGGTGGCGCCCCTCGTGACGACCGGGCTTCTGGTGCTGCCGACCCTCGCCGACGCGACGGCCGCGCTGCCCGCGCTCGTCGACGCCGGGCTGGCGACCATCGAACTCCTCGACGCCACCTCGCTGCGCGTCGCCCAGACGCTCTCCGACGCTCCCGCGGCGATCACCGACCTCACGGTCGATCGCCACGCGGCGCTGCTCGTGGAGGTGCACGCGACAACGGATGCGGAGCTCGCCGACGGCGCCGCCCGCCTCGAGGCGCTCGCGGCCGGGCTGCCCCTCGCCGCCCCCTTCGCGCTCACGCGCGAGCCCGCCGCCCGCGCCGCGCTGTGGCACGTGCGCAAGGGTCTCTACCCGGCCGTCGCGGAGGCGCGCCCGTCGGGAACGACGGCGCTGCTGGAGGACATCGCGGTGCCGGTGGCGAACCTGCTGCCCACCTGCGAGGCGCTCGAGGCGCTGTTCGCCCGGCACGGCTACGAGAGCGCGGTGATCTTCGGGCACGCGAAAGACGGCAACATCCACTTCCTGCTCACCGAGCGCTTCGACACCCCCGAGGGCGTCGCCCGGTATGCGGCCGTGACCGAGGAGATCGTCGCGCTCGTGCTCGCCCAGGGCGGCACCCTCAAGGCCGAGCACGGAACGGGCCGCATCATGGCGCCGTTCGTCGAGCGGCAGTACGGCGCTGAGCTGACGGCGGTGATGCGCGAGGTGAAGCGGCTGTGCGACCCGGCCGGCGTGCTCAACCCGGGGGTCGTGCTCACCGACGACGCGCAGGCGCATCTGCGGCATCTGAAGACAACGCCCACCGTCGAGGCCGAGGTCGACCGCTGCGTCGAGTGCGGCTACTGCGAGCCGACCTGCCCGAGCCGCACGCTGACGCTGACCCCGCGCCAGCGCATCGTCGTGCGGCGCGAGCTCGCCGCGGCCGAGGCCCGCGGCGACACGGCGCTCGCCGCCGCGCTGCGCGCCGATGAGGAGTACGAGAGCGTGCAGACCTGCGCGGTCGACGGCATGTGCGCCATCGCCTGCCCGGTGCGCATCAACACCGGCGACCTCACGCGCCGTCTGCGCGCCGAGAGCCGCACTCCCGGTCGGGGCGCGTGGAATGCCGCCGCCGACCGCTGGGACGCCACGACCCGCACCGCCGCCGCCGCGCTGACGGTGGCGGATGCCCTCCCCACGCCGCTCGTGCGCGCCGCGAGCTCGGCGGCGCGGGCCGTGCTCGGCGCCGACACCGTTCCCCGCTACGAGGCCGGGCTGCCGCGCGGCGGTCGGCGCCGCTCTGCCGTGCTCGCCGAGTCGTCCGCCGTGCGGTTCGCGCCCCCGGTGGCGGAGGCGGCCGGGGCCGGGACGCTGCCCGCGGCCGTGTACCTGCCGGCCTGCGTCGGGACGATGTTCGGCCCCGAGGGCGCGGCGGCCGGCGACTCCGCCGGTGCGACCGCCGCCTTCCTCGCCCTGTGCGAGCGGGCGGGCGTCACGCTGCTCGTGCCCGAGGGCATCGACGGACTGTGCTGCGGCACTCCCTGGAAGTCGAAGGGTCACCGCGCCGGCGCCGACGCGATGCGCGACCGCGTCGCTGCCGCGCTCGAGACGCTCGGGCCGGTTGCCGCGAGCCTGCCCATCGTCAGCGATGCCGCTTCCTGCTCGGAGGGCTTCGCGGTGCAGCAGGGAGGCGCGGCGCAGCAGGGCGCGATGCACCAGGCTGCAGCGCCCCGCGTCCGCGATGCGGTCAGCTTCGCCGCCGAGGTGCTGCTGCCGCGGCTCACCGTGCGCCACCGGCTGGGCCGGGTCGGCGTGCACCCGACCTGCTCGACCGAAGCGCTCGGGGCGACGGGTTCGCTCGTCGCGATCGCGCGCGCGGTCGCCGACGAGGCGGTCGTGCCCGAGGCGTGGGGATGCTGCGCCTTCGCCGGCGATCGCGGCATGCTGCACCCCGAGCTGACGGCCGCTGCGACCGCGCCCGAGGTCGCCGACCTGGCCCGGCTGGCCGTCGAGGGCGGCGGCTTCGACGCCGCGGTCAGCGCCAACCGCACCTGCGAGCTCGGCATGACCCGCGCGACGGGCCTGCCGTACACGCACGTCCTCGAGCTGCTCGAGCGGGCGACCCGGCCCTAGTCGCCCGGGTCCGCCCCGGTCACGCCGGCCCCGGTCGCGGGCGTCTCGCGATGCGCCGCGCGCCCCAGCCGGTCACGCACCGCGACCGCCACGCCGCCGCCGCTCGGCTGCCAGGCGACGACCCGCCGCAGCCCCGCCTCGTCGGCCGCGCGCAGCGCCGCGTAGAGCTCGTGGGCGTACGCGTCGACCGTCGCAGGCGAGGCCAGCCGCACCACGCCCTCGGGCGTGCCGTGCTCGTGCAGCGCGATGAAGCCGTCACCGGGCCGTGGGCGCTCGTCGAGGATGACCGTCGCGACCGGCGCGTAGTGCGAGGGCAGCGAGCCGCTGACCCGGATCGTCGACCGCCGCTCGCCCAGCGCCAGACCGGTCGCCGCGGTGATCTGCTCATCCGTGATCGAGCCGGGGCGCAGCACGACGGGTGCCGGCCCCGTGCAGTCGATGATCGTCGACTCGATGCCGACCTGCGAGCGCTCGCCGTCGAGGATCACGTCGGTCGGCAGCAGCACGTCGCCCAGCTCGGCCCGCACGGCGTCGGCGGTCGTCGGCGACACCCGGCCGAAGCGGTTGGCGCTCGGCGCGGCCACCCCGCGACCGCCGAGCTCCTCGAACCGCTGCAGCAGGCGGTGCGCCGTGGGATGGCTCGGAACCCGCACGCCGACCGTCGGCTGGCCGCCGGTCACGGCATCGCTGACGGCGGCCGAGCGCCGAAGGATCAGCGTCATCGGCCCCGGCCAGAAGGCGGCGGCGAGGGCGTGGGCGTACGGCGGCACCTCGGTCGCGAGCACGTCGAGCAGGCTCGCGTCGCTGACGTGCACGATCAGCGGGTGATCGGCCGGCCGCCCCTTCGCGGCGAAGATGCGGGCGACCGCCGCGGGGTTGGCGGCGTCGGCCCCGAGGCCGAACACCGTCTCGGTCGGGAAGGCCACCAGGTGGCCCGCGGCGAGGGCGCGGGCGGCGTCGCCAACGGGGTCGCCGAGCGCGGGGTCGCCGGGAGCGGGGTCGAAGCGCGCGGGATCGCTGTGCTCGGGGTCGCTGGTCACCCCCCGATTATCCCGTCATCCCGCGAACGTCCTTCCGCGAACGTCATCCCGCGAACGCGGTGACGGGAAGGTCTAGGCGGACGCTGGCGATGCGGAGGGCATCCGGATGCACGTCGATGCTGACGCTGCGCCGCGCGAGCGACCGCGCGGCCGCGGCCGTCGTGCCGCTGCCCGCGAAGGGGTCGAGCACCCAGTCGCCCTCGCGGCTCGAGGCCTGGATGATGCGGCGCAGCACGCCGAGCGGCTTCTGGGTGGGGTAGCCGGTCTTCTCCGGTCCGGCGGTGGGCACGATCGTGTGCCACCACACGTCGGTGGGCAGTTTGCCGCGGGCCGCCTTCTCGGGCGTGACCAGGCCGGGAGCCATGTACGGCTCGCGGTCGACAGCCTCGCTGTCGAACCAGTAGGTCGAGGGGTTCTTGACGTAGACCAGGATCGTGTCGTGCTTGGTCGGCCACCGCCGCCGAGACTTCGCGCCGTAGTCGTAGGCCCAGATGAGTTCGTTGAGGAAGCAGTCGCGCCCGAACAGCGCGTCGAGCGCGACCTTCGCGTAGTGCGCTTCGCGCCAGTCGAGGTGCAGGTAGAGCGTGCCGTCGTCGCGCAGCACCCGGTGCGCCTCGATCAGTCGCGGGGCGAGGAAGGCCCAGTAGTCGGCGAAGGCGTCGTCGTAGCTCGACAGCGCCTCGACCGTGCGGGTGTAGCTCTCGCCCGAGAAGCCGAGGTAGGTGCCCTCGGGGTCGCGCACGCTGCGAGTCGTGCGGCGCTTCTGCGTGCGGCCCGTGTTGAACGGCGGGTCGAGGTAGATCAGCTGCATGCTCGCCTCGGGCAGACCGCGCAGCACGGCGAGGTTGTCTCCCGCGACGAGCAGGTCAGGGCCGGTCGGCGTCCACAGGGCGTTCGGCGGCTGTGGCTCCGGCGGCAGGCTCATGGCCCGAGGTTAACAGCGGCGCCGGATGCGGGCGCTCCCGCCGCCGCGGCGAGCGCAGCAGCACGGCCAGCAGCAGCAGGGTGACGCCGATCGCGGCCCCGTAGGCCGGCGTGAACCCGGCGATGAGCAGGGTCACCACCCCGGCGATGCCGAGGATCACCTTGAGGGCAGCCATCCACGGTCCCACCCCGGCAGGCTCGGTGGGCGCCTCGCCCCGCGCGGACGCCGCGGCGCTCGCCGCCTCCGCGGCCCGGGCGGCGCTGGCCTCGTCGCGCCGGTCGAGCCAGGCCACCCCGATGACGATCGGGATGAGCATGAGTGCCACGGCGATGAGGAACGGCGGGCGGCTCTGCCACCAGCCGGCGCTCAGCGGCTCGGGGAAGGGGGCGCCAGCCACGACGAGCACCACCGCCACGAGCACGATCACCGGCACGTGCCAGAGGTAGATCTGCATGGCGTTGCGGTTGATCGCGTCGCTGAGCCCGGCGAGCGTCGGGCGCTCGGCGAGGCGGGCGAGCCACGGCCGCAGCCACGCGAACAGCAGCGTCTGGCCGACGCCCAGCACCAGCAGGGCGGCCGTCGGCGGGTTCAGGTTGTCGTACATGTCGGTCGAGTAGCCGACCACCGTGGTGAGGAAGAGGAGGCCGCCGAAGGCGGCGAGGCCGGCCGCGGCGAGCATCCACCGCCGGCGCCAGTCGAACCAGCCGTCGGCGAGGCAGAACCCGAACTGCTGGATGAGAAGCCACACGAACGCGAGATTGAGCGCGCCGATCAGCGGCTGCACGGTGACGAGCGCCACGGTGTCGACGACCATGACGGCGCCGAGCAGGGTCAGCAGGGTCGCCCACGGCGCGCGCTCGTGCAGCCGGGCCATCAGGGGCACGAGGCCGGAGCATCCGAGATAGACCGCCAGGAACCACAGCGGCTGGCCGATGCGGAAGCCGACGTCGCCGAGAACGTCATCGGGCAGCCCGACCAGGCCGAGGATCGCGAGGGTGATGCCGACCAGCCCGAGGGGCAGCAGGGCCGGCCGCGCGAGACGCGCCACGCGGTCGCGCACGTACTCGGAGCCCGTCACGCCGCGACCGCGCTGGCGCCGCCAGGCGAGCAGGCTCGAGAAGCCGCCCATCACGAAGAACAGCGGCATGACCTGCACGAGCCAGGTGCTCCAGGCGAAGATCGGATGCCCGTCGAGCGAGTTCGTGATGGCGAGCCCGCCGCTCTCGACCGTGATGCCGGCCATCATCACGTGCAGGCCGACGACCACGACCAGGCACGCCGCCCTCGTCAGGTCGACGGCTCTGTCGCGTGCGGTGCTGCCCATGGTGGCTTCAGGCTACGCGCGGCGGCGTGCTGCGGGAAGGTGCCCCGCAAGCCCGGATGTGCTCCGACCGTACGCTGGGAGCACCCGACAGGATCTCAATCGGGCTCAGGATGCGTCGAATCGCAGTTCGGTACCCCAGCCAGCGCTTGTCTCGGAGTACCAAGAGGAAAACTCTTCACGAACCCGGCGGATCATCTCTTCTCGCTCTTCAACGACGCCAACCTCCCACACCGAGATCCCGAGGCGGGATCCTGTGCTGTCGGCAATCACGATCTCGACGCGCTCTGGGCGTTCGGCACCCACCACCACGTGCACACCCCATCTCGCCGGCAGCGATCGAATGATCTGCTCGGGGAACGCATCGGTCATCGCTCGAAGACCGAACTCGAGGAGCTGGTTGACCTGCTGGCCGTTGACTCCCGGCCTAGAGACCGCGTTCACGCGTAACGCCGGGTATCGAAGGCCCCACTCACCGTCAGAGTGGCGTTTCCGCCTCCAGAAATGTTGTGTCGCCAGGTCAATATGTCGTACCAGACGACGCGATCGCGTGCTCCTGTCAATCCGCTGAACGAGCCGTGAAACTGATAGCTCGGAAGTTCGAGGTGACTTGACTGTCGCGATTGGCTGATTCCGTTCTTCGTCCAGGACATGCCTCTCTCCTGGACGAAACCGACAACACTCGCGGCCACCGTGACGCTCAACTTGAATCCCCAAGGTGCTGTCGTCCCGCCACACGCACGCTGCAAAGTGAAGCGTCCGTTTCCGTCTGACCAAGAACGATATGAATTGCACAGAAGAGTGATCGGGGCGTCTGCTGTTCCTTTGCTCGAAAGGCTTTGCACCAGCGGTTCTTCTGCCAGGCGAATGGCGATGGTTTCAGCCTCTAGCTCGCTGATTGGCTCGTCGAGAGTGATGGTGAGCGTTGACTCCAGTCCGGCCGCGACCGACTCAATAGCGATCTCGGAGACGATCGGAGAATCGTCTTCCGAATCGGGAGAGACAACACTTCCGGCGGCTAGCAGAGCTATCGATGCCGCACTGATGAGCCGAACGATCCGCGAACTCATGCCACGAAATTGAGGAATCATTCCCGCAAGCTAGCATCATCGGCGGAGCAAGGAACAGACGCTGTGGTCGTCACGCCGGTCGGAAAAAGGCTTCTGGTAAGAGAAGCCTGTTGAGACAGTCGGCTATCCGAACGGGTTGTAGGGCCGGCCGCCTTCGACGATCTCGCGGTTGAGTGCCGTCAGGCGGCGTACGAGCTCGGCGGAGTCTTGGGCCACCGATGCCGGCCAGCCGTATGCGGCGGCGACCGCGACGTCGAGCTTCCTGTGCAGGGCGGCGAGGTCGGTGAAGCCGCCCTCGTCCATCAAGTTGTAGAGCGCGGTCAGGCCCATGTCGTGCTCTCGACAGAGTTCGCTGCGCCGGGCATACAGGGCGGCGGATGCGGAGGCCACCGCTTCCCGCTGCTCCGGCGTCACGGGGTCGGGCCACGGGAAGGTCGCGAACACCGTCGTCGGCGTGTAGCGCAGATCGCCCTTGAGGGTCGACGACTGCGACCACGCCCAGGCGTCGTGCGCCTTCGAGAGCAGGATGCCCATGCTGTAGTCGTCGTCGAACGCGAACACAACGTTCGCATCGCTCGGCAAGGTGTCGTTCTTCTGCCAAGTCATGAGCAGGCGTTTTCCGGTCCGAGTGGACACTGCGAACCTGCCAAGCTCACATATGGCGGCTCGCATCCCCGGGCGCGTCTCACCGTGCAGCCACCACTTTTGGCGGTAGAGAACGCGCCGGTTCTCGTCTCGCTCCGGTTTCACGCGGGCCCGCACCAGCGCAAGCTCTTTGGGATAGCGTGCGGCGGCCTCTAACCCCATAGTGCCAAAGTCCACTACCCAACGTGACGGTGATTGGTCGATGCGGCTGACGATGTCTTTTCCGTCCAGGAATCGCTTCAGGACAGATGAGGGTTCAAGGCCAAGTGTTTGCAGCTCCTCGGGGGCCAAGCGGAATCCACCACCGTGCAGGCTGGCCCCGATGAAGCATCGGTCGCGATTCGAAGCGAGAGGCTGCGGTCGCCAATCACCAGTACTGCCTACGCGTAGTGAACTCGAGATCCCATGAACTTGATCGCCGTCGAGAACGAACTGATCGACTGGCTCCGTCGGCTGCTTCACCCAGTTGACGAGACTGACGTGCACCTTTGCGTCGCCGGGCCACCTCTGCGACGACACCGCATCGGTGATGACGCCACCCTTCTCGACGATGTAGTCGAGAGACGCCTCGCGCGCGGTGTTCTGCGAGATCGAGTTGGTGCCGACGAGTCCGGCGCGCTGGCCGGGCTTGAGGTGGTCGTGCGCTTTGCGGAACCAGTACACGCAGAGGTCCTTGATGCCGACCCCGAACGTCGACGAGAGCCAGCGCAGGTAGCCGTCGCCGAGGTTGGCGCGCAGCAGCTGCGATCCCAAGAACGGCGGGTTGCCGATGATCGCGTCGACCTCGGGCCAGTCGGCCTGCAGCGCATCGATCGCCCGCACGCCGGAGAGGTCGGTGAGCGGCAGCACGGGTTCGGCCGGGCCGAAGCGCTCGACCATCTGGCGGTGACCCATCCAGAGCGTGACACGCGCCACCATGACGGCGACCTGTTCGATGTCGATTCCAAAGATGTTCGTCAGTGGGAAGTAGGGCAGGTCACTTGCAGCGGGCTCGCCCTGCTCGGCACACAGCCGGGCGTAGCGCTGCTTGAGTTCGAACTCGAGACCGCGCAGCTCGCGGTAGGCGACGTACAAGAAGTTTCCGCATCCACAGGCCGGGTCCAGCACGCGGAAGGTGACCAGCTCATCGAGCAGGGCGCGCACCTCGGCGGGCGTCGCCGTCGCCTCGACGCGCTCGCGCCACGGTCGCACGATCGTCGGCCCGACGATCTTCATGATGTCGGCCTCGTGCGTGTAGTGGGCTCCGAGACGCTCGCGCCGCTCGTCGCCGAGAATGCCCTCCATGAGCGACCCGAAGATGGTCGGGTCGACCGCACGCCAGTCGAACTCGGACGCCTTCTTCAGGTGCTCGAGCTCGGGCTTCGTCATGAGCACTTTCGCCGGGCGAGCGAACAGCTCGCCGTTGACGTAGCGCGTGCCCGCGTAGCGACCTTGACGGTTGTGGTCGCCCTTCTGGTTCAGCAGCTCGAACAGATACCCGATGTCGCGAGCGCTGTCGGGCTGCGGCGACGCGAGCAGTTCGAGAATCGTCGCCTGCAGGGGGTAGCCGTCGAGCATGCCGAGGTCTTCGGCGAAGAGGCACCACACCATTTGCATGGTGAATCGCTGAATCTCGTCGATCGGCGCCGCCGCCCGGTCGGCGAGCGAGGTGTAGAGATCAGCGATATGGCGCGCTGCGTCGGTCGTGAGCTCGCGCCGGTGCTCGGCGAACACCGGCTCGATCGTCTCGCTCTGCAAGAACAGCAGCGCGTCGTAGCGGTCGGGCAGCTCGGCGAGCGTGAACCGCGCCCGTGCCGCGCCCGGGAACCGCCCCGGCTCCCAGATCTCGAACTCGCGGAAGTTGCACGCGATCACCCACCGCGCCGCCGGGATGCCCGCCTCAGGGTTCGACGACTCCAACCAGTAGCGCTGCCGCTGGTCGCGGGCCTTCTCGAGCCCGACCGTCGGCGCCTTCATCTCGACGATCAGCACGCCGGGCCAGTGCAGATCCATGAACCCGGCCGACGTCGCGAAGTCTTCGAACAGCGCCCCGACCTCGGAGCGGTCGCTGCCGTAGCAGGCGAACAGCTCGTTGAGGAAGGTCTGCGCCTCAGCCTTCTCGGTGCCGGCGTAGCCCGACCACTTCGCGACGAAGGCGGCGAGGGCCGCCTGAATCTCGAGACCGCTGCGCACGGCTAGATGAGTCGCAGCGTGTCGCCGGCGTAGTAGGTGTCGTGCATGAAGCGCTTGTGGTTGCGCTCGAGGTCGGCGATGAGCTCGGTCAGTGCGAGCTCGACGTTGTGGTCGCCGCCCGACTTGCGCACCCGCTGCAGCGCCTTCTTCGCGCGGGCCAGGGTGTGCTCGAGGTTGAGCAGCACGTCACTGATCTCGCCGAGAGCCTGCTCGCGCGCGACCTCGGCGGGCGAACGCTCGTCGCGGGCTGCGCTGCTCATGGAGCCTCCGTGAAGGTCGAGTCGGCGTGCCGCCGAACTGCGGCCAGTCTACGGCGCGGCACCGACGTGCGGCGGAGCGTGAGCATCCATGTCAGGGCGATCGCCCTAGGGTCGAACCGTGGACGAGACGACAGGCCCCGGTGAGCCGAGCGTCGAGCTCACCACCCACGGTCTCGGCCCGTGGCCGGGCGGCCCCGAATCCTGGCCGGACGACCCGCGCCTCGACCCCGAGTTGCTCGTCCACGGCGACAGCCGCAACGTCATCGACCGCTACCGCTACTGGAGCATGGAGGCGATCGTCGCCGACCTCGACGCGCGGCGGCACCCCTTCCACGTCGCGATCGAGAACTGGCAGCACGACCTCAACATCGGCTCGATCGTGCGCAGCGCCAACGCGTTCCTCGCCGCCGAGGTGCACATCGTCGGCCGCCGCCGCTGGAACAAGCGGGGCGCGATGGTCACCGACCGCTACCAGCACGTGCGGCACCACTCCGACATCGGCGAGCTCATCGCGTTCGCGCGCGCGGCCGGGCTGCCGATCGTCGCCGTCGACAACGTGCCGGGGTCGGTGCCGGTGGAAGCGGAGCCGCTCCCGCGCGCGTGCATCCTGCTCTTCGGACAGGAGGGCCCCGGTCTCTCGGAGGAGGCGCTCGCCGCCGCTGACCGGGTCGTGGAGATCCGGCAGTTCGGGTCGACGCGGTCGATCAACGCGAGCGCCGCGGCCGCCGTCGTGATGCACGAGTGGGTACGCGTGCACGCGGCGGCGGAGGAGCATCCCGAACCGGGCTCTTGACGGCGCCCGCCCCGGGCAGTGGACTGAGCGCATGACGGTGATCACCGACGATCTGCCCGCCCAGCTGATCCACCAGGAGCACCAGCAGTGGGAGGCGATGAGCCGCGGCGAGGGCGGCACGCACGCGCACACCGCGATGCTCGCCGACGCCGTGATGGTCGTGCCGGGAGCGCTGCTCGAGCGCGGCGCGGTGATCGCGGCCCTCGACGGCGTCGTGTGGCGCGACTGCCGCATGAGCGATCAGCGCGTCGTGCGGCTCGGCGACCGGGCGGCGATGCTCGCCTACCGGCTGCACGGCGTGCGCGACGGCGAGCCGGTCGACCTGTGGGCGACCACGACCTACGTCTACAGCGAGGGCCGCTGGCAGGTCGGGGCGCACCAGCAGTCGCCCGCCGGGGACTAGTCAGATGAGCGCCCGCAGGATCATCTGGTTCGCTGCGGTGGTGCTCGTCATCGTCGGGCTGGGGCTTCTGTATCAGGCAGGGCTGCTGGGCAACGTCGCAGTGCCCTAGAACGGCGGTCAGCGCGCGCGGCGGATCCGGATCGGGCCCTTCTCCGTCGAGGGGTCGACGACCTTCCCGCCCCGCGTGATCTCGACCTCGCCGGCGGCGACGAGCCGTCGGGCCGCGCGGCGAGCGGGCTCCATCAGCGCGCGCCACGCATCCTCATCGGCGTCGCCCGCGACCGCCCGCGCGGCCTCGCTCGGGCAGATCGTCGCGCCGCCGGCGCGATCGGCGAGCAGGCTCCGGATGCTCTCCTCGAGCGCCCGATCCACGGGCCGCACACCGCGGGCGCGGCAGGCGTCGCTGCACCAGCGCACCGCCTCCCAGTCGCGCGCCCACTTCGCGCGCCACTCGATGCGGCGGCCGCACGAGCCGCAGACCTTCTCGGCGCGCGGGTCAGCGGATTCTTCTGCCCGCGTGTCTCGCTGCCGACCCATGCGGTCAGCCTGCCCGACGAAGCCGACGACTAGCTTCGAGCGCTCGGGTCGCCAGCCCGTCGGCTGCGCGCCAGCAGCAGCCCGACGCCCGCGATGACGAGCACCGTCACTGCGGTGCCGACGAACAGCAGGGTCGCGCCGCCCGCCTCGTAGGCGAGCCCCGAGACACCGGCGGCGATGGTCGCGGCCGCGAGACCGATGCCGCGCAGCAGCCCCTGCGCCGAGCCGGCGCGCGCCGGGTCGACGGCGTGGGCCATCGCGGCGGCCGCGCCGATGAAGGCGAGGGCCTGCCCGGTCGACTCGACGAACCCCATGCCCGTGGCGAGCCAGGGGTTGCCGACGAACCCGTAGAGGGTGACGATCGGCAGCAGGATCAGCAGCCCGCGGGCGTAGGCCGCGACGCCGCCGCGGCGGTCGGCGAGGCGGCCCGCCCACCCGGCGACGAGCACGTAGGGCAGGGCGAAGAGCGCGTAGCTCGCCGCCGTCAGCACGGGGTCGGCGCCGATGTCGGCCATGAACCGCGGCCAGATGCCGTCGTAGGCTCCGGTCGGCACCATGACCGCGGCGTACAGCAGCACGATGCCGATGATGCGGGGCGAGCGCAGCAGGTCGAGGCTGGTGCGCGGGGCGCTCGCGCCGAAGCGCAGCGCGCGGTCGGCATCCGTGCCGTCGAAGCCGATGACGCCCGCCGCGATGCCGCCGGTCGGCGGGTGGGGGTCATCGTCACGGAACGGCACATCGCCCGCCGTCACGGGAGTGGCCGCGTGCGCCGCCTCGAAGAACCCGACGAGCACGGGGATGAGCGCCAGCAGCACGACGACGGCTGCCACGGCGAGGATCGCCGACGGCGCGGCGAACGCGAGAGCGATGCCGGATGCGAGGGGCCCCACCGCGATGCCCGCGAGCTCGGCGGCCCCGAGGCGCCCGAGCAGCTCGCCGCTGCGCGCATGGTCGAACCGCACGATGAGGGCGCTCGCGGCGATGACGAAGATGCCGAAGCCGAAGCCGCCGATGGCGCGCCCGGCGATCAGCTGCCAGCCTTCGGTCGCGAGGGCGCTCAGCGCGAGCGAGCCGGCGGTCATGAGCACGCCGACGACGGCCATGAGCCGCGCGTGGCCGCGGTCGGCGGCGGGGGCGACGAGCAGCTCGGCGACGAGCGCGGCGGCGAAGCCGGCGGCGGCGAGGTAGCCGATCTCGGCGGTGCTGACGCCGAGGCGGCCCTGCAGTGCGGGGATGAGCGGGAAGATGACGAACGACGCCGATGACAGGATCACCATCGCGGCGACGACGCTGGGCACGAGCATCCGCCGCTGGCGGTGCGCGCGCTGCTGGGGGGACATGGGAGCCTCTCCGGGATTGTTGTCCAAGTGGACAATAAAGCTAGCATCGCTTGTCCGAATGGACAACAGTCGCGGTCGGCGGCCTATGCTCGACGCGTGGCCGAGAACGCCGCCGCCGCGAAGGCGGCCGACAGGAAGGGCGCCGCGCGCAAGAGCAGCGACGAGCGCCGCGACGAGATCGTGCGCGCCACCCTGCGCCTCGTCGCCGCCAAGGGCTTCGCCGGCGTCACCCTGCGCGATGTCGCCGCCGAGGTCGGGGTCGTCCACGGTCTGATCCGCCACTACTTCGCCAGTCGCGATGAGCTGGTCGCCGAGGCTTTCGACTTCGCGGTCACCACCGAGCTCGAGCGCGACCGACGGCTGCTCGACGAGCTCGCTCCGGTGGCGGCGCTCGCCGGCTGGCTCGCCGCCACCAACGAGAACCACTACCTGGTCTGGATCGACGCCTGGAGCGAGGCGCCTCGCAACGCCGCGCTCGCTGCTGCCCTGGCACGGCACCACGACGACTGCGAGCGCATCCTCGCCGGGGTCATCGAGCGGGTCGTGGATGCCGGGCTCGGCGCGAGCGCCGACTCCGCCGCCGACTCGCGCCTGCTCACCGCCGTCGCCGACGGCATGGCCGTGCAGCACCACGTGGTCGGCATCGTCGATATCGACGCGGCCAACGACATCGTGTTCGGGGTCGCCGAGCGGCAGCTCGGGCTCGAGCCGGGCATCCTCGCCCGCGCCAACCCGGTGCCCGCCCGCGGACAGTGGGCCGAGACGCCCTTCCGATAGTCGCTCGAGAGACCTCGATAGACTCAGGGGCACGCCCTCACCACCTCTCGAAGGGACACCCATGCCTGCCGTCGTCATCATCGGCGCCCAGTGGGGCGACGAAGGAAAAGGCAAGGCCACCGATCTGCTCGCCGGCCGCATCGACTACGTCGTCAAGTTCAACGGCGGCAACAACGCCGGCCACACCGTCGTCGTCGGTGACGAGAAGTACGCGCTGCACCTGCTGCCGAGCGGCATCCTGACTCCGGGGGTCACTCCGGTCATCGCCAACGGCGTCGTCGTCGATATCGAGGTGCTGTTCGGCGAGCTCGACGCCCTGAGCGCGCGCGGCGTCGACGTGTCGAAGCTGCTGATCAGCGCCAACGCCCACGTGATCACCGGCTACCACCGCACGATGGACAAGGTCACCGAGCGCTTCCTCGGCAAGCGCCAGATCGGCACCACCGGCCGTGGCATCGGCCCCGCCTATGCCGACAAGATCAACCGCATCGGCATCCGCATGCAGGACCTCTTCGACGAGAACATCCTGCGCCAGAAGGTCGAGGGCGCCCTCAACGTCAAGAACCACCTGCTCGTCAAGGTCTACAACCGTCGCGCGATCGGCGTCGACGAGATCGTCGACGAGCTGCTCGGCTACGCCGACCGCCTGCGGCCGATGGTCGTCGACACCGGTCTCGTGCTGCACCAGGCGCTCGAGCGCGGCGAGACCGTGCTGTTCGAGGGCGGCCAGGCGACCATGCTCGACGTCGACCACGGCACCTACCCCTTCGTGACCTCCTCGAACGCGACCGCGGGCGGGGCCGCCACCGGCTCGGGCATCGGGCCCAACCGCATCGACCGCGTCATCGGCATCGTCAAGGCCTACACGACCCGCGTCGGCTCGGGCCCCTTCCCGACCGAACTCTTCGACGAGTCTGGCGAGTTCCTGCGCAAGACCGGCTTCGAGTTCGGCACCACCACGGGCCGCCCCCGCCGCTGCGGCTGGTACGACGCCCCCATCGCCCGCTACACCGCGCGCGTCAACGGCGTCACCGACTTCGTGATGACCAAGCTCGACGTGCTCACGGGGCTCGAGAGCATCCCGGTCTGCGTCGCCTACGAGGTCGACGGCGTGCGCGTCGACGAGGTTCCCGTCTCGCAGAGCGACTTCCACCACGCGACGCCGATCTACGAGAACCTGCCCGGCTGGTCGGAGGACATCACCGGTGCCCGCACCTTCGACGACCTGCCGAAGAACGCGCAAGACTACGTGCTCGCCATCGAGGCCATGAGCGGCGCGCGTATCTCGGCGATCGGCGTCGGCCCCGGCCGCGACGCGATCGTCGTGCGCCACGACCTGCTCGACTGAGCGCGGGCTCGTTCATGACCGCGGCCGAACTGCCGTACGTCGGGCTCGAGGGCCATGGCCTGCGGCTCGAGCCCTACGCGCCCGCGCACCTGCCGGGGCTCACGGCCGCGCTCGGTCGGCCCGAGGTGTTCGCGGGCGGCTGGGGCGGCGGGCCAGCGGGGGCGCGCGAGGGTGACGCCTTCGCCGTCTGGCTGCCGACGTATCTGCCGGTCGACCGCGCCCACGTCTACGTCGTTCGGGATGCGGAGCACGCGATCGTCGGCACCACGACGATCCTCGACCTCGTGCCGGCGACCGAGTCGGCCCACATCGGCTACACCGCCTACGCGCCGGAGGTCTGGGGAACGCACGTCAATCCGGCCTGCAAGCTGCTGCTGCTCACCCACCTGTTCGACCACGGCTACGGCCGCGTCAAGCTGCAGGCCGACGTGCGCAACGCCCGGTCGCGCGCCGGCATCGAGAAGCTCGGCGCGCAGTTCGAGGGCGTGGCGCGCCGCGACGCCCCGCGCGCCGACGGCTCGTGGCGCGACGGCGCCGTCTACGCGATCACCGTCGACGACTGGCCCGCCGTGCGGGCCGGCCTCGAGCGGCGACTGGGCGCGTCGGCCTGACCGCGGCGGCGGTGTGGCGCGGCGGCGCTAGGCGACCGAGCTGAACCAGGCGGCGCCCACCGCGACACCGAGCGCCGAGGCGCCGACCGCGATGCCGAGGCTCAGCACCCAGTCGGCGGCCGAGGCGCGGTTGTCGCCCGGGGACGCCGGGGCGGCCATCGACAGCAGGTGGGCGCGCGCGGGGTGGGCCTCCCAGAAGGCGCGGCCCCGGGCATCCACACGCCCGATCAGCATGCGCTGCGGCGCGGCCGGGAGGATCACCGCGAGCGGCGCAAGGCCCATCACCAGGAAGAGCAGGCCCAGGAACAGGCCGACCCCGTCGCCGCCCAGCAGGAAGGTGCGGAAGAAGACGATGCTGAGGCTCACGAAGAGCCCCGGCCAGGCGTAGAGCCAGGTCGGCGTGCCGAAGCCGCGGGCCAGCCCCGTGCCGATCGCCAGGGCCGCCAGGCCGCCGAGGATGCTCAGCGGCATGAACAGCGCGATCGCGTCGGTGCACTCCACCGCGATCACGTACGGGCCGCCGCGGGCGCAGTATCCGCCGAGCGCGGCGAGCGCGTCGGTCGAGCGGTACAGCAGCGTCAGGGCGACAGCCGTCGAGAACCAGGCCAGCACCGAGCCGAGCACGCGGAGGGCGGCGGCATCGCGCCAGGTGCGCTGCGCGGGCGCCTCGATCGTCATGGCGCCACTGTAGGGCCGCGTGCGGGCCCGGGTCGAGAGCCGTGCACCGGTGCGGAGCGTTACGCTCGACGCATGGATGACGCCGCCCTCGCCCAGCTCGCGGCGCTGCGCCGCAGCATCGACAACATCGACGCCGCCCTGATCCACCTGCTCGCCGAGCGGTTCACCTGCACGCAGGCGGTCGGTCGGCTGAAGGCCGCGTCGGGCATGCCGCCGAGCGACCCCGATCGCGAGCGGCAGCAGATCGCGCGCCTGCGGGCCCTCGCGATCGATGCGCACCTCGACCCGGCGTTCGCCGAGAAGTGGTTCAACTTCGTCGTGGCGGAGGTCATCCACCACCACGAGCAGATCGCGACGACCGGCACCGTCAGCACCGCGCCGACCGCCGAGTGAAGCGCTCCTCCGACGCCGGGATCGCGCTCCAGTTCACACTTGCCGGGGTCACCTGGGGCGCGAGCTTCCTGTTCATCGCCATCGCCCTCGAAGGGCTCTCGCCGGTGCAGGTCGCGACCGGTCGCACGCTGTTCGGCGCGATCACGCTCGGCCTGCTCGTGCTCGTCACCCGCGACCGGCTGCCGCGGTCGGCCCGCGTGTGGGGACACCTGGTGGTGCTGTCGATCACGTTCGCGGTCATCCCGTACCAGCTGTTCGCGTGGGCGCAGCAGTACGTGGCCTCGGGTATCGCGAGCATCCTCAACGCCACCACGCCGATCATGACGGCGCTCATCGCGGGCCTCGCGTTCCGCATCGAGAGGCTCTCGCGCGAGCAGGTGCTCGGCATCGTCGTGGGCATCGTCGGGGTCGTCGTGATCGTCGGGCCCTGGCAGGGTCTCGAGCCGGGCTCGGGGGGCATCGCTCCTTACCTCGCCCTGCTCGGCGCGACCGCCTGCTACGGCTTCAGCCTCTCGTACATGCGCCGCTTCCTCGCCGACAGCGGAGTCAGTGCGACCGTGTTCAGCTTCGTCATGATCGGCCTCGCGGCGGGGTGGATGCTGCTGCTGACGCCCGCGATCGGTGCCCAGCCGATGACGCTCACGCCGACCGTGATCATCGCCATCGTGCTGCTCGGAGCCCTCGGCACGGGCCTCGCCTACGCGTGGAACCAGAACGTCGTGCGCGCGTGGGGACCGACCCGCGCCGCGACGGTCACCTACCTGTCGCCGCCCGTCGGCGTGCTGCTGGGCGTGCTCGTCCTCGGCGAGGTGCTCGTCTGGAACGAGCCGGTCGGTGCCCTGCTCGTCATCCTCGGCGTGCTGCTCGCGCAGCGCCGGCTGCGCCTGCCGGCGCGGCGCGTGCGATCAGGCGATGGGTGACCTCGAGAACGGCTGAGCCGATGGTGCTCGCGGCGATGGCCACGATGATGAGCTCGAGCGGGGGCATCCCGAGCTGCAGGAAGTCGGTGGCGAGCGGGATCGCCAGGACGACCCCCAGGCCCGCGTAGGCGGCGACCACCACGAGCCCGGTGATCCAGGTGAACGGCCGCGAGAGGATCACCAGCACCCAGAGCGCCGTGAGCGTGAGGGTAATGACGGCGGTGGTCTGCACGACCGCCGGCTCATGGCCGCCCAGGTAGGCGTAGGCGACGACCGAGATGAGCGTGCCGCCGACGATGAGGCCGGAGGGGATGCAGAAGCGCGCGGCCCGACGCAGGAACCCGGGCCGGTACTTCTGCACGTTGGGCAGCAACGCGAGCACGAGCGCGGGCAGCCCGATCGTGAGCCCGTCGACGATCGACAGCTGCCGCGGCAGGAAGGGGAACGGCCACAGCAGCAGCCCGAACACGACGGCGAACAGGATGGCGTAAGTGGTCTTCGACAGGAACAGTTTGGCGAGCCGCTCGACGTTGGCGATGACCTGCCGGCCCTCGGCGACGATGCGCGGCAGGCGGCTGAACTGGCCGTCGAGCAGCACGAGTCGCGCGACCGCGCGGGTGGCGGGTGCGCCCGAGCCCATCGCGATCCCCATGTCGGCGTGCTTCAGGGCGAGGGCGTCGTTGACCCCGTCGCCGGTCATCGCCACCGTGTAGCCGAGGCGCTGCAGTGACAGCACCATGGCCTTCTTCTGCTCGGGGGTGACCCGGCCGAAGACGTGCTCGCTCGCCATGATCGCGTCGAGCTTGGCGCGCCCCTCGTCGGTCTCGTCGGAGGGCAGGGTTCGGGCGTCGAAACCGTCGCCGACGTGCTCGACGCCGGCCTCGCGCGCGACCGCGGCGACCGTGCGCGGGTCGTCGCCCGAGATGACGCGGATGCTCACCCCCTGCTCGCGGAAGTACCCCAGCGTCTCGTGCGCATCGGGCCGCACCTTCTCGCGGAAGGTCAGCACCGCGGCGGGCGCGAGCCGCGCGGGCAGCCGTGCAGCGGCCGGCTCGGTCTCGGGCAGCGCCTCGGGCGAGTGGGCGAGCACGAGCGTGCGCAGGCCGCTCGCGGCGAGCTCGCTCGTGCGCGCGAGCACGGCGCCGATGCTCTCCGGTCGCCCTTCGGTCGACGCGCGGCCGCGCCCCGCCCACTCGGCGCCGCCCAGCACGATGTCCGGCGCCCCCAGCACCCAGCTGCCCGCGGCGCGCGGGTCGCGGAACTCGGCCGCGCTCCACTTGCGCGCCGAGCTGAACGGCACGGCTGCCGCCAGTTCGAGGCTCGCCACCGCGGCGAAGCGCTCGCCGAGAGCCTGCGCGGTCGCGTTGGCGTCACGATCGGCGGCGAAGTGGCCGAGCGCCGCATCCCAGCCGGTGGGGGCGCCGAGCGGGGAGTCGAGACTGTGTCTATTGACCTCCTCGACGGAGTCGAGGACGAGCCTCCCCTCGGTGAGCGTGCCCGTCTTGTCGAGGCAGAGCATGTCGACGCGGGCGAGGCCCTCGACCGCGGCGAGCTCTTGCACGAGCACCTCGTGCCGGGCGAGCTTCACCGCGCCGACCGCGAGGGCGACGCTCGTCATGAACACCAGCCCCTGCGGGATCATCGCGATGAGGCTCGCCGCCGAGGCGACCGTCGCCTCGCGCCAGGCACCGGTCGCGATCGCGACCTCCCAGCCGCCGACCGCCTGCATTTGCCCGTTGACGACGATGGCGCCGACCGGCAGCAGGGCGATCGTGATCCATCGGATGATGCGCGCGATGCCCGTGCGCAACTCGCTGCTCACCAGCGAGAACTGCTTCGCCTCGGCTGTGATGCGCGCGGCGTACGAGTCGGCGCCGACCCGGATGACCCGCGCGAGCCCGCTGCCCCCGACGATCGACGAGCCCGAGAGCAGCTCGCGCCCGGGCGCCGCATCGAGCGCATCCGACTCGCCGGTGAGCAGGGACTCGTCGACCTCGAGCCCGTTCGCCTCGAGCACGACGGCGTCGGCGGTGACCTGGTCGCCCGCGGAGAGCACGAGGATGTCGTCGAGCACGACGTCGGCGACGCGCACCTCGTGCATCGACTCGGCGCCCGTGTCGTCGCGGCGCAGCACGCGCGCGCGCGGAGCGTTGAGCACCGCGAGCCGGCTGAGGGTGAGCTTGGCGCGGAACTCCTGCGCCACCCCGATGACGACGTTGGCGATGACGAAGAAGCCGAAGAGGGCATCCTGCCAGTAGCCGAGAACCAGCAGCAGGGCGAAGCTGCCGCCGACGATCAGGTTGAACAGCGTGAACAGGTTCGCCTGCATGATGCGCCAGAACGAGCGGCCGGTGTCGCTCGGCATGGCGTTGCCCTCGCCGCGGGCGAGCCGCTCGCGCACCTCGGTGAGGCTCAGCGGGCTGGGTGTCAGGGCGCTCACGGGGCAGATCATAGCCGCGCCGACTATGGGCCAATCGGCTTGAGCGACGGCTTGGGTCTAGCGCCACGGCAGTCGTCAACAGAGGAGCCCGGGCCGATTTGAAACCCCGATTCAGGGTCCATGGGTCTTGGCCGGGGGATATCTGCGAAGGTTCGCTGGAACCTTCCGTGGTTCGCATTCGCCGCAACATTTCGACCGGCCTGCGGAGGGTCTTCCTCAAAGTGTCGGAGGTATTGAGTTAAGATGACGTCTAGACGTCAAAGGGGGATGGCAGTGACTAGGTTCCAACCAGGTCAGGTCCGCGACGCGATCTTCTCGTTTCTGTCGACTCGCGGGATCGACGGCGCTTCCCTCGCTGACATCGAACTCTGGTTTGAGCTTCAGTTCGGTGGACCTGCTCCCTCGTCGTCTATCCGCTCATATCTTCAGGCGAACACGCCCGGCGACTTTGAGCGTCTAAGTCGGGGCAAGTACCGACTCTCACTCGAGGAGCCAAGCGGGGACGTTGAGTTCCTGCCAGTGGTCGGTTCCAATGAGCCATTCGAGTTTGGAAGGGCCAAGCTCTTCCACGGTGACTCTCTCGAATGGCTTGACTCTCAGCCAAAGAACTCGATCCATGGTGTTGTCACCGACCCTCCATATGGACTGGTCGAGTACACGCCACTTGAACAGGCAAAGCTTCGAGCGGGCCGCGGAGGCAACTGGAGGCTACCCCCTTCGTTTGATGGCCACACTAGGTCTCCGTTGCCGCGATTCACGACTCTGTCATCGACAGAGTTGGAAGAGTTGGGCAGATTCTTTGGACTGTTGGGCAAACGTCTTCTTCCGGTGCTTGTCCCGGGCGCACACGTCCTGGTAGCGGCCAATCCACTTCTAAGCCACCTTGTTGCGTACGCGCTCGACAGCGCGGGGCTCGAGAGGCGGGGCGAGGTCGTCCGTCTCGTTTCAACCATGCGTGGAGGCGATAGGCCGAAGAACGCACATGACGAGTTTCCGGACGTATCAGTTATGCCTCGCTCTCAGTGGGAGCCGTGGTTGTTGTTCAGGAAGCCCATCGAAGGCACCGTTGCGCAGAATTTGCGCAGGTATGGAACGGGCGGGCTTCGTCGCATTTCGGACGAGCAACCCTTCGGCGACGTAATCCGGTCGAGCCCGACTCAGGCAAGAGAACGTCTCATCGCTAACCATCCTTCGTTGAAGCCACAAGCATTCCTTCGCCAAGTTGTGCGAGCGATCCTGCCAATGGGCGAAGGTATCGTCCTCGATCCATTCGCCGGGTCCGGTTCCACACTCGCCGCGGCCGAAGCCGTCGGCTACAGGTCTGTCGGGGTGGAGATGGACGAGCAGTATTTCGACTTGGCGAAACGTGCGATTCCGTCCCTGGTCAAGGTGCCCGATCGTCCATCAACGGTCGAGGTAGACCCAGCCGCTTCGCAGCTTGTTGACCCCATCGCGATCGAGGGTTGAGGTCCGCGTGCCCAATTCGCCTCTCTCGTTACGACGGAAGTCGTCGGGCTCAACGCTGGCGACGTACACCTCTCGAAAGAGAAGTGGGTGTCTAGCCTCTGCTGGCTCAGTTTGAGTGTCCGTCTCATAGACAAAAACTGCCATCCACTGCTTCCGCCCCCCGTGGGTGTCGACAGCGCCTCCACGCTTCTTCGTTGTCTTAATCTCTACGCCTTCACTGCCCGCTTTGACACTGTCATTCGGATACACACCTCGTGCAACAAGATCGGGGTGCCCGTTGAAGTACCCGTTTCGGCTGAGTGAGCGCGAGTGCTTGGCAAGTGAATCGGTCAGCATGTCTGAGATAGTCCCGGACAAGATTGCTGGGCGCAGCATGTCGTCAAGTCGCGACAACTTACGACTAATCAAGTGAGTATTCACGTCGTAGAAGAAGTCGTACACGTCCTGCATCGCAGACTGGAAGTCGAGAACTCGAAGGTTGTAGGGCAACGAGGGCGCGGGATTGAACTTCTCTTGGAATACCTCTTGCCGTGTGATCACAACGTCATGCTAACTGCGACAAGCGGCACCTCCGCCAGTCCTGCCGCCAATGTGTCGAAGTAGTCACACCTCGATTAGTGCTGTTTTCATCGGCACTGGCTCCTCGTTCGGTGTGCGGGAGCACGTTGCGGTTCGTCAGGAGAGCAAGCCCACCTAGTTACCCGCCGACGAGCGGCCCGAAGCGGGCCGGCAGCGTGTCGCGGTGCGCGTGCCGCAGCTCGGCGAGCGAGAGCGTGAAGCGGTCCTGCACCTCGAGGCCGTCGACCTCGGCGTCGGTGACGCCGATGCGCAGCACGGGCACGTCGCGCCCGGCGCACAGGCCGCGGAACTTCACGTCGTCTTCGCGTGCCACCGACACGAGCGCGCGGGCCTGCGTCTCGGCGAGCAGCGCGGCGAGAGCATCCACCCCGTCGCGCTCCATGAGCTCGCCGAGCCAGACGCGGGCGCCGATGCCGAAGCGCAGCACGCCCTCGGCCAGGGTGGCGAGCAGGCCGCCCTCCGAGAGGTCGTGCGCCGAGGTCACGAGGCCGTCGGAGGCCGCGGCGGCGAGCAGGCCGGCGAGGTTCTTCTCGGCGCCGAGGTCGACGCGCGGCGGCAGCCCGCCCAGGTGGCCGTGGATGACGTCGGCCCAGACCGAGCCGTCGAGCTCGTCGCGCGTGACGCCGAGCAGGTAGAGGTTCTCGCCGTCGTCCTGCCAGCCCGAGGGCAGGCGGCGGTCGACGTGGTCGATGACGCCCATGACGGCGACGACGGGGGTCGGGTGGATGGGAACGTCGCCGGTCTGGTTGTAGAACGACACATTGCCGCCCGTGACCGGGATGCCCAGCTCGAGGCAGGCGTCGGCGAGGCCCGTCACCGCGCGCTCGAACTGCCACATGACGTCGGGGTTCTCGGGGCTGCCGAAGTTGAGGCAGTCGGAGACGGCGCGCGGCACCGCGCCGGTGGCGGCGACGTTGCGGTACGCCTCGGCGAGCGCGAGCTGCGCGCCCGTGTAGGGGTCGAGCTGGCAGTAGCGGCCGTTGGCGTCGGTCGCGAGCGCGACCCCGAGACCCGACTGCTCGTCGACGCGGATCATGCCGGCGTCGTCGGGCGTCGCGAGCGCGGTGTTGCCGCCGACGTAGTAGTCGTACTGGTCGGTGATCCAGGCCGTGTCGGCCAGGTTCGGGCCGCCGAGCACGCGCAGGGCCTGCGCCCGAAGTTCGGCGTCGTCGGCGGGTCGGGCGAGCCGGGCGGCCGAGTCGGCCTGCAGCCCGTCTTGCCACGCCGGCCGCGCGTAGGGCCGGTGGTACACGGGGCTGTCGATCGCGACCGTCTTCGGGTCGACGTCGACGATGGTCTCGCCCTGCCAGTGGATGACGAGCCGGCCCGTGTCGGTGACCTCGCCGAGCACGCTCGTCTCGACGTCCCACTTGGCGGTGACGGCGAGGAAGGCCTCGAGCTTCTCGGGCCGCACGATCGCCATCATGCGCTCCTGGCTCTCCGACATGAGGATCTCCTCCGCCGTGAGCGAGGGGTCGCGCAGCAGCACCTTGTCGAGGTCGATCACCATGCCGCCGTCGCCGTTGCTCGCGAGCTCGGAGGTCGCGCAGGAGATGCCGGCGGCGCCCAGATCTTGGATGCCCTCGACGAGCTCGCCCTGGAACAGCTCGAGGCAGCATTCGATGAGCACCTTCTCGGCGAACGGGTCGCCCACCTGCACGGCGGGGCGCTTCCGTGTTTTCTGGCCGGCCGCCGCCTCTGCGGCCGGCTCGCTCCGGTCGCCGTGCACGCCGCCGACCTCCGCGTCCTCGCCCTCGAACGACTCGCTCGCGAGGATCGAGGCGCCGCCGATGCCGTCGCCGCCCGTGCGGGCGCCGAACAGCACGACCTTGTTGCCGACACCGCGGGCGTTCGCGAGGTGCAGATCCTCGTGCCGCAGCACGCCGACCGCGAGCGCGTTGACGAGCGGGTTCGCCTGGTACACCGCGTCGAACACCGTCTCGCCCCCGATGTTCGGCAGGCCGAGGCAGTTGCCGTAGTGGCTGATGCCGCTGACGACGCCGGGCACGACGCGCGCCGTGTCGGCGTGGTCGATGGCACCGAAGCGGAGGGCATCCATGACCGCGACGGGTCGGGCGCCCATGGAGATGATGTCGCGCACGATGCCGCCCACGCCGGTCGCGGCGCCCTGGAACGGCTCGATGTAGCTGGGGTGGTTGTGGCTCTCGATCTTGAAGGTGACAGCCCAGCCCTCGCCGATGTCGACGACGCCCGCGTTCTCGCCCATGCCGACCATCAGGTGGGTCTTCATCTCGTCCGAGACCTTCTGGCCGAACTGCCGCAGGTGCACCTTGCTCGACTTGTAGGAGCAATGCTCGCTCCACATGACCGAGTACATCGCGAGCTCGCCGCTGGTCGGGCGCCGCCCGAGCAGGGCCTTGATCGCGGCGTACTCGTCGGCCTTCAGGCCGAGTGCCTCGAAGGGCTGCACCTTGTCGGGGGTGGCGGCGGCGTTCTCGACGGTGTCCGGAGCGGGACGGCCGGGGGCGGGGTTCGTCACGGCTGCCAGCCTACCGGCGGCCTAGGCTGGTGCCGTCGCCCGCTCACCCGACCACCACCGGAGCCGCCATGACCTCCCGCATGATCTGGATGTACGCCGCGATCGGCATCCTCGTCTTCCTCGGCGCGATGTTCCTGGGGCTGGCGCTCAACGGATGACCGCGGGATGCTGAGCGCATGACCCCGCTGACGCTGCTCGACTTCGTCGACCTCGACGCGGTGCCCGAGCGCGGCCTCGGCTTCTTCCTCGTGCTCGCCGCGCTGCTGCTCGCGGTCGCGCTGGTCTTCATCGTCATCATCGAGCTCGTCACCCGGCTCGCCGCACCCCGGCACCCCTGGGCGGGATCGCTGCTGCGCCACACCCGCCTCGCCCTGCGCCTGCTGCTGGCCGCGATCGCCGTGCAGATCGCCGTCAGCCTCGCGGCCGTCGAGACCCGGTTCTCGGTCGCGATCGACCGGCTGCTCACCATCGCGGTCATCGGCCTGTTCGCGTGGGTGCTGTTCGAGATCGTCGACCACGCCTTCGAGGGGGCGATGGCGCGGTACCCGGTCGGCGCGGAGGCGACGCGCAGTGCGCGCCGGGCGCACACGCAGCTGACCTTCCTGCGCCGGCTCACCACCGTGATCATCATCGTCGTCGCCGTCAGCTCCGCGCTGCTGACCTTCCCGCAGATGCAGGCGGTCGGCGCGAGCCTGCTCGCCTCCGCCGGCCTCGCGAGCATCATCGCGGGTCTCGCCGCGCAGTCGACCCTCTCGAACGTCTTCGCCGGCGTGCAGTTGGCGTTCTCCGACGCGATCCGCGTCGACGACATCGTCATCGTCGAGGGCGAGTGGGGGCGCATCGAGGAGATCACGCTCACCTACGTCGTCGTGCGCATCTGGGACGACCGCCGGCTCGTCGTGCCCTCCACCCGCTTCACCACCGAGCCCTTCGAGAACTGGACCCGCACCGGCAGCGAGCTGCTCGGCTCGGTCGAGCTCGACCTCGACTGGCGGGTCAGCCCCGCCACGATGCGTGAGCGGCTCGACGCCCTGCTGGGCGACACCCCGCTGTGGGACGGCCGCGTGTCGGTGCTGCAGGTCTCCGACGCGACGGGCGGGCTGGTGCGCATCCGCATTCTCGTCAGTGCGGCGGATGCGGGCTCGCTGTTCGACCTGCGCAACTACGTGCGCGAGCAGCTCGTCGAGTGGGTGCGCCGCGAGAGCCCGAGCGCGATGCCACGGACGCGCGTCTTCGTGGACGGCGCCGACACTGCGACCGCGCCCGACCCGTCGGACGGCTCGGCGCGTCGCCAGCTGTTCAGCGGCACGCCCGAGGCGCACCAGCGCGCGCAGCAGATGATGGCGCCGTCGGCCGACCCGGTGGCCCCGAGCCGCGCGGGTGCCTGACTAGCTCTTCGGGACCGGCGGGCCCAGGATCAGCAGCACGGTGAACAGCACCACGACCGCGAGCAGGATCAGCGCCGCCAGCAGGTACGGGTGGTTGAGCATCCAGCGCACGAGGCGGTCGAACCAGCGCTGGTCGCGCGGGTCGTCGGTGGCCTCGCGCCGCCAGTCGCCCTCGAGCTTGCCCGTGCGGTGCGCCCAGACGTCGAACGGGATCGTCGCGTAGGGGATCACCGCGGTCGCGACGGCGAGCACGGCGAGACCGGGGTTCCAGCGCTGGTTGATGGCGGTGAGCACCGCGGTCGCGCCGTAGCTCAGGAAGACGAAGCCGTGGATGCTGCCGCCGATGGTCACGGCGGGGCCCGCGTTCTCCTCGCCGACGACGGCGCGGAAGATCAGGGCGGCGATCAGGATCGTCCAGGTGATCGCCTCGGCGATCGCGACGATGCGGTAGAGCTTCTTCGGGGTCAGGCGCGCGGCGGGCGCGGCAGTCGAGGTCACGCCGCTAGCTCAGCACGCTCTGCTTGATCACCGATGTGAAGAAGGTCAGGCCGTCGATGCCCGAGCGCATCGCCGCGGGCGTGTTCGGGCCGAAGCCCGGCTCGACCGCGTGCTCGGGGTGCGGCATGAGACCGACGACGTTGCCGCGCTCGTTGCGCAGGCCCGCGATGTCGCGCAGCGAGCCGTTCGGGTTCACGTCGAGGTAGCGGAAGGCGACGAGGCCCTCGCCCTCGAGGCGATCGAGGGTCTCCTCGTCGGCGATGAACCCGCCCTCGCCGTTCTTCAGCGGGATCGTGATCTCCTGGCCGACCGTGAAGCCGTTCGTCCAGGCGCTGTCGGTGCTCTCGACGCGCAGCCGCTGGTCGCGGCGGATGAAGTCGCCGTGGTCGTTGCGGATCAGACCGCCGGGCAGCAGGTGCGCCTCGACGAGGATCTGGAAGCCGTTGCAGATGCCGAGGACGGGCATCCCGCTGTTCGCCGCATCGATCACTTCGGCCATGATCGGCGAACGGGCCGCGATCGCCCCGCAGCGCAGGTAGTCGCCGTAGCTGAAACCGCCGGGCAGCACGATCGCGTCGACGCCCTGCAGGTCGTGCGTGCCGTGCCAGAGCGCGACCGGCTCGGCGCCGGCCAGGCGCACGGCTCGGGCGGCGTCGCGGTCGTCGAGCGAGCCGGGGAAGGTGACGACGCCGATGCGCATCAGCGCGCGCCCTCGTCGGCCACGTGCACGCTCACGACGTCCTCGATCACGCCGTTGCTGAGCATGTCGGCGGCGAGCTGGCGTGCGGTGGCGAGCATCGCCTCATCGGCGACGTCGACGTGCAGCTCGAAGCGCTTGCCGATGCGCACGTCGGCGATGCCCTCGTGGCCGAGGCGGTGCAGGGCTCCGGCGACGGCCTTGCCGGCCGGGTCGAGCAGCTCGGCCTTGGGCATGACCTCGACGACGATGGTGGGCACGATGGACTCCCCGGGGTGGGTCGGCGGGCGGATGCCTCGAGTCTACTGAGCCGCCAGCAGCAGGTCGGCCCGGGCCAGGGTCAGCGCGATGATCTCCGCGTTCGCCTGGTCGGGGCCGAGCGCCCAGGCCCGGGCCGCCTCCGGCGTCTTGCCGAAGGCGATGTGGCGGGCGATCAGCCGCTCGAGCCGCGTCGCCTCGTCGAGCACGACGCCGACCGTGAGGTCGAGCAGCGGCGCGACCCGCTGCCAGCCGCCCTGACCGAGCAGCAGGTAGTTGCCCTCGACGACGATGCACTGCAGGTCGGGGGTCAGCGCGAGCTGACCGGCCACCGGCTCCTCGACACGCCGGTCGAAGCCCGGCGCGAGCACGGGCGCCCCTGAGTGGTGGAGATCGCGGAGGCGCTCGAGCAGGGCGACGAAGCCGTTGACGTCGAAGGTGTCGGGGGCGCCCATGCGCTCGCGGCGTCCGAGGCGCACGAGCTCGGCCTGCGGCAGGTGGAACCCGTCCATCGGCAGCACGCGCGCGGCCGGCAGGAGGTCGACGAGCCGGGCGGCCGCGGTCGACTTGCCGGCGCCGGGCTCTCCGGCCAGGCCCACGAGCAGCGGGGCGGATGCGGAGCGCGCGGCGAGCATCCCCTCGACGATCGCGGCCAGGGCCGGCAGGTCGAGCGGCCCGCGCTCCGCATCCGCCGCCGTGGCACCGCTCATGCCGGGATGCGCGCCGCGATGCCGTGCCGCACGGCGTCGGCGACGATGAAGCGCGCCCACACCGGGTAGCCCGCGGGCCCGGGGTGAAACTCGTCGGAGGCGAAGAAGTCGTCGGGGTAGGGCGGCAGCGGCGGGGTCATGTGGGCGCGCGGGAAGCGCTCGAGCGCGCGCCGGGCGGCGACCTCGAGGGCCTGCGCGTGCAGGGCGAGGGTGCTGCGCAGCGGTTCGGGCAGCAGGCCGTAGTGGTGGAAGGCGGGCAGCGCGCTCATAAGCACGATCGCCTCCGGGTGCCGGCCAGCGATGTCGTGCACGATGTGCCGGATGTCGCGGCGGAAGGCGCGGTGCGAGCGCACCTGCATGGCGTCGTTCGCGCCGAGACTGATCACGACCACATCGGTCGGGTCGGCGAGCGCATCGTCGAGGTGGTCGCGGATGACATCGCGCGCCGTCGCGCCGTTGCGCCCGCGGGCGCGCCACCGCACGGGGCGGCCGAGGCGCTCGGTGAGCTCCTCCGCGACGTGGCCGGCGAGGCCGTCAGCCGCGTCGTCGACCCCGACGCCCACCGCCATCGAGTCGCCGAGCACGAGCAGGTGCAGCGGGTCGGTTCCGCCGCCGCCCTCCCACGGGGGAGGCGGCTCGGGCAGCTTCGGCACCGTCGCCCGCAGCTTCACCGTCTGCGGTACGAGCATCGGCGCGAGGGCGAGGGCGACCGCGCGGCTGAGGCGCCGACCACGGAGGGGACGCGGGGAGCGGCCCGAGGGGCGCTCGTCGGAGCCGGGCGCGGTCATGGGCGCGAGTCTAGGCCCGGGGTCTGCGCGGCGGCCCGGTCGGGCTAATGTCAGTGGTCGTCGAGCAGCCGCCCGAAGCCGACGCTCCAGGCGTCCTCCACGGCGAAGTCGGCCCAGTCCTTGTAGCCGATCGCGCTCGGGTGGAAGTCGTCGCTCGCGAAGAACCCTTCCGTGTACGGCGGCGGGGGCGGCGACATGTGGGCCCGCGGCGTGGCGCCGATGAGGGCCCGCGCCGCGACCTCGAGCGACTGCGAGTGCCGGTAGAGGCTGCCGCGCAGCGGCTCGGGCAGCAGCGTGAAGCGGAAGAACGCCGGCAGCGACGACATCAGCAGCGCGGCGTCCGGGTGCGCGTGGAACGTCCGCTCGACGATGCGCCGCAGGTCGCGCCGGAAGGCCCGCGCCGAGCGCAGGGCCAGCGCATCGTTGGCGCCGATCGTGAGGAAGACGAGGTCGGTCGGCCCGTCGAGCGCGTGCTTCAGGTGGTGCCGCACGAGGTCGCGCGAGGTCGCGCCGTTCGCCCCCGCCGCGCGCCACACCACGGGCCGCCCGGTGCGCGCCGCGAGCGCCTCCGCGAGCCGACCGCCGAGGCCGAGGTCGGCGTGGTCGACGCCGACGCCCGCCGCGGTCGAGTCGCCCAGCACGAGCAGGTGCAGGGGGCGGGATGCCGATGCCGGGTCGGTCGTCGGCTCGAGGGCATCGACGCCGGCCGCCGGGTCGCCCGGCTCGAGCAGCCCGGTCGGCGCGAGCCCGCCGGGCTCGACGCGGCCGCTCCACGGCAGCGGAGCATCCGGAAGCCGCGGTGTCTCGCGCCGCAGCCGACGCCCCTGCGGCAGCAGCACGGGAGCTTGCGCGGCGATGATCGCGCGGCTCAGGCGCAGAGCCGTGGGCGGTGGAGCGTCGTGCACGGGCGCGAGTCTAGAGGGCGGGGGTTGCGGCAGCCGGGGCGAGCCGCAGAACGGTGCCCCAGGGGTCGTCGACCTCGAGGGTGCGGCCGTCATCGCGCACGGCGAGGCCGTGGTGCCGCAGCCGCTCGGCCGTCGCGCCGAGCTCGTCGGCGTCGGGCAGCACGATGTCGACCTGCCCGAGCCCGAGAGCGCGGGTGCGCACGCCGGCGCCGCGCGAACGCCAGGTGTTCATCGCCATGTGGTGGTGGTAGCCGCCGGCGCTCACGAAGATCGCCTGGTCGCCGTAGGTCGTGGTGAGGTCAAAACCGAGCCGGTCGACGTAGAAGTCGCGGGCGGTGGCGACGTCGCCGACGCTCAGGTGCACGTGCCCGACCGACGCGGGCGCCGAGCCGTGCGCGGCGAGGGCCTCCTCGGTGAGGTGCTCGCGCAGGAAGCCGTTCGGGTCGAGGAAGAGCGTGCTCATCTCGACGCGCCCGTGCACCCACGACCACTCGGTGCGGTCGCGATCCCAGTACAGCTCGACCCCGTTGTGCTCGGGGTCGTCGAAGTAGAAGGCCTGGCTGACGAGGTGGTCGCTCGAGCCGGTGAAGCTGCTGGGGTGCGCCTGGGCCACTGCGTACACGGCCGCGGCGAGCGCCGCCTGCGTCTCGAACAGGATCGCCGTGTGGAACAGCCCCGCCTCGCTCGGGCCCGCGTGCCGCAGGGCGGGCGCGTGCCGCAGCACGACGAGGGGGCGGCCGGCACGCCCCAGCACCACGACCCCGCCCTCGGCGCTCAGCACGTCGAGGCCGAGCGTGCCCCCGTAGTAGCCCGTCATGAGGTCGAGGTCGGCCACGTCGAGGGTGACGGCGCCCATGGCGGTGTCGGCGGCGAGCCGTGCAGAGTCGGTCATGCGCAGGTCAACCGGCGAGCATCCCGCCCCATTCCTGCGCGATGCCTGCGCGCGGAGGCGCCGATCGGTCACTCGTTGCGGTTACTGCGCTGGAGGCACCCAACGAGTGACCGATCGACGCCGTGACGCGCACGCGGCGACCGCGGTCGGCCGCGGGCGGGCAGCGCGCACCCCGGGGTCAGGCGCAGAGGCGGGCGATGAGCTCGCGGTAGCGGGCGGCCGTGCGCTCGACGATCTCGGCGGGGAGGGCCGGGGGCTCTCCCGTCTTGTCCCAGTGGGCGGCGAGCCAGTCGCGCACGATCTGCTTGTCGAAGCTGTCCATGCGCGAGGGGCCGCCGGCCGCATAGAGCGACGCGTCCCAGTAGCGCGAGCTGTCGCTCGTGAGCACCTCGTCGGCGAGGGTCAGCGCGCCCGTGGCTGGGTCGCTGCCGAACTCGAACTTGGTGTCGGCGAGGATCACCCCGCGCTCGAGCGCGATCGCGCTGGCGCATTCGAAGATCGCGAGCGACGCATCCCGCAGCGCCTCGGCGAGAGGAGCGCCGACCAGCTCGACCGAGCGCTCGAAACTGATGTTCTCGTCGTGCTCGCCCATCGGCGCCTTGAACGCGGGCGTGTAGAGAGGCTCGGGCAGGCGGTCGCCATCCGACAGCCCGGCGGGCAGCGGGATGCCGCACACCGTGCCCGACGCGCGGTACTCGGCCCAGCCCGAGCCGGTGAGGTAGCCGCGCACGACGCACTCGATGGGGTGCATGTCGAGGCGCTTCACGAGCATGGCGCGGTCGGCGACCGCGGCCGGCACCGCGGGCAGCGCGGCGTCCGACGCGGCGTCGGCGAGGTGGTTGGCGACGGGATGCTCACCCTCGGCCAGCCGTGAGAACCACCAGCGCGTCAACTGGGTCAGCAGCGCGCCCTTGCCGGGGATTCCCGGCTCGAGCACGTGGTCGAACGCGCTGACCCGGTCGCTCGCGACGACGAGCATGAGGCTCGGGTGGTCGGCGTGCTCGTAGAGTTCGCGCACCTTGCCCGAGTAGACGTGGCTCCAGCCGTGAGCCTCCAGAGCAGCGTCGGCGAGAGCATCCGTCATCAGACCACCCGCAGCGCGATGTCGGTACGGTACTGCCCGCCCTCGAGGCCGATGCGGCCGATCGCCTCGTAGGCGCGGGCACGGGCCTGCGCGAAATCGGAGCCGGTCGCGACCACGCTGAGCACGCGGCCGCCGGTCGCGACGAAGCCGTCGGCCGAGCGGGCGGTGGCGGCGTGGGCGATCGTGACGCCCTCGACGGCGGCGGCCTCGTCGAGCCCGGTGAGCGGCCGCGTGGGCGCCGCGCTCTCGGGATAGCCCTCGCTGGCAAGCACGACGGTGACGGCGACGTCGTCGCTGAACTCCGGGTGCGGGCGGCCGGCGAGCTGCCCGGTGCTCGCCGCGAACAGCAGCTCGCTGAGCGGCGTGATGAGGCGCGGCAGCACCACCTGGGTCTCGGGGTCGCCGAAGCGTGCGTTGAACTCGATGACGCGGATGCCCTGCGCGGTGACGATGAGCCCGCAGTAGAGGAGGCCGATGAACGGGGTGCCCTCCTGCTCGAGCTGGCGCACGGTCGGCTCGGCGACGGTGCGGATCACCTCGTCGACGAAGCCCTCGGGCGCCCAGGGCAGCGGCGAGTAGGCGCCCATGCCGCCCGTGTTCGGGCCGGTGTCGCCGTCGCCGATGCGCTTGTAGTCCTGCGCGGGGCTCAGCGGCACGACGGTGTGGCCGTCGCTCAGCAGGAACAGGCTGACCTCCTGGCCGTCGAGGAACTCCTCGACGAGCACGCCGCCCTGCTGCAGGTAGTGCGCGGCGTGGGCGACGGCGGCGTCGCGGTCGCTCGTGACGATGACGCCCTTGCCGGCCGCGAGCCCGTCCGCCTTCACCACGTAGGGGGCGCCCAGGTCGTCGAGCGCGGCCTCGACCTCGGCGAGGGTTCCGGCGCGCACGGCGCGGCCGGTCGGCACGCCCGCGGCGTCCATGATGCGCTTCGCGAAGGCCTTCGAGCCCTCCAGCTGCGCGGCCGCCTGACCGGGGCCGAACACGGCGATGCCGCGGCGGCGTACCGCGTCGGCGACGCCCGCCACGAGCGGAGCCTCCGGTCCGATGACGACGAGCTCGATGTCGTTGTCGACCGCGTAGTCGGCGACGACGTCGCCGCGGGTCGCGTCGAGGGCCACGACGGGCACGGCGGTCGCGATGCCCGCGTTGCCGGGGGCCGCGGTGATCTCGTGGGCGGGAGCGCCGGCGGCATCGCGCTCGCGCAGCAGGGCCGTGATGATGGCGTGCTCCCGCGCGCCCGAGCCGAGGACGAGGATTCTCACCCGGTCAGCCTAGCGAGCGCCGCGCCGTCGCCCCGGGGGAGCGTAGCCTCGACCCGTGGCGAGAGCGCGCATCGACGAGACCGCGGGGCGGGATGCGGTGCTCGCCGTGCTGGCGAGTGGCGAGCATCCCGACTGCACGCCTCCCGACCGCACGCCTCCCGACCGCACCGTGATAGCGCTCGCCGTGCGCTACCTGCTGCAGACGCTCGCCGAGGCCAGCCCCGGCAAGAGCGTGGAGGTGCGCGTGCCGCCGTTCGGCGCCGTGCAGGCCGTGGAGGGCCCGAAGCACACCCGCGGCACCCCGCCCAACGTCGTCGAGCTCGACCCGCCGACTTTCCTCGCGATCGCGACCGGCGGTCTCGACTGGGCGAGCGCCGTCGCCGCGGGCCGGGTGCACGCCTCGGGCGCCCGCTCCGATCTCTCGGGGCTCTTCCCGCTCGCGTATTGACCAGCCACTCAGCGCCGTGCGCCAGAATGAGGGCGTGACTGAGCCGACGGGCACCCCCGAGCCGACGACCGAGCGCGCCACCGTGCAGGTGCGGCGCGCGCCGAAGATCCCCGCCTTCATGGTGGTCGGCGGCCTCATCGGGTTCCTCGCCACGCTCGTCGCGACGAGCCTCTTCCCTGCCGACCCGCTCGTCGGGTTCGCCGCGCTGCTCGGCTACTTCTCGATCTACGGCGTCACGGCGGGCGTGCTGATCGGCGCGATCATCGGCGTCGTGCTCGACCGCCGCTCGCAGCGGAGCGTGCGCACGGTCGCCGCCGAACGGCAGGTCGTCGACGCGGCCCCGCTGGAGGGCGAGCTGGAGGACTGACCCAGAGGGTCGACTCGCGCCCGCAGCGTGCTCAGCTGAGCTGGTTCTCCTCCACCCACCGCAGGTACTCGGGGGTGACCGTGCCGGTGACGTACTCGCCGGTGAAGCAGCTCATCTCGAGCTCGGTGACGTCGCTGCCCTCGATGATCGCGGCCTGCATGTCCTCGACCTCCTGGTAGATCAGGTGGTCGCTGCCGAGCTCGGTGTTGATCTCGGGAATCTTGCGGCCGTGCGCGATGAGCTCGCGCCGCGTCGGCATGTTGATGCCGTAGACGTGCGGGTAGCGCACGGGCGGCGCGGCCGAGGTGAAGGTGACCTTGTTGGCGCCGGCCGCACGGGCCATCTCGACGATCTCCTTCGACGTCGTGCCGCGCACGATCGAGTCGTCGACGATCAGGATGTTCTTGCCGGCGAACTCGGACGACATCGCGTTGAGCTTCTGCTTCACGCTCTTCTTACGGGTCTCCTGCCCCGGCATGATGAACGTGCGCCCGACATAGCGGTTCTTGTAGAAGCCCTCGCGGTACGGGATGCCCAGCTTCTGCGCCACCTGCATCGCTGCCGGCCGCGACGAGTCGGGAATCGGCATGACGACGTCGATGTCGCCCATCGGGGTGTAGCGGGCGATGGTGTCGGCGAGCCGGTCGCCGAGCCGCAGCCGCGCCTCGTAGACCGAGATGCCGTTCATGATCGAGTCGGGGCGCGCGAGGTACACGTACTCGAACGAGCACGGAATCAGGCGCGGGTTCGCCGCGCACTGCCGGGCGATCAGCTCGCCGCTCACGGTGATGAACACGGCCTCACCGGGGGCGACCTCGCGCACGGTCTCGTATCCGCCCGCCTCGAGCACGAGCGACTCGCTCGCCACCACCCACTCGTCGCCCGTGAGGCCCGCGGAGCGGCGCCCGAGCACGAGCGGCCGGATGCCGAACGGGTCGCGGAAGGCGAGCATCCCGTGCCCCGCGATGAGGGCGATTGCCGCGTACGAGCCCTCGACGCGCTCGTGCAGGCGGCTGATGGCCGCGAACACCTGGTCGGGGTCGAGGTCGGCGCCCGTCACCTGCGCCTGCAGCTCGTGGGCGAGCACGTTGACGAGCAGCTCGGTGTCGCTCGAGGTGTTCAGGTGCCGGCGGTCGACCTCGAAGAGCTCGCGGGTGAGCTCGCGCGTGTTCGTGAGGTTGCCGTTGTGCACGAGGATGATGCCGTACGGCGCGTTCACGTAGAACGGCTGCGCCTCTTCTTCACTGGATGCGGAGCCGCGGGTGGCGTACCGCACATGCCCGAGCCCCATGGTGCCGAGCAGGCTGCGCATGTCGCGGGTGCGGTACGCCTCGCGCACCTGGCCCTTCGCCTTGGCCATGTGCAGCACGCGGCCCTCGGCGGTGGCGATGCCCGTCGAGTCCTGCCCACGATGCTGCAGAAGGGCGAGTGCGTCGTACACCTGCTGGTTGACGGGGCTCGTTGAGACGAGACCGACGATGCCGCACATGCGGGGCGTGCTCCAGACCGTAAGGTTGACGGTGACTGAGGCCAGTCTGACAGACCGCGGAACGGAAGAACGAATGACGAACTCCTACGCCGCCGCCGGAGTCGACACCGCGGCGGGCGACCGCGCTGTCGAACTCATGAAGGCCTCCGTCGCCGCGACCCACGGCCGCGAGGTGCTCGGCGGGGTCGGCGGCTTCGCCGGGCTCTGGGACGCCTCGGCGCTGCGCGACTACCGCCGCCCGCTGCTCGCCACGAGCACCGACGGCGTCGGCACGAAGGTCGCGATCGCGCAGGCCCTCGATATCCACGACACGATCGGGCGGGACCTCGTGGCGATGGTCGTCGACGACATCGTCGTGGTCGGCGCGAGGCCGCTGTTCATGACCGACTACATCGCCTGCGGCAAGGTGCACCCCGAGCGCATCGCCGCCATCGTGCGCGGCATCGCCGAGGCCTGCGCCGCGACCGGCACCGCGCTCGTCGGCGGCGAGACCGCCGAGCACCCCGGCCTGCTCGGCCCCGACGACTACGACGTCGCCGGCGCCGCGGTCGGCGTGGTCGAGGCCGACGACGTGCTCGGCCCCGAGCGCGTGCAGCACGGCGACGTCGTCATCGCGATGGCCAGCTCGGGCCTGCACAGCAACGGCTTCTCGCTCGTGCGGCACATCCTCGCCACGAAGAAGATCGGGTACCACGACGAGCTGCCCGAGCTGGGCGGCGTCGTCGGCCGCGCACTGCTCGAGCCGACCGCGCTCTACACCGCGCCGCTGCTCGACGTGCTCGCCGAGCTGCCCGGCGCCGTGCACGCCCTCAGCCACGTGACGGGCGGCGGCATCGCGGCGAACCTCGCGCGCGTGCTGCCTGTCGGATCCTGGGCCGAGCTCGACCGCGGCTCGTGGAGCCCGCCCACCGTGTTCCGGGTGCTCTGCGAGCTGGCTGGCGACACGCTCGAGTCGACCGAGGGAACGTGGAACCTCGGGGTCGGGATGCTCGCCGTCGTCGCGCACGACAGCGCGAGCTCCGTCATCCGCGCGCTCGAGACCCGGGGCGTGCCCGCGTGGGTCGCCGGCCGCGTGTCGACGAGCGCGCACGACCTCACCGGCTTCGAGCAGGGCGCGAAGGGCGTCGACGGCGGCGCCGTCACGCTCGTCGGGGCCTACGCCGCCTCCTGAAGGGTCCGCGCGAGCGCGCGGGCTGTGCGGGTCAGCGCGGTGCGAGCACGGCGACGCCGTTCGCGCGGCATGCCTCGGCGAGGCGCGCGTCGTAGGTGATGACGGCCTCCAGGTCGTCACCGAGGCTCAGCGCGACGGCCAGGTGCAGTGCATCGAGCGATCGCAGGATGCTCGGATCCAGTCGACCGGCGGCCTCGAAGGTCTCGGTCGTCAGCGACAGCAGCGTGAGGGCGTCCAGCACCGCGCGCGCCCTGACGACCTGCTCCGATGCCCCGCGCCGGACCGCGCGGATGACTTCCGTTCGCGCCAGGTCGCTCGACACGATCGTGCTCACTGAACCCTCGAGAAACTCGTGGAGCGCGGGCGTCTCTTGTTCTGAGATGACGAGCTTCAGGAGCGCCGACGTGTCGACGTACAGCGCCACGAGTCAGTACCGCTCGGCGTCTCGCATCTCCGCGAGCACCGGTGTCAGGGGCGGACCCTCGGGCGGAGCACCCAGCGAGGTGAGGTGCCTCCGGGGCGGGCGGGCGGTGCCGTTGGCGAGCATCCGCTGCAGGGGCGACGCCGCGATGGGCGTGATCTGGGCGACGGGCCGACCGCGATCGGTGATGGTGACGATCTCGCCAGCGACCACGTCGGCGACGACAGCGGACGCGTTCTGCTTGAGGGCACGGATGCCGACCTCTGCCATGTTCTTCATTGTAGAACAATGACCCTTGGCGGGCCATGGCGAAACGAGAATGCCCTTCCGGTGGGTGGGCGTGCTGTGCGGCGGCCTGGGAAGGAGTGTCGGCGAAAGCCAGACCCTACGCGGTCTGCGCCGCTGGGCCCTGCTCGGCCTCGTCGAGGTCGTCGTCCTCGTCGTCCTCGTCATCGACGAGGTGGGCCCATTTGTCCTCGTACTCCTCGGCGTGCGCCGCCGCAGCGAGCTCGCGCTCGAGCTGCGTGAGGTCGGTGTCAGGAGTGAAGTACTTCAGCTCCCGCGCCACCTTGGTGTGCTTCGCCTTCTGTCGGCCGCGCCCCATGCGTGACCCCCTCACAGTGTGTCGTCGGGTGAGCTAGGGAGAACCCCAGAATGCCCAGTAGGGACGGTAGAAAAACTGGGCCCGAGTCTAGCACGCACGGCCCTTCGCGGCCCCCGGGATGCTCGCGCCCCGCCCGCCCGTCGGCCCTGGTCGGCGGGCTGTGCGAGCGGGTAGCGTTGAGCGAGTGACGAACCCCGAGCTGACCACCAAGTGCGTGGTCATCGGGGCCGGTCAGGCGGGCCTCTCGGTCGCCTACTTCCTGCGGCGGCTCGGTCTCGAACCGGGTCAGGAATTCGTCCTCCTCGACCGCGGCCCGGGCACCGGCGGCGCCTGGCAGCACCGTTGGGAGGCGCTGCGGCTCGGCTCGGCGCACCGGGTCAACGACCTGCCTGGCATGGACGAGCTCGGCCTGAGCTTCACCACCGCCGACCACCACGCCCCGGCGCGCGACGTGGTCGCCGACTACTACGCGCGGTACGAAGAGCACTACCGGCTGCAGGTCGTGCGCCCCGCATCCGTCACCCACGTCGAGCACGGCGACGCCGGGCTGCTCGTGCGGCTCGCCACAGAGAACGGCCCCGTCGAGCTGGGCACCGCGACGATCGTCAACGCCACCGGCACCTGGGGCTCGCCCTTCGTGCCCTGGTACCCCGGCCGCGACACCTTCGCCGGCCGGCAGGTGCACACGGCCGACTACACGGCGGCCGAGGAGTTCGCCGGCCAGAACGTCATCGTCGTCGGCGCCGGAACGAGCGCGATCGGGTTCATCCTCGAGCTCGAGCCGCACGCGGCGAGCATCACCTGGACGACCCGCCGCCCGCCCGAGTTCATCGACGAGGTCGACCTCAACCTCGAGGCCCGCGGGCGCGCGGTCGCCGCGCAGGACGATGCCGCGCGCGCCGGCCGCGCCCTGCCGAGCATCGTCTCGGGCACCGGGGTGCCGCGCACCCGGCGCATCCAGGCGGCCATCGACCGTGGCGCGCTCGACTACCGACCGATGTTCGCCGTGATCGAGCCCGATGCCGTGGTGTGGGACGACGGCTCGCGCCAGCCCGCCGACGCGATCATCTGGGCCACCGGCTTCCGGCCCGAGTTGCGGCACCTGGCCCCCCTGCGCCTGCGCGAGAAGGAGGGCGGAGTCGCCGTCGAGAGCTACCGCTCGGGTCGTGACCCGCGCGTGTTCTTCGCCGGCTACGGCCCCGCAGCCTCGACCATCGGCGCCAACCGGGCCGGGCGCAACGTCGCGCGCCAGGTCGTCGCGCAGCTGAGCAGGATGGGGCGCTGAGCGGGCATCCCCCGTCGGGCGCCGGGCTTTCCACTGATCGGTGGATCCCCTCCACCCGCCGCGCCTGCTTGCCTGGAGACATGACCGCTCCTGTCACCGCCCCGCCGCCGCGCTTCATCGACCGCCATCGCACGCCGCTTGCCGTCGGCGGTCTCATCGTCAGCCTCGCCCTCACCGTGCTCTGGCTGTTCGTCGTGCCCGACCGGGCCGCGAGCACCGAGGGGCTGCAGTGGTGGATGATCCGGTTCGGGCACTCGCTGTGCTGGGGGCTGCTCGCGCTGACAGCGCTGCTCGTGCTGCTGAGGGCGCCGAAGCGGGCGGTCGATGCCGCGGCGTGGGCGGCCCTCGCCGTCTACGCGGGGTTTCTGGCGGCGACGCTGCTCTGAACCGAGGTTGTCCTGAGGCGACGCTGCTCTGCGGTGCTTCTGTACCGAGGCGCGGTTCTCACCCGTGGGATGCTGAACCGGTGGACCTCGCGACGATCATCGGCCTGACCTTCGCGGTGCTCGGGGTGATGGTCGTGGTGCTCCTTGTCATCGGCGCGATCGTGCTCGGGCCGGCGGTGCGGCGAGCGCTGGCCGATCGGGGCGCGGCGGTCGATGCAACGATCGCCGACACGGCGCCGTCTGCCGATGCGGCACCGAGCTCGGGCTCAGGCGAGGGCGCCGAGCACGGCGACAGCGGCCGCGGCTGACCACGCCTGCGGGCGGCACGACGCCGGGTACGGCACCGGCCGGCCGGTGAGGTCGACGCCGTCGCCGCCGTGCAGCTCGGGCATGCGGTAGTCGGTCGCCTCGGCCACGCGGAGCAGCCCCTCGGCGAGCGAGGCCGCGACCTCGCGCTGCCCCTCGCGCACGAGCCCCTGGATCGCGATGGCCGTGTCGTGCGCCCAGACCGTGCCGCCGTGGTAGCTGAACGGCCAGTACCCGGCCGCCTCGGTCGACAGCGTGCGCAGACCGAAGCCCGAGTCGAGAGCGGGGGAGCCCAGGCGGCGGGCGACGAGGGCCGCCTGCTCGGCATCGAGCAGTCCGGTGCCCAGCAGATGCCCGAGGTTGCTCGTCACCGAGTCGACCGGCTCCTTGTCGGCATCGAGCGCGATCGCCGGGTACGGGCCGAGCTCGCCGACCCGCGCCGGGTCGGTCACCCAGAAGCGCTCGTGGAAGGCGGTGCGCAGCCGCTCGGCCCAGAGCCGCCAGGGTTCGGCCTCGCCGGGCTCGCCGAGAGCATCCAGCACCGCGGCGCCGCCGAGTGCGGCCTCGTAGGCGTAGGCCTGCACCTCGCAGAGGGCGATCGGGCCGCGGGCGAGGCGGCCGTCGTGCCACTGCACGCTGTCGCCCGAGTCCTTCCAGCCCTGGTTGGCGAGCCCGCGGCCGGAGCGGTCGATGTACTCGAGCAGGCCGTCGCCGTCCGCGTCGCCGTGGTCGCGCATCCAGCCGAGGGCGGCGCGCAGGGGCGGCAGCAGGGCGCGCACCTCGCCCTCGGGCAGCCCGGCGCGCCAGGCGTCGTGCAGCAGGCACACCCACAGTGGGGTGGCGTCGACCGTGCCGTAGTACAGCGGTGGTAGCTGCACGTCGCCGTCGATCACGAGGGTCTGGCGGCGCAGCTCGTGCATGATCTTGCCCGGCTCTTCGGCCGTGTCGTCGTCGCGCACCGAGCCTTGCAGCGCGGCGAGCACGCGCAGGGTGCTGCCGGCCAGCCCGGTGCCGAGCGGCAGCAGCAGGCGCGCCGCCCACAGCGAGTCGCGGCCGAACAGGGTGAAGAACCACGGGGCGCCCGCGGCGAGAAACTGCTCGCCCGGCACGGCCACGGTCTCGAGCCGCAGCGCGTCGAGGTCGTCGAGGGCGCGGCGCACCCAGCGCTGCAGGCGGGCATCCGGATGCTGCACCACGGGCCGCACCCACGGAACAGGCTGCTCGCTCCCGCGCACGGCACCGATCGCGTCGTGCATGTCGAGGCGCCACCCGACCGAGGCGGAGCCGCGCGCGGGCACGACGACCCGCGCGCGCAGCACGAGCGCCCCGGCGTCGTCGCTGAGCGCGAGCGTGCTCGTGGTGAGGGTGGCGGTGACGTGCTCGCCCTCCCACCGCGCCCCCGAACTGGTGAGCTCGACCGCGATGCGCGGGCCCGGCGGCAGGCCCTGCTTGAGCTGGTCGATGAGGGTCGCGTCTGGTTCGAGCCGCAGCTCGACCGTCGTGTCGATGGGCTCGTCGTGCCGGGTGGTCACGGTGAGCGTCTCAGCGATACCGGACGCGTCGACCGTGCGCTCGAGTACCGCGCGCACGCCGGGGTCGGGGGTGGGGTCGTCGAGGTGCCGCAGCAGGCCGTGAATGCGCACGCGGTCGGCGGTGACGGCGTCGGTCTGCAGGTGCTCGGCCGGATGGCCGCCGATGCGCCAGCGCAGCCCGCGCACGACGCGCACGTCGCTGTGGGCGATGCCGTGGATCGGTGCGGCGCCGATCGCGCCGTCGGCGGCCGACCACACCTGGGTGGGGGCGCGCAGCACGACGAGCTCGTCGTGCAGCAGGGGCTGCAGGGCCGCGGTCACGAGAGGGTCTCGAGGTCGAGGACGACGATGCGACCGGTGTCGACGCGTTCGGCGAGCGGCTCGTCGAGGCTCGCCATCGCGACGGCGATTCGGCGACTTTCGGGGTGCGCGGGGTCGGGCACCGCGGGTCCCGGCAGCACCGCGCAGTCATAGACGCCGAGCGGGCCCGCCCCCGGCCCGGAGGTGATCGGCTCGGGTCGGTAGACGATCACGGGCTCCGCATCCGAGCCCGCTTCGGCCGGGTCGACGCGCGCGAGGGCGCCCGCGAAGGCGAGGGCGACGTACACGGTTCCGTCGGGCGCGACCGAGAGGCCATCGGGCCCGCTGCCGGCGGCGAACCGCACCAGCGATGTGCCGCCGTTGTCATGTGACATCGACGACACATCAGCGTCTGAGCGCCGATCGCCGCGCAGCGGCACCCGGGAGACGCGGTCGGCGAAGGTCTCGGCTACGAGCAGCGCACCGCTCGCATCGCGCTCGCAGCCGTTGGGGAAGACGAAGACCGGTTCGGTCGTCGAGATCGTGCCATCGGGATGCACGCGTACGAGCGGCGAGGCCACGGGCTCGTCGTTCTCGGGGTCGAAACCGTAGCCGCCGACCCAGGCCGTGCCGTCGACGTCGACGTGCATGTCGTTCGCGGAATGCGTCATGACGCCGCGGAGGTCGGCGTGCACGACGGGGTCGCCGGTCGGCATTCCGTCGGCCCCGAGCGGTACCCGCAGCACGCGGCGCTCGCCGCAGTCGACGACGAGCAGCGCGCTCGGCCCACCGTCGGGCGACGGCAGCCAGCCGAGGCCGCCGGGCACGCTCGGGCCGCCGTGGGCCGCATCGATGACGGTCTGCGCCGGAGATCCGGGGGCATCGAGCCGCCAGCGCACCACCCGGGAGCGGAACATGTCGCTGATCCAGAGGGCGCCGTCGTGCCAGCGCAGCGCTTCGGGGAAGCCGAGACCGTCGAGCATCATGGCGCGCCCCTAGAACGTCATGGTGAGACCGCCGTCGACGGTCAGCACCTGGCCGGTGGTGTAGGTGTTGGCGCGCGAGCTGAGGAACTCGACAGCTGGCGCGATCTCCGCGGGCATCGCGGCGCGTCCGAGCGGCAGCTTGCCGCTGCGTACATACTGCTGACGGAATGCATCGGTGTCGGTCTCGTCGGTGCCGTCCGGCAGGAGGCTCATGCGGGTGCGCACGAAGCCCGGCGCGACTGCGTTCGCGAGCACGCCGTGCGGCGCGAGGTCGAGCGCCGCCGAGCGGGTCGCCGCCTCGAGGCCCGCCTTCGAGACGTCGTAGGCCAGGCAGCCGGGCTGCGCCTGCCGGGCGTGCACGCTCGTGATGGTCACGATGCGGCCGAAGCCCTGCGCCGCCATGCCGGGCGTGATCATGCGCATGAGGTCGAGGGGGGCGTCGAGGTTGACCGCCCACACCGCGCGCCAGTCGTCGAAGCCGCTGTCATGGATCGACCCCTGCCGGAAGACGCCGGCGACGCAGACGAGCACGTCGACGCCGCCGAGCTGCGTGAGCGCCGCATCCGTCGCCCGGGCCCGGTCGGCCGGGTCGGCCAGGTCGACGGTGATGATGCCCTCGCCGGGCTCGCGGTCGAGGCCGACGACGGTGTCGCCGCGCTGGCGCAGCCGCTCGGCGATCGCCGCGCCGATGCCGTTGGCCGCTCCGGTGACGATCGTGCGCAGGGCGGGCTCGGTCATGGTGCCTCCGATTCTGGGTGAGGGGCGGGGTCGGGCGCGGGGGTGTCCGGTGCGGATGCCCACGTCACGTCGAGCGCGACGCTCCAGCTGAGCTCGCCGCCGGGCGGCAGCTGCACGATGCCCTCGTCGAGCGCGGTGCCGGCGCCGTGCGGGGTCGAGGTCGGTTCGATGCCGAGGGCGCGCACTTGCCCGTTCCAGGGCGGGTCGGTCGAGACGGCCAGCTCCTCCCAGAGCAGCGCGTGTGGAAGCGCGGCGCCCTGCCACTCGACGACGACGGCGGCGTGGGCGCCGCGCAGCTCGATGCGCTGCGGCGCGAGGTGCTCGAGGGCGACGACCCGGGCGGGGGTCGCCGCGTCGACAACGGCCCAGCGCTCGCCGGGGTCGCCCGGCCACGGGTCGCGGCGACCGGTCGGCAGGCCCGCATAGTCGAGCTCGCGCAGCACCGCGCCCGGCGGCGGCGCGACCGAGAGCGGCGCGGCGAGCAGCGATCCGCCGAGGATGAGGTGCTCGGCGATCGCGAGGGGGCGCGTCGTCGGGCCGTCGTTGCGCACCCGCACGCCGACCGCCGCACCGCGGTCGGTGAGTCGCCAGAGCCGCTCGGCGCTCAGCCCGTGCCGATCGGCCCAGCCGAGCGCGACCGCGTCGGGCGTGCGGCTGACCTGCAACCAGGGCGCTTGCGAGGCCGCGCCGTGGAAGCCCTCCGGCAGCGCGGCGCGCGGGTTCGGCTGCCCCGCGGTCGGGAAGCACAGCTGCCAGCCCCCGCGCCAGCGGCCGACCCAGTCGGCCTCGGTCGGGGCGATCGCGGCCTCTGCCGAGGCGGCGGGCTGCACGGCACCTGCCCACGGAGTGGTCGCGAGCACCGGCCGACCATCGACGAGCAGGTCGACGAGCACGCCGCCCTCGTCGGGCAGCACCGTGGCAGTCACCCGCCCGCGCTCGAGCGTGACGGCGGGCTGAGCGGTCATCCCTCGCCCCCGATCATGACGGCGCTCGTCTCAGGATGCGCTGTCGCGCTGCTCGCTGAGGGCCTTGATGAGGGCGTTCTTGCCGTCGAGCACGACGCGCAGCATGGCGTCGGCCGCTTTCTCGCCGTTGCCGCCGTTGATGGCGTGGAACACGGCGGCGTGGGTCTCGGCGTCTTCGAGGAAGACCTCGTCGTCGGCCGCAGTCGCCTGCTGCACGTTGAACGAGGCGTACATGAAGTCGGCGACGACGCTGCCGAACTGCCGCAGCAGCACGTTGTGCGAGGCGGCGTACACGGCGAGGTGAAACTCGACGTCGGCGTGCGCGTAGCCCTCGCGGTTGGTCGAGTTGGTGACCATGTCCGCGAGGGCATCGTCCATGCGCCGCAGGTCGTCCATGGAGGCGCGGCCGGCGGCGAGGCGGGCTGCCGCGGGCTCCATGATCTGGCGCACCTCGACGAGGTTGCGCATGATCTCGTCACCCCGGCCGACCTCGCTGTGCCAGCGCAGAATGTCGCTGTCGAAGACGTTCCACGATTCGGGCTGCCGCACCCGGGTTCCGATCTTCTGACGGATGTCCACGAGGCCCTTCGCGGCGAGCACGCGCATGCCTTCCCGCACCGAGGTGCGCGACACCGCGAACTGCTCGGTGAGCTCGGCCTCTTTCGGCAGGAGGTCGCCGGGGCGGTACTGCCCACTAATGATCTGGCGGCCGACGCCGTCGATGACTCTGGCCTGGAGGCCTCGCATGGCGTAGCCCGCGGCGCGATCGGCATCGGCGACGATCTCTGCCATGCGCGGGCCTCCTGCCTGCTAGACGACTTCACTCACCCTATGGGGCACATCGGGGCTCGTGTAGATGCGCTCGTGGTCGATCGAGATCTCGACGTGACGCAGATACGGTACGAGACCAGCCAGGTCGACGTCGATTCCGAGCCCGGGCGCGTCGGGAGCCCGCACCTCGCCGTTCTCGTCGAGCAGGATGTGATTGCTCGAAATGGCGAGGGCGACGGGCTTCGGCTCGACGGGGTACTCGCAGATGCGGTGGTCGGCGAGCCCGGCGTAGGGCTGCATCGACGCCGAGAGCGCGAGGTGCGATGTGAAGGTGTGGTTCACGTAGGTGACGCCGTGCTGCACGGCGTGATCGGCGACCGCCTTCGAGGCGCCGATGCCGCCGATGCGCGCCGCGTCGACCTGGATGAAGCGCACCCCGCCGTAGTCGATGAGGTTGGTCGCCATGTGGACGGTGTGGGCGCCCTCGCCGCCGGCGATGCCGACCGTGCGGGCCCGCGCGGCGAGCTGGGAGTGGGCGACATAGGCGTGCGGCAGGAAGGGCTCTTCGAGCCAGGTCGCGTGCGCCTTCTCGAGCGCCTCGAGCCGCGCGGCGGCCGCCTCGACGTCGTCGCCCCAGATCTGCCCCGCGTCGATGAGCAGCTGCGCGTCATCGCCGAGGCCCTCGCGGGCGGCGGCGACGTGGTCGGCGTCGTCGGCGGCCGAGCCGGTGCCGTAGCTGCCCCAGCCGAACTTCACGGCGCGGAACCCGTTGGCACGCGCGAGCCGCGCCCGATCGAGAGTGCCCTGCGGAGTGTCGCCCATGAGCATGGATGCGTACGGAAGCTTCGCGTACGTGCGCTCGTGCCCCAGCAGCTGCCAGACGGGCTGCTCCTTGGCCTTGCCGAGCAGGTCCCACAGCGCGATCTCGATGCCCGACCAGGTGTGGCCGGCCTGCAGCAGGTCCATGCTGTTGCGGCCCACCGTGCGCGCGATGCGGCGGATGTCCTCCGGGCTGTCGATCCGCTCGCCGAGTACCGACGCAGCGACGGGCTGGCAGACCCCGTGCGACCGGGGGGTGACGAACGCGGCGATGGAGGTCAGCGGCGAGGCCTCGCACTCGCCCCAGCCGACGTGCCCGCCGGCGGTCACGCGCACGAGAAGGGCGTCTTGACTGCCGTCGGCCTCGAGGGTGACCTCGGGCATCGATGCGTAGAAGAAGTCGACGGAGTCGATGTTCATGAGCCGTGTGCCGCCTTCGCGATGGTCGGATGGTGAGCGCCCGCCGCCGGGGGAGGCGCGGGCGGGTCGCCCGTGCTCGCCACCGCGCGGAGCACCGTTACATCATACGTTACACCGACAGCGGGGTCAGAAGTCGGTAACAAATTGGCAACCATGCTTGCGCATCCGGTGTCTACATATGATGTAATGGCCGCATCAAGGTGGCGTGGCCACCATGCGGAAGAAACGGACGATGATGTCGCAGACGCTCGAGAGCACCCCGGCTGCCTGCCGCGGCTCGCGCCTGCTGCCGTCCGTACCGCATTCCCCGAGACCTTCGGCGGGCTCCCCCGCCCGCCCGAAGCTCGCCGCTGACGTGACGGCCCGGCGACGTGCCGTCCTGCTGCGTGCGATTCCCGAAACGGCCGGGGCCACCCGGTCGTGTGCCCAATAGGAAGGACACAGCAATGTCAACACGGAAGGTAGCGGCGATCGTCGCGACCGTCGGCCTGGTCGCCGGTCTTGCGGCCTGCGCCCCGGCTGAGCCGGCTGAGGAGGCCGGTGGCGAGCTGCTCATCTGGGACACCGGAATCCTCGGGCGCACGCTCGAGAACGGCGACCCCGACCTCGAGAACTCGTTCATCGACCAGATGGCGGCGAAGTTCGAAGAGGCCAACCCCGGTGTGAGCATCGAGGTCGTGCAGCAGGGTGGCGACATCACCGCGAACAGTGCACAGTTCCAGGCAGCCGCGATCGCCGGTGACGGCCCGGACATCCGCATCCAGTACGCGGGTGGCCCGACCATCTCGTTCGCCGACTTCTTCACCGACCTCGACCCGCTGCTCGGGCCTGAGGTTCTCGACAACCTTGCCGGTGTCAACGTCAACCGCGAGGGCTTCAAGACCGACGGTCGCCTCCTGGGCATGCCCTACGGTGCGGGCAACCTCTTCACCGTCTTCCAGAATCACGCTGTTCTGGAGGAGGCCGGCCTCGACCCCGCGAACCCGCCCACGACGTGGGAGGAGCTGATGGCGAACGGCCAGCAGGTTGTCGACAACACCGACAAGAACGGCTTCTGGGTCGCGAACCTCGAGGGCTACGTCGGTGCCTGGATGATCTCCGCGCTCGTCGGCGGTCAGCTCGGCGAGTCGGTCTTCACCCAGATGTACGCCGGTGACATCCCCGTCGACGACCCTGCCATGGTGCGCGCCTACGAGGCGTTCGCCGAGTGGGGCGCGAGCGGCCTGACCAACCCTGACGCCGGCCAGGTGTCGAATGGTGAGTCGACCGCGGGCTTCGTCAACGGCAGCAGCGCCTACTACCTCGTCGGCAGCTGGGAGAACAACAACATGCTCGACGCGTTCGGTGAGGACGGCGTGAGCTCGTTCTTCATCCCGACGCTCGAGGGCTCGCCCTACCCGAACATCGGCGCTGGCGGCCCCGAGATCGCCATCTCGATCACCGAGGCGTCGGAGAACAAGGAGCTCGCGGCGGAGTTCCTGACGTTCCTCGCACAGGCGGAGAACCAGGACGTCTTCGTCGAGCTCTACCAGACCCAGGGTTCGAACCACAAGGACGGTGACCCGTCGAAGATCCAGAACCCGCTGCTGCGTCAGCAGTTCGAGCAGCTCGCGGCCGCGACCGATGGCGTCACCTTCGCCTTCGACTCGGTCATGCCCCAGGCGACGATCGACCTCTTCTACCGCGTGAACGCCGGTGTCTTCCTCGGCACCATCACGCCGGAGGACGCGGTCGCGCAGCTGAAGGCGTCGTACGAATCTGAGATCGCGAACCAGTGACCTCAGCCGCTCTGACCTCGCGCGTGGGCGCCGCTTCGGCGGCGCCCACGGGCGGGGCCCCCCGCAAGCCCGGAGGCATCCGCCGGCGTGACCGTATTGTCGGTCTGCTCGCCGTTCTTCCGGCCTTCCTCATCGTCGTCGGCTTCATGGCCTTCCCCGTCGGATTCGCGCTCTTCATCTCGTTCACGAAGACGAACGGCCTCACCTACGAGTGGCGCGGACTCGACAACTACATCGCGCTCTTCAACGACCCGATCGTCCACCAGGTCTTCCTCAACAACCTGAAGTTCCTCATCTCGGTTCCGCTCGTGATCTTCGCGGCACTCATCGTGTCGGTGCTGCTGTTCGAGCGCGTGCGCGGCTGGAAGTTCTTCCGCGTCATCTTCTTCCTGCCGAACGTGCTCTCCGTCGCCGTCATCGGCATCATGTTCCGCAACGCCTTCGGCTACTACGGCGGGGTGAACCAGGCCCTCGGGCTGTTCGGCATCGAGCCGATCCAGTTCTTCACCAACGGCGGCACCGCGATCGCGATCATCATCCTCGCGCTCGTCTGGGCGGGATTCGGCTACCAGGCCCTGCTGCTGCTCGCCGGCCTCACCTCGATCAACCCCGCCGTCTTCGAGGCGGCCGCGATCGACGGGGCCGGATGGTGGAAGCGTCTCTGGTACATCACCCTGCCCAACATCCGGCGCGTGCTCGGCTTCGTCTTCATCATCAACGTGCTCTACACGTTCTCGTCCCTGTTCGGCTTCGTCTTCGTCATGACGGCGGGCGGCCCGGGCTTCGACACCACCACGATCGACTACCTCGTCTACCTGCGGGCGTTCTCGAGCACGAACCTCGGCTCGGGCGCTGCGCTGGCGGTCATCCTGTTCCTGTTCATCGGAATCCTGACCCTCATCCAGAACAAGGTCTTCAAGCTGCAGGAGGAGGACTGACATGGCCGTCGTCGAAGACGACGTCGTCGTCAGCAAGCGCATCTCATCGAGCCGCACCCAGTGGCCGATCTTCATCGCCCTCGTCGTGGTCGCCGCCACGATCGTGTACCCGCTCTACTTCGTCATCATCACCTCGCTACGACCGAATGCCGACTACCTGCAGGATCCCTTCGGGCTTCCCGGGATCTGGACGTTCGACAACTATCTGAACCTCTCGACCACGTACGGGGCGGGGCAGGCCTTCCTCAACAGCATGTTCGTCAGCACCGTGTCGGTCGCGATCGTGCTCGTGCTCGCCTCGCTCGCGGGCTTCGCTCTGGCGAAGCTGCCGGTGCCGGGCACGAAGTACATCACGGCGACGTTCGTGTCGGTCATGCTCATCCCCGGCCCGGTGCTGATCATCCCGATCTACCTGATGCTCGCCCGCCTCGACCTGGTCGGCACCTACTGGGGCCTGATCCTGGTCTACGTGGCCACCGGTCTGCCGTTCGCGACGTTCTTCCTGACGCTCTCGTTCCGGGGCATCCCCGACGAGGTCATCGAGGCGGCCCGCATCGACGGCGCCGGCTTCTTCCGCATCATGTGGTCGATCGTCGCGCCGATGGGTTCGAGTGGGGTGGCGACCCTCGCCGTGCTGCAGTTCCTCGGCGTCTGGAACGAGCTGATCTTCGCCTTCATCCTCATCCCCGAGGAGTCGATGCGCCTGCTCACGCCGACGCTCGCGAGCATCGGCGATCGCTTCCTGACCGATCAGCCGCTCGTGTCAGCGGGCCTCTTCATTACGGCCTCCGTGCCGCTGATCCTGCTCGCCTTCGCGTCGAAGTACATCATGCAGGGCCTGCAGGTCGGCGTCAGCCGCTAGCCCAGGAACGCCTGCGGGGTCGCGCCACCGGCGCGGCTCCGCAGTGCTGCGCGGCCCCGCCCTGCGGCCCTGGTGCGGGCCGTCACCGCGCCGACGCTACTGCGCGGCGTCGAACCAGCCGCGCGGGTGGAAGGTCGCGTCGATGGCGGGGCCGCGGCGCGTGGGGCGGGCCCACTGCACGCCGTTGGCGAGCACGCGG
>VFQU01000170.1_pt1 | contig 75586 bp, 69 predicted proteins | sample 3512311 | NCBI WGS metagenome assembly VFQU01 (sample SAMN10412377, study PRJNA504923) | tailings metagenome | isolation source: Relicate 3 Philex TSF3 active mining site | place: Philippines: Tuba, Benguet | collected 2017-08-29 | reverse complement strand
GGCCGACCTGGACTTCCTTGACCTCGTCCTTGAACCGCTTGAGCGTCTTGAGCTTGCCTTCGTGGATGACGACATTGTCACGCAGAAGACGCACACCGGCGCCGCGTTCCACGATGCCTTCGGTGACACGGCAGCCCGCAACCTTGCCGACCTTGGAAATGTTGAACACTTCCAGAATTTCAGCATAGCCGATGAAGGTCTCACGACGCTCAGGCGCCAGAAGGCCGCTCATGGCATTCTTCACGTCATCCACGAGGTCGTAGATGATGTTGTAGTAGCGGATTTCGATGCCGTCGCGGGTGGCCAGATCATTGGCCTGCTTATTGGCACGAACGTTGAAGCCGATGACGATGGCACTCGATGCCGAGGCCAGGGTCACATCGGATTCGGTGATGCCGCCCACGCCCGAGAACAGGATCTGGGCGGAGACTTCATCGGTCGAGAGCTTATTGAGGGATGCCACGATGGCTTCCACCGAACCCTGCACGTCGCCCTTGATGATGAGCGGGAACTTGGAGATGCCGGCAATCTTGAGCTGATTCATCATCTGCTCAAGGCTGGTGGCGCCGCCGCCTGCGGTTTTTTCGCGGATGGCACGCTGGCGATATTCGGTGACTTCACGGGCACGCGCGTCGGTTTCGACCACCGAGAAGCGGTCGCCCGCGCTCGGCACGCCGTTAAAGCCCAGAACCTCGACCGGTACCGAGGGCCCTGCTTCCTTGACCTGCTCGCCCTTGTCGTTGATCAGCGCACGAACGCGGGCAAACTCGGTACCGGCGACGACGATGTCACCGATCTTGAGCGTGCCGCGCTGCACGAGAACCGTGGCCACCGAACCGCGGCCGCGATCGAGCTTGGCTTCGATGACCAGACCCTCAGCACGGCCATCGCGGGCCACCTTGAGTTCGAGCACTTCGGCCTGAAGCAGGATGGTTTCGAGCAGCTTGTCGAGACCGGCCTGAGTCTTGGCGGAGACTTCCACGTCCAGCACATCGCCGCCCATGGATTCGACGAACACTTCATGCTGAAGCAGTTCGGTGCGCACGAGGGTCGGGTTGGCTTCGGGCTTATCCATCTTGTTGATGGCCACGATGATCGGAACACCCGCCGCCTTGGCATGCTTGATGGATTCGATGGTCTGGGGCATGACCCCGTCATCGGCCGCCACCACGAGGATGGCAATGTCGGTCGCCTGGGCACCGCGGGCACGCATGGCAGTAAATGCCTCGTGGCCCGGCGTATCGAGGAAGGTGATCTTCTGGCCCTGCTTTTCGACCTGATAGGCGCCGATATGCTGGGTGATGCCGCCGGCTTCGCCCGAAACCACGTTAGCTTCGCGGATGGCGTCGAGCAGGCTGGTCTTGCCGTGGTCAACGTGACCCATAATGGTCACAACAGGTGCGCGGTCGGTCAGATCCTCGGCCTTGTCGTCCGAGGCGATGTCGAAGAGACCTTCTTCCACGTCGGCTTCGGAGACGCGCTTGACCGTGTGACCGAGATCGGTGGCGATGAGTTCGGCCGTATCGGCATCAAGCACATCGTTGATCGTGGCCATCTGACCCTGCTGCATAAGCAGCTTGATCACGGTGACGGAGCGTTCGGCCATACGGTTGGCCAGTTCGGCAACGGTGATGACTTCAGGGATCACCACTTCGCGGCTGAGCTTGGGCGCATCCTGCTGGTTGCGGCCCATCTTCTTGTCGCGACGGCGGCGCATGGCGGCCAGCGAAGGACCACGATCGCGGTCGCTCTCGGTGGTCGCGCTGGCAACAGTCAGGCGGCCACGGGCCGAGCCGTCATCGCCACGGCGCGTCGGGCGCTCGGGCTGGGCGCGGCTGGCGCGGCGGGCATTTTCCAGTTCCGCCTCGGTGGTGGGACGGTGCTGCGGCGCGCCGGTGCGGATCTTGCGACCATCGGCTTCGCTGGGCGGCGCCGGGGGCACATTGCCGATCGGGGCCATGCCAGCACCGGCCGGACGACGCTCGCCGGCCGGGCGACCGGACGTGCCGCCGGGGCGACGTTCGCCGGTCGGACGCAGGGCGGCGCCGGCGCCACGCTCGGATTCGGGGCGCGTATTGCTGGGACGTTCGGCGCGCTGCGGACGCGGCGGCTGGCCGGGACGGCCGGCGACAGTGCGCACGCTGGAGGGGCCGGCATTACGCTGGCTGGCCGGCACGAATTCCTCGCGCGGCGACTGAGCCTGCTGCTCGGGTTCGGGCTGGGGCGCGGTGGCTTCCTCGACGCGGCGCGCCTCTTCGGCACGGCGGCGGTCTTCTTCTTGGCGTGCAGCTTCTTCGCGCACCTGGCGGCGGCGATTGTCATCCTCGACGCGACGGGCTTCCTCTGCCTCGAAACGGGCGCGATCCTCTGCCTGACGGGCACCGGCCTGCGCCAGCGCCTGACGACGGGCTTCGGCTTCCGCCGCGCTGAGGCCGAGCGGGGCCCGGCTCTGCTGCTGCATGGGGCGCCCCTGTCCGGGACGGCCGCCCGGCGGGCCGGAACGGCCAGTGCCAGCAGGCGCCTGGCCGGCGGGCTTGGGCACGATGCGCGTGCGCTTTTCCACGACCACCGTCGAGCGCGACGGTCCGCGCGACATCCCGCCGGGGCGATTGCCCAGCCCGGCGCCGCCCTTGAGGGTCAGCGTCTTCTTGGCGCCGGTATCGTCGGTGCGCTTGTCGTCGTTATCAGCCATATCTTCCTATCGTCTTTCGTCCTGTTCCGCGGGCAAAAGCACACCGGACGCCCCGTTGGGGTCGGTGTGTTCATCCAGCGGTTGGGCGGTGTATCGGGCCAGCCTTCTGGCCTTGTCCACCGCCGATTGGGCTGCCGCCCCGGTCGTGAGGGCAGCATGTATCACATTTTCCAGCCCAAGTGCCAAACCCATTTGCACACTTGAGAGCAATTCGAAATGCGGCACGTCAGCGCCGCCAAAACCCTGCTCGCGCCGGGCATAGTTGAGGGCCTTGAGCGTACCCCGCATCTTGTTGCGCCCATCCTCTGCCGCATCGGTCGCGGTGAGGAGAGCAATGGCATCCATGCTTTCGAGCGCGGACTTCACCTTGGTGGCGCCGGTAACGAACTGGCCGGCCTTGCGGGCCATGCCCAGCGCCGAGAGCAGGCGCTGTTCCAGACGCAGCCGCGTCAACTCGGCCAGATCGTCGGCAACGGTGACCGGTGCCTTGAGGCTGCGCGCAAAGGCTTTCTTTTTTACCGCCTCGGCGACGGCAGCATGGCTGAGCGTAATCCACACACCCCGCCCTTCGGCCCGCGCCTCGACATCGGGCACCAGAACATCGTCCGGCCCCACGGCAAAACGCACCAGCGCCTCGACCGGCATTTCCATCCGGGTCAAGGCACAGGTCCTCGTCATGTCCGCGCGCCGGGCCAAGGCCGGGTGCTCCCCTTGAAGGCGGTCCTTAGACCGCCTCCTCCTCGGCATAGCCCTCTTCGCCATCATCGGCGCCGGGCAGGTCTTCGGCAGAGATCCAGCCGGCCTTGATGCGGGCCTGCATGATCATGTCCTCGGCTTCCTCGCGGGATACGGGGAAGTCCTTGAAGGTGCCGTCATAGCGTTTGGTTTCGCCATCCTTGCGTTCGGTCCAGCCGACCAAATCGTCGGCAGCGCAGCCGGCGAAGTCTTCGACCGACTTGATGTCTTCCTTGCCCAGAGCCACCAGCATGGCGGCATTGAGGCCTTCGATATCGTAGAGCTCTTCGGAGACGCCCAGCGCCGTACGCTCGTCGTCGAACTTACGCTCGATCTCGGCGAGATATTCGGCGGCACGGTTCTGGATTTCGCCTGCGGTCTCTTCATCGAAACCATCGATGGAGGCGATTTCACCCGGCTCGATATAGGCCAGTTCCTCGACCGAGGAGAAACCCTCGGAGGCCAGAAGCTGCGCCACCATTTCGTCGACGTCCAGAGCCTGCATGAACAGGGTCGAGCGTTCGGTGAATTCCTTCTGGCGGCGTTCGCTTTCTTCCTGCTCGGTCAGGATGTCGATATCCCAACCGATAAGCTGGCTGGCAAGGCGCACATTCTGGCCACGGCGGCCGATGGCCAGCGACAGCTGCTCGTCGGGCACGACCACTTCGATGCGCTCGGCCTGCTCGTCGAGCACGACCTTGGCAACATCGGCGGGCTGGAGCGCAGACACGACGAGGTCGGCGATATTGTCGGTCCAGGGAATGATATCGATCTTTTCACCCTGCAATTCGGCGACAACCGCCTGAACGCGGGAGCCGCGCATACCAACGCAGGCGCCGACCGGATCGATCGAGCTATCATTGCTGGTCACCGCGATCTTGGCGCGCGAGCCGGGATCGCGGGCAATCGAGCGGATGGTGATGACGCCATCGTAAATCTCCGGCACTTCCTGCATGAAGAGCTTGGCCATGAACTGCGGATGGGTGCGGGAGAGGAAAATCTGCGGACCGCGCTGCTCGCGGCGCACGTCATAGATATAGGCGCGCACGCGGTCGCCATAGCGGAACATTTCGCGCGGGATCAGCTCGTCGCGGCGAATGATGGCTTCACCACGGCCCAGATCGACAATCACATTGCCGTATTCGACACGCTTGACCGAGCCATTGACGATTTCGCCAACGCGGCCGGCATATTCCTCGAACATCTTGTCGCGCTCGGCGTCGCGCACTTTCTGCACGATGACCTGCTTGGCCGACTGGGCGGCGATGCGGCCGAATTCCATGGGCGGCAGCGGCTCGGTCAGGAAGTCACCGATCTTGGCGGTGGGGTTCTTGACCTGAGCGAGCTTGAGATTCACCTGGCGGGAGGGTTCTTCGACCTCTTCGACGATTTCGAGCAGGCGCCACATACGGGTTTCGCCCGAGCGCGGATTGATCTCGACCTTGATCTCGGTTTCGGCGCCATAACGACCCTTGGCGGCCTTTTCCATGGCGTCCTGCATCGCCTCGATCACGACCATACGGTCGATGTTCTTTTCGCGGGCGACAGCGTCGGCGATCTGCAACAGCTCAAGGCGATTCGCGCTAACGGCCATTTATTTGCTCTCCTCGGAGATTTCATCGTCATTGTCGGCGTCGGCATATTCGACCGTTTCGGTCTCGTCGTCGTCGATAGGGTGCAGCTCCTGGTCGGCGCGGGCCATGTCCATGAGCTTGTCTGTCATCACCAGCTTGGCTTCAGCGATGCTGACGAAGCTGAGCTTGTGGTTGGGATCGGTGCCGCCCGGAGCATCGGGCAGGATGATGGTAACGCCATCGGCGTCCACCGGGCCGATCTCGCCCCGGAACCGCTTGCGACCATTGATCATGTCGACGAGTTCGACCTTGGCTTCATGGCCGACGAAACGCTCGAAATCGCGCTTGCGCACGAGGGGGCGGTCAATGCCGGGCGAGCTGACTTCCAGGTGATATTCGCGATCGATCGGGTCTTCAACATCGAGCACCGGCGAAAGATCCTTGGACAGGCTTTCGCAGTCATTGATGTTGAAGCGACCGTTTTCGTCCTCGGCCATGATCTGCAGCGTGCAGCCATTTTCCGGGGTGATCTTGATGCGCACCAGCGCAAAGCCCAGATCGTTGGCCACCGGCTCGACAATGCGGGCTATGCGGGCTTCGAGCCCGGTTTCCTTGATGTATCGCTTTTCGGTCAGATCGAAAGCCAATGGAGGTTCCAGATAACAAAAAGAGCGGGGGCCGGTCAGGGCACCCACTCTCAAATGAGAGCATCGATGTTGGCCTCATATAGACCCCGACGCGGACAAACGCAAGGCTCAGGCCAGGAAGTCGAGAACCGCCGCGGTAAATTGCGGGCAGAGGCGGGCCGCCACATGATCGCCCGGCACGATGACGAGAGTGCAACCGGCAATCGCGTCGGCCAGAGCTTGGGGATTGGCGGCCAGGGGATCGGTGTCGCCTGCAATCAGCAGGCTTTTTGCAGTGATCCGTTCCAGTGGGATAGAATCGGAAAAAATCGCGTCGGCATGGGCGGCCAGCGCCAGACGATCATTGCCCATGGCCTCGATGCCCTGACGGAAGCCGCGAACCATGTCGGGAAATCCCGATGGGTCATCGGCCCGCAAGCCCTCGGCCAATAGCTTGCGATTGAGCACCCTTGTATCGACACCGCCTCTGGCGATGACGCCCTCGCCAATACCCGAGACAATCAGCCGGCGCAGGCGCGGTTCGGCCACCGCCATGCGCAGACCGATCACCCCGCCCATTGAATAGCCGAGATAGTCGAAGCTCTCGATGCCAAGATGATCGATGAGCGCCGACACGTCCTTTGACATGCGGCCTTCGCCATAGTCGGCGGTCTCGTGCGAGCGGGTGGAATTTCCGTGACCCAAGGCGTCGAGCCCGACGACACGCCGACCGAGACCTGAAATGGCGGCGGCAATGCCCGGCTCCACCCATTCATGCCAGGTGGTGGCGGAAAAGCCGTGCTGGAGCAGGATGGCGGGACCGGAAGCATCGCGATTACCCAGTTCATAATAGGCGTGACGCATGCCATCAGGCGTCGAAAAATACTGCGGTTCGGGGCGGTGGGCGCTCATAGTGTCATCCGTGTCTGGTGCCTTGTTCTGGCACAAAACCGGGCCGCCTGCCCATCCCTGCCGGTTTCCTGGAGGAAACCAGGTTTCGCGCGATCCCCTTGATTTCGCTGGGCAAACTCTGGCGATGCTCCGCGCGCATTCAAGCCCAAAAAACCTACTTTATGCCGGTTGCAGGCTGCGGGGGCGCCGCTCATCTCCAGGGTGTTCAACGAAAGGACACCTCAAATGATCAAGAAAAGCGTTATCGCCGTCGCCACTGCTGCCGCCCTTGCCGGCGTCGCCATTCCCGCCATGGCTATTGAAAGCACGGCGAGCTTTGATGCCGACTATGTGCTCTATCAGCTTCAGTCGCAGGGCGTGACCGCCACGGCGGTCGAGGAATGGGGCACCGTGTTGCGCGCCTTCGTCACCACGGCCGACGGCCGGCAGGTGATGCAGTATTTCGACGCCTCCACCTTGCAGCAAGTCCAGCTTTAAGGGCTTCATATGATGGCGCCGCCGCTTGCGGCGGCGTCCATCGCGCCAGAGCATTCAGTCGGTTCTGGTACCCAGCGCATCAAAGAGCAGCCGCGCCGCCTCGACCCGATGCTGGTTTCGCTGCGCAAAAGACCGCCAGCCGGTGGCAAGTTCCAGCAGTTCAAGCCCCAATTCGGTCAGTGCGTAATCCACACGCGGCGGGATGGTGGCAAAGGCGCTGCGAGAAACGAAACCGTCGCGCTCCAGCTCGCGCAACACCGCACTCAGCGACTTCTGCGACACACCCCCCAGATCACGCCGCAGTTCATTGAACCGGCGCGGACCATTCTCCAACTGCACGATGACCACCAGCGTCCACTTGCTGGGACGGATGACGAGCATGTGATGGTCGGGTTGCGACGGGCTGGGCATGGCGGGCTCCGCGGAAACGAGACCCGGATATGGGTTGTCTGCCGCCAAGGTCCAGACTTGTGTGTGACTAAACTCCGTTAGGGTGGCCAGCGCGCAACAGGTCAGCGCCGGACGAAGCTGAAATAAAAGCTGATCATCCGGCCTTCGCGCCGCGCCTTTTGCTCATAGCGCGTCGGTTGCCAACCGGGATAGGGCTGATGCCAGGCGCCCGGCGCTTCGGGCTCGAAGGAAAATTCGGGGGCCCGCAGGATATGGGCCAGGGTCCAGTCGGCATAGCCCTCGATATCGGTGGCAAAATGGAAATGCCCGCCGGGCCGGATCACACGGGCCAGTTCGGCCAGGGTGGTGGGGGAGACGAAGCGGCGCTTGTGGTGGCGCGTCTTGGGCCATGGATCGGGATAGAGCAGATAGACCGCATCCACCGATGCCGGTGGCAGGGCCACCAGCAGCTTGAGCGCGTCGTCGGTGAACAGGCGTACATTGCCCAGCCCCTGCGCGCCGATGGCGCCCACCATCTTGCCGATGCCGCCGGTAAAGACCTCGCAACCGATAAAGCCGGTTTCGGGCTCTTCGCAAGCCTTGCGCGCCAGATGCTCGCCGCCGCCATAGCCGATCTCAATGACGATGCTTTTGGCTTCCGGGAACAGCGACCGAGGGTCGAGCGCGCCATCGAGCACGATTTCCACCTGCGGCAGCAGGTCCTCGACCAGCGCCTTCTGCCCGCCATGCAGGGTCTTGCCGGAGCGGCGCCCGAAAAAGGCGCGCGGCTCGCCGGAGCGGGTCTTGGGAAGTTCGTGGTCGGTCATGATCGGACTGCAATAAAAGGGGCTTCCCTGCCGCTTTTGCGGAAAAGAAGCCCCCGGTCAATCGTCAATGTGGATTCAGGCGACGGCCGCCTTCAGCGCCTTGACCAGATCGGTCTTTTCCCAGGAGAAGCTGCCGTCGCGGCCCGCCTTGCGGCCGAAATGGCCATAGGCGGAGGTCTTGGCATAGATGGGCTTGTTGAGATCGAGATGGGTGCGGATGCCGCGCGGGGTCAGGTCCATGACCTCGGCCAGAGCTGTTTCGAGCCTTGCTTCATCCACCTTGCCGGTGCCGTGCAGGTCGACATAGATCGAGAGCGGCCTGGCGACGCCAATGGCGTAGCTGAGCTGGATCGTAGCGCGATCGGCGAGGCCGGCGGCCACGACATTCTTGGCCAGATAGCGCGCCGCATAGGCCGCCGAGCGATCCACCTTAGTGGGGTCCTTGCCGGAAAAGGCGCCGCCGCCATGGGGCGCGGCCCCGCCATAGGTATCGACAATGATCTTGCGACCGGTGAGGCCCGCATCTCCATCGGGTCCGCCGACCACGAATTTGCCGGTCGGATTGACGTGCCAGACCGTATCCCTGGTGATCCAGCCTTCCGGCAGCGCCTCGCGAATATAGGGCTCGACGATTTTGCGGACATCGGCGGAGGAGAGCGTCTCGTCCAGATGCTGGGTGGATAGCACGATCTGGGTGACGCCGACCGGCTTGCCGCCTTCATAACGCACGGTGACCTGGCTCTTGGCGTCGGGGCCGAGCACCTTGGCCGGGCCGGTGCCTGCCTTGCGCGCCTCGGTCAACACATCGAGAATCTTGTGCGCGTAATAAATGGGCGCGGGCAGCAATTCGGGGGTTTCGCGGCTGGCATAGCCGAACATGATCCCCTGATCGCCGGCGCCGACATCCTTGTTGCCAGCTTCGTCGACACCTTGGGCGATGTCGGCAGACTGGCCATGCAGCAGCACATCGATCTTGGCGGTCTTCCAGTGGAAGCCATCCTGTTCATAGCCGATGGCCTTGATGGCCTTGCGGGCCGTGGAGCGGAAACGGGCCGGATTGATGGCGGGGTGGCCCGCCGCGTCGAGTACGACCTTGCCGTCCTTGCCCTTTTTCAGCAGGGTTTCGGGCACCCGGACCTCACCGGCAATCACCACACGATTGGTGGTCGCTAAAGTCTCGCAGGCAATGCGCACCTGGGCGGGGTCCATGCCGACCTTTTTGGCCTCGCGGAAGACCATGTCGACGATCTCGTCGGAAATGCGGTCGCAGACCTTGTCTGGATGACCCTCGGAAACCGATTCCGAGGTGAAAAGATAGGAAGAGCGGGCCACGTTAAACCTCTTTGCTGGTGGCGAGGGCGCACGCGGGAGTGCGCGTGTCCGGAGAGCTTCCGGGCACTTTCAATCCCGCTTTTCGCAGGTCGCCCGCCCGAAGGCAATGGCCGCATAAAGAAAGCTTTATATCGCGCCCTTCCCGCTCACGCCAAATTTTTCCGGGCCCGCGCAGATGCCTTTCATTGGCCATCGCTCTGTGCCAAGAGAAACGCCAATGACAAACTGGGATTGAACCATGGCCATCAGAGTGCATCGCGGCGATTTGCCGAACCTGTCCAATTACGGCCGCGAGGTCGCGATCGACACCGAAACCATGGGCCTTCATCCGCATCGGGACCGACTTTGCGTGGTGCAGCTCTCGCCGGGCGATGGCAGCGCCGATGTGGTGCAGATCCCCCAGGACGCGAGCGAAGCACCCAATCTGGTCAAGCTCCTGTCCGATCCCGGCGTCACCAAGATTTTCCACTATGCGCGCTTCGACGTCGCGGTGCTGCAACACCGTTTCGGCGTGGTGACCGGACCGGTCTATTGCACCAAGATCGCTTCGCGGCTGGTGCGCACCTATACCGACCGGCATGGTCTCAAGGACCTCGTGCGCGAGTTGCTCAATGTCGATCTCAGCAAACAGCAGCAAAGCTCGGATTGGGGCGGGGAAAAGCTCAGCGATGCGCAGCTCGACTATGCCGCTTCAGATGTTCTCTATCTGCATGACCTTAAGCGCCATCTCGACCGCATGCTGGCAAGGGAAGGCCGCACCGAACTGGCCAAGTCGTGTTTCGATTTCCTCAAGACGCGCTGCGCGCTCGACCTGATGGGTTGGGAAGAGACCGACATTTTCGCCCATAGCTGACGCGAGCCGATTGATGGCCCAGGCCTCCACACGCCAACCCAAATTCGCTGCGCTCGCGCGGCGGAACCGGATCGTGGGGGCCTTACGCATCGGCGTGCCGGCTTTTGGCGTCATTGTGCTGGTCGGCCTGGTGGCACAGATCGTCCTCGCCAATATCGGCAGCCGGTTCGGCATCGGGCAGGTCAGCATTTCGCCCGATGCCATCACCATCGACGCGCCCGACTATGCCGGCAGGATGGGCGACGGCTCGACCTATCGCGTCTGGGCTGCGTCAGCCCGCGCGCCACTGGCGCGAACCGATATTCTCGATCTTCTCGACGCCGTGATCGTCGTCAACCGGACCGATGGGATTGAGCTGCGTGCCGAGGCAGCCGAGGGGCAACTCGACACAGCTGGTCAGCAGGTTCTGGTGCCCGGACGAACCGATTTCACCTATTCGACCGGAACGACCGGCAACCTCACCAATACGGTGGTCGATCTCGAAGCGCAGACCCTCGTGGCAAGAGGGCGAACCGAGGTGGACTATGCCGACGGCACCACGGTGCGTGCAGAGGGGCTGCACTATGATTCGGCGGCCATGCGCTGGACATTTTCGCGTGCTGTCGTCACCTTGCCGTCCACGCCCGGAGAAGACACACCATGAAGCGTCTCGCCGCCCTGCTGTCGCTGACCCTGATTGCCGTGGTCGCGCCCGCTCTGGCGCAGCAGAATGTCGAGATCACCGCCGATGTGTTCACGGTGGAGGAAAGCGCGCGTGAGGCCGTATTCACCGGCAATGTCGTCGTGGTCCATCCCAATGTTACCGTCTGGGCACCCAAGGTCGTGGCCACCTATGGTGAGGCCGGGACAACCGATATCCGCACATTCGTCGCAACAGGCGGGGTGAGGCTCAAGACATCCGAACAGGAAGCGACGGGCGATCAGGCGGTGTTCACGCCGGGCGATCAATTGCTGCGGCTGACCGGCAATGTTGTGGTGATCAATGCGGGCGGACGGGTGGCCTCGACCGAACTCGTGGTGAACCTGGCCACCGACGTTTCCACCTTTACCGGCGGCAATGGCGGTCGCGTCACTGGCATTTTCACCTCGCAATGAGCCAGCAGGACACTCCCCGCGCCCGCGTCGATCAGACCGGCTGGTTGGTCGCACAGGGGCTGGCCAAGAGTTTCGGCAAGCGCGTTGTGGTGCGCGATGTGTCGCTGGCGGTGCGCCGCGGCGAAGCGGTGGGGCTGCTGGGGCCGAACGGGGCCGGCAAGACTACTGTTTTCACCATGATCATGGGGCTGGTCAAACCCAATGCCGGCCGCATCCTGCTCGATGGGCAGTCGATCACCCACCTGCCCCTGTTCCAGCGCGGGCAATTGGGCATCGGCTATCTGCCGCAGGAGCCCTCGATCTTTCGCGGGCTGACCGTTACCGGCAATATCATGGCGGTGCTCGAAAACCATGTACCCGGCCGGGCCGACCGCAAGCGGCGCCTGCAAATGCTGCTGGAAGAATTTTCGATTACCCATCTGGCCAAATCCAATGCTCTGGCTCTGTCCGGCGGGGAGCGGCGGCGGGTGGAAATTGCGCGCGCCCTCGCCGCCGATCCGGCTTTCATGCTGCTCGACGAACCCTTTGCCGGCGTCGACCCCATCGCGGTGGCCGAGGTCAAGGGATTGGTGCGGCAGCTGACGCAGCGCGGGATCGGGGTTTTGATCACCGACCATGCCGTGCGCGAGACGCTGGGACTGGTCGACCGGGCCTATCTCATCCATGGCGGCACCGTCATGATCCAGGGACGCCCCGAAACCATTTCTGCCGACCCCGAAGCCCGCCGCGTTTATCTGGGCGAGAGTTTCTCGATCTAGCGGCACCATATCTACCCGAGCAATTGGCACGAAACTTGCCGTGTGCTCAAAATTGAGTCATGGTGCGGATCGGGAAGTGGCTCCTAGGGGCCAGATGTTTGCATCAAGGGTTTGAAAAGCATGGCGCTTTCGCCTCGGCTGGAATTTCGCCAGTCCCAGAGCCTGAAGCTGACGCCACAGCTTATGCAGTCGATCCGTCTGCTGCAGCTCAGCCATCTCGAACTCAACGATTTCATCGATACCGAATTGCTGCGCAATCCGCTGCTCGACCGCGAGGATGGCGGAGCCCCGGAAGATGGTGGAGGCGAAGAGCCTCAGCACAAGCCTTCGGAGATGAGCGCCTATGAGGATACTTTTACCTCGGGCGAGCGGACCAAGGATGCCAACGAGATTGCCGAAGGCTACGATACGGCAGTCGAAAATGTCTTTCCCGATGCCGTGCCGCAGGACCTGGGCGCATCGGGTGGCCCGGATCGCAATGGCAGTTTCGAAGGCGGGGAGGCACCCGACCTCGACCAGTATGTCGCCTCAAAGCCCCGCCTCTCTGACCATCTGGAGGCACAGGCCAATACGCTTTTGCGGGTGCAGGCGGACCGGCTGATCGCCCAGCATCTGATCGACGGCCTCAACGAAGCCGGCTATCTGGCTGTGGAGCTGCAATCGGTGGCCGAGCTTTTGGGGGCGGAGCTCGAAGATGTCGAGGCCGTTCTGGAGGTCCTTCAGGGCTGCGATCCGGTGGGCATTTTTGCCCGCGACGTGGCCGAATGTCTCTCGATCCAGTTGCGCGAACGCGATCGGCTCGATCCGATGATGGCGCGGCTGATCGACAATCTCGGTCTCGTTGCCGAGCACAATATCGCCGCCCTGCTGAAAGCGGTCGGTTGCGACCGGGAAGACCTTGTCGACATGCTGGCCGAGTTGCGTACGCTCGATCCGCGCCCAGGCCTTGCCTTTGACAGCGGCGCCGTCGAGGCGGTGGTGCCCGATGTCTTCGTGCGTGCCAGTCATGACGGCAGCTGGCAGATCGAACTCAATTCCGATGTGCTGCCCCGCGTGCTGGTCAACCGGGTCTATTATGCCGAAGTGTCAAAGCGAACGCGCGATCCGGGCGAGAAGAGTTTTCTTTCCGATTGCCTCGCCACTGCCAACTGGCTGACCAAGAGCCTCGACCAGCGGGCGCAGACCATTACCAAAGTGGCGGCCGAAATCGTGCGGCAACAGGACGGGTTCCTGACCCATGGCGTGGCCCATCTGCGGCCCATGACGCTCAAGACCGTCGCCGAAGAAATCGACATGCACGAATCCACGGTCAGCCGCGTCACCGCCAACAAATATATGGCGACGCCGCGCGGCCTCTACGAGATGAAATATTTCTTCACCACCGCCCTTTCTTCGTCCGATGGGGCCGGGGATCATTCTTCCGAGGCGGTGCGGCATCGCATCCGCCAGTTGATCGATGCCGAGCCTGCCAGTGATATTCTCTCGGACGATACGATTGCCGAAGTGCTGCGCAAGGAACAGGGCATCGAAGTGGCGCGGCGCACGGTGGCCAAATATCGCGAGGGGATGAACATCCCCTCATCGGTCATCCGGCGGCGGCAGAAGAAGGAACTGGCGCGGATCGCCTGATCAGCCGGCAAAAAGCTGCGCCAGCAGCATCAAAACCACACCCGAGCCACCCACCATCAGGAGCCCGATGGCGGTCCGACCATAGGTGCTGCGGCTGAATTTCGGCGCGCCGGGCGGGCGTGTCGTCACCGTTGGATCGGCTGCGATCTGCAAATGGGCAGGGTTGAACGGGTTGAGCCGTCCGCTACGCATCAGGCGCAGGTTGCGCAACATCAGCGCCGCGCCCAGCATCAGCCCGCCGGCTACCGCTATGAGGATGAAAAACAGGAGCAGCGGCGACAGGGTGGGCACGACGCCGCCAACGGCCATGGATGGCACTTCCATCGACTCGCCCTCCCCTCAAATCATGGACGAGCAAGGCTAAAAGCGGGACACGGAACTGTCACCCCCTGAATTGGCGGTATGGGCGGTGTTGCGCATGGACACTTGCCATATGCCGGGTCTAGCATCCTTGGTGTCGACACCCCACATCTGGAGTGTCAGCAGACGCAGATCCCGTAAAGCCGGGCAGCGGCTTTTGGGAACTCTCGCGTCGCCAACGACCGAAAGGAAGAAAAAGCCATGACCTTACGCGTTTCGGGAAAGAACATGGATGTCGGTGATGCCCTCAGGGGCAAGGCGGAGGACCATTTCGCCACTGTTGTCGGAAAGTATTTCGACGGCGGCTATGACGGCCACCTGACCCTCACACCCGATGGAATCGGCTTTCGCGCCGACTGCGTGGTTCACCTGGATTCGGGCACCACACTGCAGGCGAGCGCCCAGGGCGGCGACGCCACCAGCGCCTATGAAGTCATGGCTCTGCATATCGAAAAGCGTCTGCGTCGCTACAATCGCAAGCTGCGTAGCCATCGCAAGGGCAATGGCAGTGCTGCCGATGCCATCCTGGCGCAATATACGGTTCTGGGTACGGCGGACCAGCTGGACGAACTGGACGAGGACTATGCGCCGCCCGTCATTGCCGAGAGCACCAAGAGCCTGCGCGAGATGAGCGTGGAAGAGGCAGTGATGGAACTGGACCTCACAGGTCAACAGGTCGTGATGTTTCGCCACGCTGGACATGGCGGCCTGAATGTGGTCTACCGCCGCGCGGATGGCAATATAGGCTGGATAGACCCGGCCCTGGGTGCCAATTGAACAGTGCCCGCGCCATGCGCCAGCTGAGTAGATTTCAAAGGCAGATTGATGGAATTGGCCGACATACTGGCGGAGCACGCCGTGCTGAACTGCACGGGCGCAGTAACCAAACGCCAGCTGTTTGAAACTCTTGCAGAAAAAGCCTCGGAACTGACCCGATTTCCCAAATCGGATATTCTGCTGGCGCTGACGAGCCGGGAAGAACTTGGTTCGACCGGACTGGGCAATGGCATTGCCATTCCCCATGGCAAGCTGGCTGGCCTTGGACGGGTGACCGCCGTATTCGCCCGGCTGGAGACGCCGCTGGATTTCGATTCGGTGGATGACCAGCCGGTCGATCTGGTGATGATGCTGCTGGCTCCCGTTGGCGCCGGGGCCGATCATCTCAAGGCTTTATCACGTGTGGCGCGGCTGTTGCGGACCGAATCCGTGGTCGAGCAGTTGCGCGCCGATTCCGATCCCGCCGCGCTCTATGGGGTGCTGACCGCGCCGGTGGAAACCACCTACGCGGCCTGAGTGATGCCGATCTCATGAAAAACCCCGGGGTTCACCGCCCCGGGGTTTTGTTTTGGCGCAAGGCTGATCAGTGCAGCGTCGCCAGACCGATATTCTGCTCGCCCAGCCAGTCATGCACGGCATCGGCAGTGTCGGAGACCATGAGTGGGCTGCCATCGGCGGACATGACCAGCTGATAGAGAGCGACGGCGTCAAATTCGGTGTCGTGAATGAAGCGGGACAGCGTTTGGCCGGAGACCGGCTTAATATAGGCCACAGCATCACCACCCAGGGCAGCGAATTCGGCGCGCGTCAAAAGCTTCAGCGGATGTTCGGCGCCGTCGAGCGCATCGGAATTGCGTTTATCCATCATGTTTCGGCCCTTTCCTGTTCTTCCTCACAATGAGCGAATGTCTATGCGTCGGGCGATCTTGGCCGCCTGGGGGCGTTCAAGAGCAATCGTGAGCATGCCATGGCCCAAAGTTGCATCGCGGACCTCCATGCCATCGGCCAGAAGGAAACTGCGCTGGAACTGACGGGCGGCAATACCCCGGTGGAGATAGTCACGGCCGGGCTCGTCTTTCTGCTTGCCGCGCACCATCAGCTGGTTGTCTTCGACCATCACGTCGAGTTCGGCCTGAGAGAAACCGGCCACGGCAATGGAGATCAGGAAGCGTTCCGCCCCATCCTCGGCCAGGGTCCGCTCGATATTATAGGGCGGATAGCCATCCGCCGAGCGGGCAAGCCGATCAATCCTCTCCTCAAAACTATCGAAGCCGAGGAGAAACGGCGCGGAAAACACCGAAATACGCGACATGGATGCGTCCTTGAAGGTCAAGCAACGTTTGGCCGACGACCCGCAGGAGTGGCATCGTCGACGTGTCAGAGATATGGGTGAAGCCTAGAGAGGGTTCAAGTCATGTCCAAGACCGTCGCCGTCATCACCCCGGCCTATAAAGCGCAAGATTCGCTGCCGACCACGGTGCGCAGCGTGCTCAACCAGACCCATGCGGACTGGCAGCACTGGATCATCGCCGATGACGGTTTTGATTATTCTGCCTTTTTGACGGGCGCCGGTCTGTCCGATCCGCGACAGGTTTTTCTTACCAGCGGCGGCGTCGGCAAAGGCGCCTCGGTCACCCGCAATATGGCGCTGGAGCAGCTGGAAACGCCCTATGCCGCCATTCTCGATGCCGATGACCTGCTCAAACCGCAAAAGCTGGAATTGGCGGTAGAGGCGCTTGGCCAATATGGCGTCGTCACCACCGCACTCGATGTGATGACGACAGATTTCACCCATCTGCGCTTTGTCGGGGACGTGGCAGACCGGGCGCTGCGACCGGGCGAACACAAATGGGTGAGCCTATCGATGGACTCCATGATCGTCTGGGACCGGGCGCGCGGCGACGGGCGCTACGACCCGACCATGAGCAATATGACCGACCTCGAATTCCTGCTGCAGCTCTACCGGACCATTCCCCAGGGCTATCATCTGGGCACGCCGCTGCACGACTACATCAAGCGCGATGGCTCGATGAGCAATGGCAAGGATGTGGCGGCAGGCATGATCGCCTCCAAGAGCGAAATCCTGCGCCGGCTGGAAAGCGGGCATTACGGGTTGGCCGATGAGGACGTGACTGGTGTAGCCTCCTTTTTGCGGATTTCATTGCGGGCCGAGGCCGAATATGGCGCGGCGCTGGCGGAAAAACCGGACCTCTTGTTCGAGGATCATCTCGAACCGCGGCTGCGGGCGGCGCGGGACTTGCCATAGGTCTGCTTTCCCCCTATAGAGCCCACTTCTCCGGACCGCCCGGCCAAAAGGCATGCCGTGGCGGTCTTTGAAAGCGATAGGCGTCAAAGCCTGTCCAGACCAACAAGGACCCGCAAAATGCCCAAGATGAAGACCAAGTCCGGCGCCAAGAAGCGTTTCAGCTTCACCGCCACCGGCAAGGTGAAGGCTGGCGTTGCCGGCAAGCGCCACCGCCTGATCAGCCACAACGCCAAGTACATCCGCACCAACCGCGGCACCAAGATCCTGTCCAAGGGCGACGAGGGTCTGGTGAAGTGGTACATGCCGTACAACCGCTAAGCTGAAGGGACACTGAACAATGGCACGCGTTAAACGTGGCGTAACCGCCCACGCTCGTCACAAGAAGGTCTTGAAGGCCGCCGAGGGCTATTATGGCCGTCGTAAATCCACGATCCGTATAGCCAAGCAGGCCGTCGAAAAGGCCGGCCAGTACGCGTATCGCGATCGTCGCGTCAAGAAGCGCAATTTCCGCGCTCTGTGGATCCAGCGCATCAACGCTGCCGTGCGCGATTACGGCCTGACCTATAACCGATTTATCGACGGCCTCAGCAAGGCTGAGGTTGCCGTCGACCGCAAGGTGCTGAGCGATCTCGCGATCACACAGCCCGAAGCGTTCGCCGCCCTGGTCACCAAGGCCAAGGCAGCGTTGGCGTATCTGGAAAGCGTGGACTCCGTTACCCACGCCCGCGTCACCGCTTAAGCACCCCCAGCTCCGCTGAGGTCGAAATTGCGCCTTGCGCCACCCGAGAGGGCTGGCGCGGGGCGTTTTGTTTTGGTCTATAGCCCCCAGCACGTCGAACGAGATTTTTCATGTCCCTGCAAACACAGATCGAAACCCTGCGCAGCGAATTGTCCGCCGCCATAGCCGCAGCCGACACCGAAGCCGCGCTCGATGCGGTTCGTGTTGCCGCCTTGGGCAAGAAGGGCAGCGTTTCCGCGCTTCTGGCCACGCTCGGCGCCATGGCTGCCGAGGATCGCAAGAGCGCCGGTCCCGCGATCAACGGGCTCAAGAATGACATTGCCGGGCTGATCGAAGCGCGCAGCGCCGATCTCAAGGGTGCGGCCCTCGAAGCGCGCCTCAAGGCCGAAACGGTCGACGTTACCCTGCCGCTACCTCCCGCCCCCACGGCGCGCGGCCGCATCCACCCGATCTCGCAAACCATCGACGAGATCACCGCCATTTTCTCCGATATGGGTTTTTCCATAGCCGAAGGGCCTGATATCGAGACCGACTACTATAATTTCACCGCGCTCAATTTCCCCGAGGGTCATCCGGCGCGCGAAATGCATGACACATTCTTCATGAAGGCCGGCCCTGATGGCGTGAAGAAAGTGCTGCGCACCCATACTTCGCCCGTGCAGGTGCGCGTGATGCAAAAAACCAACGAAAAGCCGGTCGCCGGTTACCTCACGCCCGCCATGGACCCGCCAATCCGCGTGGTCATGCCCGGCCGCACCTATCGCAATGACAGCGACCAGACCCATACCCCGATGTTCCATCAGGTCGAGGGCCTCGTCATCGACAAATCGAGCCATATCGGTCAGTTGCGCTGGGTGCTGGAAGAGTTTTTGAAAGCCTTCTTCGAAGTGCCGAGCGTCACATTGCGCTTCCGCCCCAGCTTCTTCCCCTTCACCGAACCCTCGATGGAAGTGGACGTGCAATGCGACCGCTCCGGGGCCGAGGTGAAGATCGGCGAGGGCAATGACTGGCTCGAAATCCTCGGCTGCGGCATGGTCCACCCGAACGTCATTCGCAATGCCGGGCTCGACCCGGATATCTACCAGGGCTTTGCCTGGGGCATCGGCATCGACCGCATTGCCATGCTGAAATATGGCATGCCGGATCTGCGCGCCTTTTTCGACGCAGACCAGCGGTGGATCGAACATTACGGGTTCCGTCCGCTCGACCTGCCGACGCTGTTCGGGGGGCTTTCGAGCTAGTCAGCAATGGACGGTCAAACGATCTTCATCGTCACCGACATCGAAGCGGACGGCCCGACGCCGCTGCACAATTCCATGCTGAGTTTTGCTTCGGTGGCGATCGAGGCTGACGGAACGCACCATGGCGAGTTCGAGGCGGTGCTGACGCCACGCGCGGACAAGACCACTAACGAGACCACGATGGCTTGGTGGGCGACCCAGACGGAGGCCTGGAAGGCAGCAACCGAGGGCGCCGAGGCGCCGGAAGTGGTTATGCCGCGCTATGCCAATTGGGTAGAGGGCCTGCCGGGCGAAAAGGTCTTCGCCGCTGCGCCCATGATGTTCGACGGGCTGTGGATGGACCACTATCTCGATATTTTCGCGGGGACGCGGGTTCTCTCGGGGCCATTCAAGGGCCGCAAGATTTTCCGAGGCGGCGGGGTCTGCCTCTACACCATGGCCGGCACTTTGCGCGGCGCGCCCTATCTCGACTGGGGCATGAGCAAGCTGCCGGCAGAGTTTTACGGCCATGTGCCCCATACACACAAGGCTATCGACGATGCACGCGGCTTTGCCAATGTGCTGGTCGACCTCTTCAAACTTCATCTGCGCTGCCGCCAATCACCGGCAGCAAGAGCGACTTCCGCTAAGGACCGAACCACATGAAATTCACCCTCGACTGGCTCAAGGAGCATCTCGACACCAGCGCCTCGCCCGAGGAAATCGGCAAGGCGCTGACCATGATCGGCCTTGAAGTGGAAGGCATCGAGTCGCAAGGCAAGGCGCTGGAAAAATTCGTCATCGCCCATGTCGTGGAAGCCAAGCCGCATCCCAATTCCGACCATCTCAATATCTGCAAGGTGGATGCCGGCACCGGCGAGATGATCGACGTGGTTTGCGGCGCGCCCAACTGCAAGACCGGGATGAAGTCGGTCTTCGCCTTCCCCGGCACCTATATTCCGGGCAAGGATTTCGAATTGAAGGCCGGGGTCGTCATTCGCGGCGCGCCCTCAAACGGCATGCTGTGTTCAGCGGCGGAACTCGAACTCTCCAACGACCATGACGGCATTATCACGCTGCCCGAAGATGCGCCGATCGGGACCAAATATGTCGACTATGCCGGGCTCAATGGCGTGGTCTTCGATATTTCCATCACCCCCAATCGTGGCGACGCCACCGGGGTCTATGGTGTGGCGCGCGATCTGGCCGCCTTCGGCCTCGGCACGCTGAAAGACACTGACTTTTCGCCGGTCCCCTCCAAGGGCAAAAGCCCGATTGCGCCGCTGCCGCATCAGTTCGCCGAGGGCGAGCCCAAGGCTATCCGGAAATTTGCCGGCCGCTATTTCCGCGGCATCAAGAACGGTCCGTCCCCCGACTGGCTGCAACAGCGGCTGCGCGCCGTGGGGCTGAGGCCGATCAATACAGTGGTGGATATCACCAATCTGGTCTCGCTGGGCTGGGGTCGCCCGCTTCACGCCTATGATGCCGACAAAATCGAGGGCACGATCCATCTGCGCAATGCGCGGGACGAGGCGTTCGATGCGCTGGACAACAAGGTCTATACGCTCGACGCGACCATGACCGTCATTGCCGACGACAAGGGCCCGCTCTGCCTTGGCGGCATTATGGGCGGCATCCGCTCGGGCGTGACCGAGGAAACCACCAATGTCTTTATGGAATGCGCCAGCTGGGACCCGGACCTCATCGCCCAGGCGGGCCGCAAGACGGGAATCGTCTCCGATGCCCGCTATCGCCTTGAGCGCAATGTCGATCCAGCCCTGACCGAACCGGGCATGGAACTGGCGACCCATCTCATGCTCGATCTCGTCGGTGGCGACGCCATGGAGCCGGCCATTTCCGGGGAGGATGTGTTCCCCAATACGGTCGTCACGTTCCCGCTGGCCGAAGTGCGGCGGCTCACCGGTCTTGAAGTCGCGCCCCAAGACATCGAAGCCATTCTCTCCCGCCTCGGCTTTGTGGTCGAAGGCTCGGGCGATATGCGCAGCGTCAAGGTGCCGAGCTGGCGCCCTGATGTAACGCAGAAGGCCGACCTCGTGGAAGAGGTGATGCGCATGGTGGGCGTCGACAATGTGCCGGTCGAGCCCTTGCCGCGCCTCAGCCATGTGGCGCCACGCATGCTGACCACGATCCAGAACCGCCGCCGCATTGCCCGCCGGGCGCTGGCGGCGCGCGGGCTCGACGAGGTGGTGACCTGGAGCTTTATCAGCCATGACGAGGCCACCCGTTTCGGCGGTGGCACCGAAGATCGGCAACTGGCCAATGCCATCGCCTCTGACATGACCGACATGCGGCCCTCCCTCTTGCCGGGGTTGCTTGCGGGCGCGCGCCGCAATGGAAATCGTGGCTTTGCCGATGTGGCGCTGTTCGAAGTGGGGCAGATCTTCCTTTCCGACCAGCCCGAGGGTCAGCATACCTATGCTTCAGGTGTGCGCACCGGCACGGCCAAAGTTGACGGTGCGGGCCGCCATTGGTCAGGCAAGGCGGGGGCTGTCAGCGTCTGGGACGCCAAGGCCGATCTGGCAGCGGCACTCGATGCTTTGGGGGTCGATATCGAAAAGGTGCAGGTTCTGCCTGAAGCCGCCGCCTGGAGCCATCCGGGGCGCGGCGGTCGCGTGGCGCTCGGCCCGAAACTGACGCTCGGCTGGTTTGGTGAACTCCATCCGGCGCTGGCCGCTGAACTCGATATGGCGGGCGCCGTCGCGGCATTCGAGATCGATCTCGATGCGCTGCCCGAGGCGCGCAAAAAGGCCACCAAGACCAAGCCGGCCATCGAACTTTCGCCCTTCCAGCCGGTCAGCCGCGACTTCGCCTTTGTCATGGATCGCGCCGTGACTGCCGCCGCGATCCTCAAGGCCGCGCGCGGGGCCGACAAGGGGTTGATCAAGGATGTCGGCATTTTCGACGTGTTTGAGGGCAGCCATGTGGGCGAAGGCAAGAAGTCCATCGCCATCGAAGTGACGCTACAGCCCAAGGACAAGACCCTCACCGACGAGGAGATCGAAAAGGTCTCGGCGGCGGTGGTCGCGGCAGTGACCAAGACCACGGGCGGAGAATTGCGGAAGTAGCGGCTCCTCTCGCCCTCCCCCTTGCGGAGAGGGTGGCGCCGCTGGATGAGGAATGGCGAGCATCGAGTGCGCGGCTCACCCCCTCCCAACCTCCCCCGTCGAGGGGGAGGTGCTGCATCTCGCTTGTGGCAGAGCTTTTGCTAAAACGCTGAGCCCGCACCCTCCCCCTTGCGGGGAGGGTTGGGGAGGGGGTACGGCAGGCACGAAGTTGCTGTCCTGCCTGCTTCGGAGACAAAAGTGTCCCGCACCGACGCCATTCTTGCACGCCTGTCAAAACTCCATCCCAAGCTGGTCGATCTCAGCCTCGACCGCATGCTGCCGCTGCTGGAAAAGCTCGGCAATCCGCAGAATCGTCTGCCGCCGGTCATCCATGTGGCGGGCACCAATGCCAAGGGTTCGACCATCGCCTATCTCCGCGCCTTCCTCGAAGCGGCGGGGCAAAAGGTGCATGTCTATAATTCCCCCCATCTCGTGCGCTTCAACGAGCGCATCCGCCTTGCCGGGACCTATGTGGGCACGCGCCGGCTCAATGCCGTGCTGGAAGAGGTGGAGCGCATCAATAATGGCGATCTCATCACCTTTTTCGAGGTGACGACCGTCGCCGCCTTCAAGCTCTTTGCCGAGACGAAAGCCGATTTCCTGCTGCTCGAAACCGGCATGGGCGGCATCTATGACACAACCAATGTGGTCAAGCACCCGCTCGGCACGATCATCACGCCCATCGATTACGACCACCAGAAATTCCTCGGCAATACGCTGGGCGAAATCGCCTCGAACAAGGCCGGCATAATCAAGCGCGGCTCGCTTTCCGTCATGGGCATTCAGCAGGCCGAAGCGCGGCAGGTGCTGGAACGCGCGGCGCATCGGCTGGGCATACGCCCGATCTGGCAGGGCGAGGATTTTCATGGGACCGAACAGGATGGCCGTCTCGTTTATCAGGACGAGGACGGGCTGCTCGACCTCCCGCCGCCAGCTCTGCGCGGCCCACATCAATTCGACAATGCGGCCCTGGCCATCGCGGCAAGCCGCCATTTCGATCTGCCGGTCGATGAAGCGGCTCTGGCCGAGGGTCTGCGCCGTGTTACCTGGCCGGCGCGCATGCAGCCTCTGCGCGAGGGAAAGCTGCGCGCCCTGCTCTCGCCCGGACACGAACTCTGGCTCGATGGCGGGCATAATGCCCATGGCCTCGCGGCTCTGGCCCGCTCCTTTGCCGAAATGGGCCGAGACAGACCGCTGGTGCTGATCGCCGGGATGATGAATACCCGCTCGCCCGAAGAGGTGTTCGAACCTCTGCGTGCGCTCGACCCGGTGCAATTGCTGACCCTTACCATTCCCGGCGAGCCAAATGCCCTCAAGGCTTCGGAAATCGCGAGCCGCGCTGCGGCGATCGGGCTACCGGCCCGGCCGATGCGCTCCATTCGCTCGGCGCTGCTCGAAGCGGCCAAAGTGCCCGATGCGCGCGTCCTGATCTGCGGATCGCTTTATCTCGCGGGAGACGTTCTCGCCAAAAACGGCACGCCACCGGTTTAGCATGCCGATTGCCCCGGTGCCGCAAATTGGCTAGGTCGGGGATAGCAAGCCCCGGACCAGAATGACCATAACAGCGACCATAGAAAGCCTCGGCCACAAGGGGGAGGGGATAGCCCTTGTCGAAGGGCGGCGTGTCTTTGTGCCGCTGACCCTGCCCGGCGAGACGGTCGAAATGGAGGTCGAAGGCGATCGCGGCACGCTGAACCGCGTGCTGACGCCATCGCCACACCGGCAGGACGCGCCCTGCAGGCATTTTGGAGCCTGTGGCGGCTGCCAATTGCAGCATATGGACCGGACCGCCTATGAGGCGTTCAAAATTGGGCTTGTCGAGCATCCGCTGGGGCAGGCGGGTCTGTCGGCAAGGGTCACCCGGCTCATCGACGCCTCCGGAAATGGCCGCCGCCGCGCGACCCTGCATGCAAGGGCCGAGGGCGCGGGCTATATGCGGCCGCGCAGCCACGAGGTGCACGATCTCGATGCCTGCCCGATCCTAGTGCCGACATTGGCCCGCGCGCCCGAAATTGCCCGGGCGATCATGGCAGCGGTCGGGGAGGCGGATGTGAGCTTCACCGCCACATTGCAGGGGCTTGATGTTGCCGTCCGCACTGCGAAGAGCCACGTGCGCGCGGACAGGCTCATGCCGCTGGTCGCGCGGTTCGGCCTCGCAAGATTGGCGCTCAATGGCGATATGGTGTTGCAGGCCCAGACGCCGCAGATCGCCATGGGCCGGGCGCAGGTGGACCTGCCGATTGGCGGGTTTCTTCAGGCCACGGAGGCGGCCGAAACGATCCTTTCCGACTATGTTATGGCCGCGACAGGCTCGGCCAAGAGCGTGGCGGACCTGTTTTGCGGCATGGGACCCTTCGCGCTTCGTCTGGCGGAAAAGCGCCCGGTATTTGCCGCCGACAGCAATCGCGAGGCCATTGCCGCACTCGACAAAGCGCGGCGATTGACCCGCGGTATCCGCGAGGTGACGGCCAAGGCTCGCGACCTGTTCCGCGATCCGCTCACACGGTTCGAGCTGCCCTTCGAAGCGGTGGTGCTCGATCCCCCCCGCGCTGGCGCCGAAGCGCAGGTGCGGGAGCTGGCGCTGTCCAAGGTCAAAACCATTGCCATGATCGCTTGCGATGCCGGCACCTTCGCGCGAGACGCCGCCCATCTCGTTCAGGCTGGGTTCAGGATGGATGATCTAGTCGTGGTGGATCAGTTCATATGGTCGAGCCACGTGGAAGTCGCGGCTACGTTCAAACGCTGATCACAAGATCAAATGTGGCGAAATATCGGGCAACTATTCTGTGCCCGTGTCCGTTTGGTTGGCCCAGACACGAGATTTCAATGATTGGAGCGGGCGGTGACGTCCGTGATATTGCCATGCGTATTCTTGCAACAACTTTTGCCGCCCTTGCCCTACTCGCCGCGCCCAGCTTTGCGCAGGATCAGGTCGTCTCGCCCGAAGGCACCTGGATCGACGCCGAGGGCACGAGCTTTACCTTTTCGCTATGCGGCGACGGTACGGCGCTGTGCGGCGTGCTCAACGACATTCAGGGCGCGTCGCGCACACCGGAAAACCTGGCCTTTGTGGATCAGGAAGTGGTGCAGGCCCAGCAGACCGCGCCTGGCCGCTGGGAAGGCACGATCAATTATGGTGGCCGTAGCGCCGGGGCCAAGGTGACCTTGATCGCCGAAGATGCCATCAACATTACCGGCTGCCAGCTCGGCATTCTGTGCCAGACCATCACCTTCTATAAGGCGGGCTAAACGCCGTCAAAAAAGCCCCGGGCAAGACCCGGGGCTTTTTTGATTTCAGCAGACCGTTGCAACCCGCTCCTTGATGGTGGCGAGCACTTCATCGCCCGGACGCTTCCACCAATTGTCCTGGCTGAATATCTCGACCTCCTGCGGCCCGAAAAAACCGGCGTCCTCGATCATTTTTCTGATACCCGGCAGGTCGATGACGCCATCGCCCATCATGCCGCGGTCGAGCAGCATATCCTTGGTCGGCACCAGCCAGTCGCAGATATGATGGGCGAAAATGCGCTTCATCCGCCCGGCGCGGGCAATGGCATTGGCGAGGTTGGGGTCCCACCAGACGTGATAGACGTCGATAGCCACACCAACGGTTTCGCCCAGATCCTCGCAGATATCGAGCGCCTGATCGATGGTGTTCACGCAGGCCCGATCCGCCGCATACATGGGATGGAGCGGCTCGATGGCGATTTTGACGCCTGAAGCATTGGCATGGGGCAGCATGGCGGCGATGCCGTCGCTGACCATCTGGCGCGCGCCGCCAATATCGCGGCTGCCCTGTGGTAGGCCACCCACGACCAGAACCAGACAATCGGCATTGAGCGCCGCCGCCTCGTCAATGGCGCGCAGATTATCGTCGATATTGGCCTGACGGCCTTCGGCAGTGGCCGCGGGGAACATGCCGCCACGGCACACGCCGGTGACCTGGAGCTTGTTGTCGCGAACGATGCGAGCGGCTTCATTGAGGCCGATGGCGGCGATCTGGTCGCGCCATGGCGAGATGGCGGTTATGCCGGCGCGCAGGCAGCCGTCCACCGCCTCGGCAAAGCCCCAGACCTGTCGCGTCGTGGCGAGATTGAGCGAAATCCCCCTATCGGTCATGACGCTACTCCATGCACGGCCAGAACCTGCTTCATGCGGGCCGTCGCCAGCTCCGGATCGGCCAGCACACGGGCCTTGTCGGCAAGGCGGAAGAGCTCGCTGAGATGCTGGAGCGAGCGGGTCGATTGCTGCCCGCCGATCATGGTGAAATGATCCTGCAAACCGTTGAGATAGGCGAGGAAAACCACGCCGGTCTTGTAGAAGCGCGTCGGCGCCGCAAAGATATGGCGGGAGAGCGGCACGGTGGGCTCGAGAATATCGAAGAACTCATTGGTATTGCCGCGGCCGAGCGCAGCCAGACCGGCCGACGCCGCGGGGGCGATGGCATCGAAAATGCCCAGCAAGGCATGAGAATAGCCCTGATCGTCGCCAGCGATGAGTTCGGCATAATTGAAGTCGTCGCCCGTATACATTTTCACCGAAGATGGCAGGCGGCGGCGCATGGTGATTTCCTTTTCCGCCGAGAGCAGGGAAATCTTGATGCCGTCGACCTTGTCGGCATGGGCGGCGATGACATCGAGGCAGGTATCCATGGCCGCGTCGTGATCAATATTGCCCCAATAGCCCTGCAAAGCCGGATCGAACATTTCGCCCAGCCAATGCATGATCACCGGCTGCCTGACCTGGCTGAGGACATGACCATAGATGCGGGCATAATCGTCGGGGGACCTGGCGGCGGCGGCAAGAGCGCGGCTGGCCATCAGAATGACGCGACCGCCCTGGGCTTCGACAAAGCCGACCTGCTCGTCATAGGCGCGCAGAATATCGTCGATGGTCACGTCCGGGCCGGGTGCGAGGTGATCGGTGCCCGCGCCATAGGCGATGAGGCTGTCGTCACGAGTGCGCGCTTCGGCCTGCGCGCGTTTGATCAGCTCCTGAGCCTCTGTCCATGTCAGCCCCATGCCGCGCTGCGCCGTATCCATGGCCTCGGCGACACCCAGACCCAGATCCCACATGCGATGGCGGAATTTGAGCGTCGTGTCCCAGTCGATAGCGGGCGTGAGCCAGGGATCGTTGCTGGCCAGCGGATCGGCCACTACATGGGCCGCCGAATAGGCAATGCGCGTAAAGTCGGCGGCCTTGAACTTGACGAAAGGAATAGGATCGCCGGTCAGCGTATAGGGGCTGATGGAGCGGTCGGGATTGGGCAGGTTGATAGTCGGCATTTTTTCTCCTCGCCATTCGGCGGAGCCTCATGGCCTTCTTCCCTAGAATCGCTCTACCAGAGCGATTTTGCCTTTGGCCGGATCGAAGCCCCTCATCCGGCGCTACGCGCCACCTTCTCCCCGATGGGGAGAAGAATGGGCCGGCGGCCGTTCAAACTCGGTGCCCCCGTTCCTCTCCCCATCGGGGAGAGGGTGGATCGGCCGGAGGCCGAGACGGGTGAGGGGGTGTTTCCCGTCCGGCGCAAACTAGAATTCCAGCTTCGGCACATCCAGCCAGCGGCGTTCTTCCCAGCTCTTTAGGCCCAGCTCGGCCAGTTGCACACCCTTGGCACCGGCTTCGAGGCCATATTCCCACGGTGCATCTTCGGCGACGTGGCGCAGGAACATTTCCCACTGCGCCTTGAAGCCATTGTCGGCGGGCCAGTTATCGGGAACTTCTTCCCAATCGTTGAAGAAGTTCATGGTCTGCGGCTGGTCGGGATTCCAGACCGGCTTGGGCGTATTGACGCGGTGCTGGGTCCAGCATTTGTGGAGGCCCGCCACCGCAGAGCCATGGGTGCCATCGACATGGAAGGTGACGAGATCGTCGCGGCGGACGCGGGTGGTCCAGCTTGAATTGATCTGGGCGATCACTCCGCCTTCGAGCTCGAACGTGGCATAGGCCGCGTCATCGGTATCGCAATCGAAGGTGTTGCCCTTTTCATCGACGCGCTGGGGAATGTGGGTGGCGCCGAGACAGGACACGGCCTTCACCTCACCGAAGAGATTATCCATCACATAGCGCCAGTGACAGAGCATATCGAGGATGATGCCGCCGCCATCATTCTTGCGATAGTTCCAGCTCGGGCGCTGCGCCTTCTGCCAGTCGCCTTCGAAGACCCAGTAGCCAAACTCGCCGCGCACCGACAGGATCTTGCCGAAAAAGCCAGAGTCCCGCAGCATTTTGATCTTCATGAGGCCGGGCAGGAACAGCTTGTCCTGCACCACGCCATGCTTGAGGCCGGAGGCACGCGCCGTCCTGGCAAGGTTGACGGCGACTTCGAGATCGTCCGAGGTCGGCTTTTCGCAATAGACATGCTTGCCTGCAGCCAGCGCACGCTCCAAGAGGCCTGCGCGCATTAATGTCGTGCCGGCATCAAAGAAGATGGTGTCATCGGGATTGGCCAGAGCGGCATCGAGATCGGTGCCCCAGCGCGCGATATTGTGCTTTTTGGCGAGGGCTTCGATCTTGTCGCGGTCACGGCCGACAATGATCGGATCGACAACCAAGCGGTCGCCATTTTTCAGCAGAAAGCCGCCCTGGTCGCGGATGGCCAGAATGGAGCGCACCAGATGCTGGTTATAGCCCATGCGCCCGGTGACGCCATGCATGATGATGCCAATACGTTGTTCCGCCATTCGATTTCCTCCAGACCGGCTCTTGCGGTGTAACTGATTAGTTACTTACCTATATGAGGCAGGCCAATCTCGTCAAGCGGGTCGCGTGGTCTGCAACGCGGTTCATCCGCGTTTCGAGGATGCAACCGTGCGGACACTAAAGCCCCAGAACCATTTTGAGGCCGATCACACCGAGAAAGATCAGGATCATCCGGTCGAAAGCCTGGCGGCTGAGCCGGGCAGCAAGCGCCTGGCCTACGGGCAGGAAGATGATGATGGGCAGGAGGGCAATCATGCCTTCGATCAGTTCGGTCGTGCCCAGAATGCCGGTGACCGCCAACGACAGGATTTGCACCACGGCAAAGAGCAGGAACATGGCGGAGACGGCAAAGATCATCGCTTCGCGCGCCAGTGACATGGCGTGAATGAAGGTGACGCCAATGGGCGCGGAGATGCCGGTCGCCCCTTGCAGGATGCCAGCACCAAGACCGGCAAAAGGGCCGGCCATACGGGCTGCTTTTGCCCCAACGACGAGATGGGGCGCAACCAGACGCAGCACAACATAGGAGAGGAGGATCAACCCTAGGCCCAGAACCAGTGCCCGCTCGGGCAGACTGGTCAGGGCCCAGGTACCGATGATGATGCCCAAGGCACCGCCCACCAGAAAGAGCGGCAGAAAACCCATTGCCGCGCCGCCCGCTTCGCCGCGAAATCGCCAGACCTGAAACAGATTGGTATAGATGATGGGAATGGTCATGATCGCGACGGCATGCTGCAGGCCGAAAAAGGTGGTCAGCACCGGCAACGCGACCAGCGGCAGGCCCATGCCGGTCGCCCCCTTGACCACGGCACCGGCCGCCAGCGCCAGCCCCATGATCACCCAGCGGTATAAGTCGAAATCCATGAAATCCTCAAACACCAATAGGCCGGCCTGGCTGCACTTGCGCGCGAAAGGATAGAGGCCGCAATCTCGTGAAGCCAGACGACGTTACGACGGATTTCTGGTGGCTTTCGCTCATCACCGTCCGGTTACTTAATGACTTGACAGGAATGACTACCCGCCGCAAGTTTTCTGATGAGCGCGAGAGCGGATGGCCAGGCTGCGCTCCCAGACGAGCCGAACGCCTATTCTTTACCCGACCGATCAGTACTGTTATTTGCCTCGTGATCGTCTTTATCATTCTCATGTCCATTCCGGCGGTAAACCGAGTTGTCCGTGCCCCCTTCACCCGCAGTCGCTGAGGCGCCCCTGCCAAAAGCCGAGGCCACGAGGCGACCCCGCAACTCCGCCAAGACGAAGGCGTCCATTCTCGCGGCGGCGCGGGTGGAATTTGCCGATAGGGGCTTCGAAGGCGCGCGGGTGGATGCGATTGCCGAGCGGGCGGGCGCCAATAAGCGCCTGCTCTACCACTACTTCGGCAACAAGGAGGAGCTGTACCGGGCAGTGCTGCTCGACGCTTATCAGGAAATCCGGCGCGGCGAGCGGGCGCTGAGCCTTGATCAATACGACCCCATACAGGCCATGGATCGGCTGGTGCGGTTCACCTTCCGGCATTTTCTCGCCAATCCGTGGTTCCCGCGCCTGCTTGGCACGGAAAACATCGAGAATGCGCGGTTCCTCAAGACCCTGCCCGATATCAAGGCGCTGCATTCGCCACTGGTCGGGCAGATTGCCGCCATTCTCGAACGCGGCGCGGCGGCCGGCATTTTCCGGCGCGATGTCGACCCGGTACAGCTCTATATTTCCGTTGCTGCGCTGGGCTTTTTCTATGTGTCCAACACCGCAACGCTCTCGGTCATCTTCGAACGCGATCTGTCCAGCGTCGGCATGGTGCAGGAGCGCGAGGCCCATGCTGTGCAGATGGTGCTCGATTTCCTCAAGACCAAGCCGGGCGCTTAGGGCCCGACCCCATCGGGGTGCGATGGTTTCCGTGCAAACCGCCCTGCCCCGGTTGGCATGACCCCTGCAATTGCCTAAGGTTGGCTCTCCCTTTCGAGCCCTGACCGACCGCCATGGACCAGACCCCTTTCGAGGCCGATCCCGGCCATGCGCCAGCGGCATTGACGCCGATGATGGCGCAGTACTTCGAAATCAAGGCGGTCAATCCGGGCTACCTCCTGTTCTACCGGATGGGCGACTTCTACGAACTGTTCTTCGAGGATGCCGAGATTGCCAGCGCCGCGCTGGGTATCGTGCTGACCAAGCGCGGCAAGCATCTGGGCGAAGATATCCAAATGTGCGGCGTGCCCATCCATGCCGCCAATGACTATCTCAACAAGCTGATCCGGCTCGGCCATCGCGTCGCCATTTGCGAGCAGATGGAAGACCCCGCTGAAGCCAAGAAGCGCGGCAGCAAATCGGTGGTGCGCCGCGACGTGGTGCGGCTGGTGACACCAGGCACGCTGACCGAGGACGACCATCTCGACGCCCGCGCCTCCAACTATCTGGCGGCTCTGGCCATGGTGCGGCATGGCGAGACCGATTTTGCCCTGGCTTGGGCCGATATTTCCACCGGCGAGAGTTTTGTCGCCGACCTTTCCGCCGAGCAGTTGGGCGATGAAATGGCGCGCATTGCGCCGGCCGAACTGCTGCTGAGCGATGCCACCCGCATCGCCTTACAGGAGCGCCACCTGTTTGCACCGGCATGGACCCAGATCGCTTCCACCATCGCCCCGGAAACGGCGGACAGCGAGACGGCGCTGCCGCTGCTTCGCCGGGTTTTCGATCTCGCCAGCTTCGACCCGACCGCCCTTTCCCGCGCTGGACGCGCGGCTTTAGGGGCGCTGGTGGCCTATATCGGGGAGAGCCAGAAGGGACGCGCGGCCCCACTCCGCCCGCCGGTGACCGGTGCGTCCGACGGGGCGATGAGCATCGATGCCGCGACACGGCAAAGCCTTGAAATCCTCCAGACCCAGCGTGGTCAGGCGAAAGGTTCGCTGCGCCATGCTATCGACCTCACCGTCACCGCGCCGGGCGCCCGCATGCTGGCAGCGCGGCTGGCAGCGCCGCTGCGCGATGCCGGTGCAATCAACGACCGGCTCGATGCCGTGGCCCGATTGGTGGACGATACGCTGCTGCGCGCCCGGCTGCGGCAGGATTTGAAGGCGGTGCCCGATCTTGCTCGGGCCCTCTCGCGCCTGGCGCTGGAGCGCGGCGGACCGCGCGATCTCGCCGCCATCGGCAAGGGGGTTGGCGCTGCGCTGGACCTGGCCGGTCATCTCAGCCATCAGCCCGATCTGCCGGATGTGCTGACACGCCTTGCCGCAAATCTGGGCACGGCACCAATGCCATTGGCCTCCGAACTCTCCCTCGCGCTCGACGACGAATTGCCCCTGCTCATTCGCGATGGCGGTTTTCTGCGCGCCCGCTATGACGGCGCGCTGGATGAGGAACGGGCACTGGGCAGCGAAACGCGCGCTGTCGTCGCGGCGCTGCAGGCGCGATTGATGGAAGAGACCGATCTACGGTCGTTGAAGATCAAGCATAATGGTGTGCTCGGCTATTTCGTCGAGGTCCCGGCCAGCCATGGCGCCAAGCTGCTCGAAGCGCCATATCGCGAAACCTTCATCCATCGTCAGACGCTGGCCAATGCCATGCGCTTCACCACGACCGAACTGGCCGAGCTGGAAGGTCGTATCGCCAAGGCGCAGGATGCGGCCCTGGCTATCGAGCATGCCATTTTCGCACGGCTGCGGGCGGATGTATTGGCGCAGACGGCGCGATTGCAGGGCCTGGCCGATGCGCTGGCCGAGCTCGATGTTACCGCCGCTCTCGCGGAAGTGTCCGCCCTGCGCGGCTATGCAAGACCCAAAGTGGACGACAGCCTTGCTTTCGCCATTGTCGGTGGGCGCCATCCAGTGGTGGAATTGATGGTTGCAGCCGAAGGCCAGAGCTTTGTCGCCAATAATGCCGATCTCTCGGGCAGCGAAAAGGCCGGCGGCGGGGCGCTGTGGCTGGTCACCGGCCCGAATATGGGTGGTAAATCCACTTTTCTGCGTCAGAACGCCCTGATCGCCATTCTGGCGCAGATGGGCTGCTATGTGCCCGCGCAAAGCGCCCATATCGGAGTTGTCGACCGGCTGTTTTCTCGGGTCGGCGCCAGCGACGACATTGCCCATGGCCGCTCCACCTTCATGGTCGAAATGGTGGAAACCGCAGCCATTCTCAACGGCGCCACAGGGCGCAGCCTTGTGGTTCTGGACGAAATCGGGCGCGGCACCGCGACCTTCGACGGCCTCTCCATCGCCTGGGCCGCCGTCGAGGCGCTGCATGAAAATACCGGCTGCCGGGCGCTCTTCGCCACCCATTTCCACGAATTGACCAGCCTCGCCAAAACGCTTTCCCGCGTCGCCAATGTTACCATGAAGGTGCGTGAATGGGAGGGCGAAGTGGTGTTTCTCCATGAAGTGGGGCCGGGCGCTGCCGACCGCTCCTATGGCATTCAGGTGGCGCGGCTGGCCGGATTGCCCGAAAAGGTCATCGCGCGCGCTAAGCAGGTTCTCGATGTCCTCGAACAGCGTTCGGCCGGTACCGCCTCTTCCAGCCAGAAAGCCAGCGTGCTAGACGATCTGCCGCTGTTTGCCCATCAGCCTGCGCCCATCCAAAAGGGCAAGGACCCCGTTCATGAGGCGATCGACGCCGTCCGCCCCGACGAGTTGACGCCGCGCCAGGCCATCGAGGCGCTCTACGAGTTGAAGAAAATCCGCGATGACGCTCGCAGACGCTGAGGCAAGGCCGAAAAAGGTTCAGTTCGCGCTCAAGACCGCCGAGGCGATCCTGGTCGAACTCGACGCGGCCATTGGCGCCGAGCCGCCCAAGTCGCCGGCCGCTCGCTCCGCCGTGCTCGCCGTGCTGCGACAGGCCCTGGCCGATGCGCGCAAAAGCGCCGAAGCAGAATTGCTGGCCACCAATCGCGGCACGCGCTGCGCGCAGAATCTCGCCGCTGCGCAGGACGAGATCATCACCGCCATTCATCGCTTTGCCACGACCCGCGTCTATCGGCTCGACAATCCCTCGGGTGCCGAGGCCATCGCGCTTTCCGCCGTCGGCGGCTATGGGCGGGGCACGCTGGCGCCGGGGTCCGACATCGATCTCCTATTCATCCTGCCCTATAAGCAGACGCCCTGGGGCGAACAGGTCACCGAATATATCCTTTATATGCTCTGGGATCTGGGCCAGAAGGTCGGCCATGCCGTGCGCTCGGTGGATGAATGTATCCGCATGGCCCGCGCCGACATGACGGTGCGCACGGCGACGCTCGAAGCCCGTTTCCTGACCGGCGACCGGGGGCTATACGATCAACTGGTGCATCGGTTCGAAACCGAGATCATGCCGCGTACCGGCCCCGAATTCATCGCCGCCAAAATGGCCGAGCGGGACGAGCGCCACAAGCAGATGGGCAATACCCGCTATGTGGTCGAACCCAATATCAAGGACGGCAAGGGAGGCCTGCGCGACCTCAACACGCTGTTCTGGATCGGGAAATATTTTTACCAGGTCAAGACCAGCCATGAACTGGTCGAAAAGGGCGTCCTGACTGCCGCCGAAAACCGGCTCTTCACACGCGCCGAAGATTTTCTCTGGGCGGTGCGCTGCAACCTCCACTACGTCACCGGGCGCGCCGACGAAAAGCTGACCTTCGACGTGCAGCCCGATCTCGCCCGCCGCATGGGCTATGCCGAACGGCTGGGCATGCTGGGCGTCGAGCGGTTCATGAAACGCTATTTCCTCGTCGCCAAGGATGTGGGCGATCTGACCCGCATAATATGTGCCGGGCTCGAATTCCATCATGCCAAGGACATGGATCTGGTCGGGCGCGTGCTGGCGCCCTTCCGCACCGGCAAATCCAAGATCAAGGGCGAGACGGCCTTTGTGCTCGACAATGGCAGGCTCAATATCGCGGCGCCCGATGTGTTCGAAAAGGACCCGGTCAATCTCATCCGCATGTTCATGGTGGCTGGCCGGGAAGAATTGCTGTTCCACCCCGACGCCATCAAGGTGATCCGCGACAGCCTGCGCCTGATCGACAACAAGCTCAGGAACGATCCCAAGGCCAATGGTCATTTCCTGACCATCCTGACCAGCCCGCTTTATGTCGAGCGTATTCTCAGGCAGATGAACGAGAGCGGGGTTCTGGGCAAATTCGTGCCCGATTTCGGCAAGATCGTCTCACTGATGCAGTTCAACATGTATCACCACTATACTGTGGACGAGCATCTGATCCGGGCCGTCGGGGTCATGGCCGAGATTGCCAATGGCGGGTTGCGCAAGGAATTGCCGCTGACCCACGAGCTTCTGCCCCAGCTCAACGATACGCGGCTGCTCTATGTCGCGCTCTTCCTGCATGACATTGCCAAGGGCCGCCCGGAAGATCACTCCATTGCCGGGGCGCGCATCGCCCGAAAGCTCTGCCCGCGGCTGGGTCTCACCCCGGCCGAAACCGATACGGTCGCCTGGCTGATCGAATATCACCTCCTGATGAGCGAGATCGCCCAGGCCCGCGATATTCAGGACCCGGAAACCGCCAAGGCCTTTGCCGATGTGGTGCAGTCGCCGCAACGGCTGGCGCTGCTCATGATCCTCACCGCCTGCGATATTCGCGCGGTGGGACCGGGCACCTGGACCGGCTGGAAGGGGAGCCTGTTGCGCTCGCTCTATTATGCCACTGAGCCGCTGCTATCGGGCGGGCATAGCCAGGTTAGCCAGACCGACCGCATCAATCAGGCCCGCCACGCCCTGGCAGCGGCGCTCGAAGCCTGGCCCGCCACCGATATCGAGACTTATGCGGGTCGCCATTACGACCATTACTGGCTGCGCGCCGAGCCGGAATTGCAGATCGAGCATGCCCGCATGATCCGGCAGGCCGACATGGCCGGCAATGCCTTTGCCGGCTCGATCCGCGTCAAGGCCTTCGAGGGCATTACCGAGGTTTCGTTCTATACGCCCGACCATCCGCGCCTTCTGTCGCTGATCGCGGGGGCCTGCACCATGCAGGATGCCTCCATCATCGGCGCGCAAATCTTCTCGACGCGCGATGGGCGCGCCATCGACACGTTCCGCCTGCGCCGATCCTTTACCAGCGACGAGGACGAAAAAGTCCGCGCCACCCGCATCATCGATACGGTCAAGCAATTGCTGCAGGGACAGCGGCAGGTGCTGATCGATCTTGGCAAGGAAAGCCGGCACAATAAGCGCCTCCGCCCCTTCGCCCTGCCGGCGCAGGTTTCGGTCAGCAATGCCATTTCGGAAAAGTTCACTGTCATCGAGGTATCCGGCCTCGACCGGATCGGGCTTCTCTATGCGCTGACCCGCGAGATCTCCGATCTCAATCTCACCATCGGCTCGGCCCATATCGGCACCTATGGCGAAAAGGCCGTCGACGTCTTTTATGTCACCGACCTCACGGGGCAGAAAATCCACGTCAAATCGCGGCAGAAGAAAATCCACGACGCGCTGATGGGTGTGTTCGAACGGCCCGAGGTCAAGCGGGTGGCCAATGGGTAGGCTCGGGGGTTCGCGTTCCCCCCTCCCATCTAGCCATTCGAGCATAGCTCTCATGGCCTTCTCACCTAAATTCGCTCCTCTGGAGCGAATTTGCCTTCGGCCGGTTCAAAGCCCCGCAAGGGGGAGGGTGCCGCATCGTGTTTTTGGCACGGTCTCATCGTATTCACCGGCCAAACACCTCCCCCTTGACGGGGGAGGACGGGCGGGGGTGCCGACGCACTCGATGCCGCGATGAGCCTCTTCCGCAATTTCGTCTCGGTCGGTTCGCTGACGCTGGTGTCCCGCCTGGCCGGGTTTGTGCGCGATGCTTTGATGGCGGCCGTATTGGGCACCGGCCCTGCCGCCGACGCCTTCTTTGCCGCCTTCCGCTTTCCCAATCTGTTCCGCCGTCTTTTTGCCGAGGGCGCCTTCAACACCGCCTTCGTGCCGATGTTTTCCGGCGCGCTCGAAAAGCAGGGCGAAGAGGGCGCAAAACTGCTGGCGGCGCGGATCATGAGCTGGCTGGTGGCCATACTGGTCATCGTCACCATCGTGGTCGAAATCTTCATGCCGCAGATCATGGTCGCCTTCGTGCCCGGCTTTGTCGATGACAAGGAGAAGTTCGACCTCACCGTGCTGCTGACGCGGATCATGTTCCCCTATCTCGCCTGCATGTCGCTGATGGCGGCCTATGGGGCGATCCTGAACACCCTCGGACGGTTCTTTGCAGCGGCCTTCGCCCCGGTTCTGCTCAACATCGTCAACATCGCCATGCTCGTGCCGCTGGCAACCTTCTGGGTGCAGAACCCGGCCGATGCCACGATCTGGGTGGCCATTGCGACGATGGGCGGCGGCATTGCGCAGCTGGTTCTGGTCTGGGCGGCCATCGAGCGGAGCGGCTTCCGGCCAAAGCTGAGCCTGCCGCGGCTGGACCCCGAAGTGCGCCGCTTCTGGGTTCTGGCCATTCCGGCCATCCTCGCCGGCGGCATTACCCAGATCAACATTTTCGTCGGCACCATCATCGCTTCGGGCGCGGACAATGCCATTTCCGTCCTTTCCTATGCCGACCGGCTTTACCAATTACCGCTGGGCATTATCGGCATTGCCGTGGGCACGGTGCTGCTGCCCGAACTCAGCCGGCACCTCAAGGGTGGACGCGAGGCCGAAGCAAGGACCAGCCAGGATCAGGCGCTGTTCGTCTCCATGCTGCTAACCATGCCGGCGGCTTTGGCGCTGGCGGCCTTGGCCGAACCCATTGTGCGTGTCCTCTTCGAGCGCGGGGCGTTCGATGCCATCGCGACCGTCCAGACAGCTCAGGCGCTGATCGCCTTTTCGGCAGGCCTGCCGGCATTCGTTTTGATCCGCGTCCTGCAGCCGGGATTTTTCGCCCGTGAGGACACAATTACCCCGACCATTTTCGCCGGTGTCAGCGTCGTCGCCAATATTGCCATCTCGCTCTGGCTCTTTCCCAGTCTCGTTCATGTCGGCATTGCTATCGCCACTTCGGCCTCGGCCTGGCTCAATGTGGTGCTGTTGGCGGCATTTCTGGCGCTGCGCGGCCATTTCCGTCTCACGGGCGCACAATGGCGGGCTCAGTTGGCGATCATCGCCATCAGCGCGACCATGGGGGGCGCGCTCTGGCTGTTAGCGGCGCGCGGCCGCAATTTCCTTGTTCCCGGTGTACCCTTCTGGCAGCAGGCCGGCGTGCTCGCCGTGCTCATCGGCTTTGGCATCATCAGCTATTTTACTCTGGTCCATGTTTCGAGAACCCAGCGGCTGGGGCAATTGCTGCGCCGCCTGAGGCGGGGCTAAGCGCATTGTTCCCGACCGGTCCGGCGTGTTAACAGCCAGACCGCGATTTCTGAACTGCTAGGCTCATCCATGACTTTCACCCAGCGAGTTTTTTCCGGCATCCAGCCTTCGGGCGATCTGCATCTGGGCAATTATCTCGGCGCCATCCGCCGCTTTGTGCCGCTGCAGGATACGCATGAGACCATTTATTGCGTGGTCGACATGCATGCCATCACCGTCTGGCAGGAACCCGAGGCCTTGCGCCGCGCCACGCGCGAAGTCGCCGCCGCCTTTATCGCCGCCGGGGTCGATCCCAAGCGGTCCATCGTCTTCAACCAGTCCCAGGTGGTCCAGCATGCGGAACTAGCCTGGATCTTCAATTGCGTGGCGCGCATGGGCTGGATGTCGCGCATGACCCAGTTCAAGGACAAGGCCGGCAAGAACAGCGAAAACGTGTCGCTGGGCCTGTTTGCCTATCCTTCGCTGATGGCCGCGGACATTCTGCTCTATAAGGCCACGCAGGTGCCGGTTGGCGACGACCAGAAGCAGCATCTCGAACTGACGCGCGACATCGCCGCCAAGTTCAACAATGACTATGCCGCCTCGATTGCCGGCGAGGGTGTCGGCAATGCCGAAGGCCAGTTCTTCCCCATCACCGAGCCGCTGATCGCCGGCCCGGCCACGCGCATCATGAGCCTGCGCGACGCCACCAAAAAAATGAGCAAGTCCGATCCTTCGGACCAGTCGCGCATCTCCCTGCTCGACGATGCCGACGCGATCTCGAAGAAGATCAAGAAGGCGACGACCGACCCCGCCGAACTGCCGCTCGAGGTGGAGGGGCTCAAGGACCGCCCGGAAGCCGACAATCTCGTGGGTATTTATGCGGCGCTGGCCGACAAATCCAAGGCCGAGGTTCTGGCCGAATTCGGCGGACAGGGCTGGGGCAAGTTCAAGCCGGCGCTGGCCGATCTCGCCGTTGCCGAACTGGCGCCGATGGCCGAAGAGATGCGCCGCCTGCTCGCCGATCCGGAAACCATAGACGCGGTGCTGCGCGATGGTGGAAACCGGGCTGCGGCAATTGCGGAAGAGACGATGCGCCAGGTTCGGCGTATCATCGGGTTCATCCGTTAGTTTTTTAAGGACCCGGAGGCGCCCTTGGTTTCCCAGGTTGAGTACAAGCGCAAATTCCTCGTGGTCATCGATGAGACCGAAGAATGCGACCGGGCCCTGACCTTTGCGGCCTGGCGCACAAGGCGCACAGGTGGCACGGTCGTCTTGATGAGCGTGATCTCGCCGCCTGAATTCATCGGCATGGGCGTCGAGGATGTGCTGCGCGCCGAAGCGGTCGAGGAAGCGGAACGCAATCTCGATATGCGGCTGGCGCGTATCAAGGAAATCGGCGATGTGCGTGCCGAATCGGTCATCCGCGAAGGCAGCGGCGCCGAGCAGATCGAAGAAGTGATCGCCAAGGATGCCGATATTGCCATCCTGGTCCTCGCCGCCTCCAAGTCCGCCGATGGCCCCGGCCCATTGGTCAACCATTTTGCAGCGCGCGCCAATGTTCTGCCCATTCCGCTCACTATCGTGCCCGGCCATATGAGCGACGAAGAGATCATCGCGATCTGCTGAGCGTGCCGCAGGCAAAATCTCCCCGGTGGGGAGATTTTAGCGAAGCAGGCCATGAGAGCTAAGCTCGAATGGCTGCGCACACCGCCAGACAAATTCCCCGCTTTGCTCTTGCAACGCGCGGACAAAAGTCTATTTTAGAAACATTCTAATCGTAAAGACGCCAGCTGATCATGTTCATCCAGACCGAAGCCACGCCCAATCCGGCAACGCTGAAATTCCTGCCCGGCCGCGACGTGCTAGAGGGTGAGCCGCGCGACTTCCGGTCTGTCGATGCCGCCGCGATTTCGCCGCTGGCAACGGGCCTCTTTGCCATTTCCGGGGTGACCGGGGTGTTTCTGGGCTCCGATTTCATCTCGGTGACCAAGGACGACACCAACTGGGCCCATATCAAGCCGGCCATTCTCGGTGTGATCATGGATCATTTCCTGTCCGGTAAGCCGGTGATCGCCGAAGGCGGCATGGCCGAGATGACCGCTGACGATGGCGAGGAATTCTTCGAGGACGAAGACAAGGAAATGGTCGAGGTCATCAAGGAATTGCTGGCCACCCGCGTGCGTCCGGCCGTGGCCATGGATGGCGGCGACATCATCTTCCGTGGCTTCCGCGAAGGCGTCGTGTTCCTTCACATGCAGGGCGCCTGTTCGGGCTGCCCGTCCTCGACTGCCACGCTCAAGAATGGCATCGAAAACCTGCTCCGCCATTTCGTGCCGGGCGTCGAAGCCGTCCAGCAGGTCTGACTCGCTCAGACCACCAGTTAAGCAGCAAGCCGGGAGCCCGATGACCATGTCATCGGGCTTTCGTCTGTTTGGGTGATTGGCGCTAATACCGGGCCTGATCGCTGCCGCAGAAGGGGTCGACCGGGCTGGTGCCGGTAAACGGACTGCGACCCAGCAGCGCCTCGACCACGGCGACCTGCATGTCCTCGTTCGAGCCATAGGCATTGACATAGGTGGGCACGCGCGGCGCGTCATAGAGATAATAGGGAAAGCCCAGCGACACCATCAGACAGGGGACGTCGTACCAATAGCGGCGCATGGCGCCGAAGACATTGCCGGTCAATTCCTTCCAGTTGAGGAAGATGCGGCCCCGGGTGAGCAGGGTTTCCTCCGCAAGCAGATAGAGCACCAGATCGAATGCCTTGGGATCGACCTCCATGCCGGGCGCATATTCGGTAATCTCGAAACCCTCGTTGCGCAGCAGATCGGGTAACGACAATGGCAGGGGATGGGGCGCAAAGGGCTGCACGGCGCCGGTCGAAAAGACGAGCACTTTCCGGTGCCGGGAAGGCGACAGCGGCAGCAGGCCGGCCACATCCTTGACCAGAGTGGGCACGCGAGCCGTCACGGACTTTGCGGTGATCTGGCTTTGTGGACGATCGAGAATCTGGCGGGCCTTGTCCAGCGAGGGCTCCGGCCGGTCGGCGCGATGCAGGCCAAGCGCCGCCTTGAGCGCCAGCACCCGTGTCACGGCTTCGTCGACGCGCTCCTGGCTCAGCCGTCCATCGGCAACGGCCTTGACCAGCCGCATGAGGTCGGCATTGGGATCGTCCGAAAACAGGATGATATCGCAGCCGGCAATGACGCATTGCGGCACGATTTCCTCGCGCGGGCCCCAGTCGCCAAAACCGGCCATGGGGGTGGCGTCGGACACGATCAGGCCGTTGAAACCGAGCTTTTCGCGCAGCAGCGTCTGGTTGAGCACACGGCTCAGCGTAGCCGGACGGAAGGCTTCGGCGCCGGCTTCGGGATCGAGCTCGCGCACAAAGGCAGGGAAGGCGATATGGGCGGACATGACGCTCATGACGCCCGCTTCGATGGCGGCGCGATAGAGGCGACCGTGATTGGCTTCCCACTCTTCCAGCGTCAGCGGATTGATGGTGGTGACCAGATGCTGGTCGCGGTCGTCATAGCCCTCGCCGGGCCAGTGCTTGACCGTGGCAGCGACGCCACTCTGCTGGAAGGCGGCGATCTGAGCCAGGGCGTGGCGCTCGATTTTTTCGACATCGGAGCCATAGGAGCGGGTGCCGACAATGGCGCTGCGCCAGGCCTGGTTGATGTCGACGACCGGGGTGAAGCTCCAGTTGAGGCCTACGGCGCGAGCTTCCTCGGCCATGATGGTGGAAATGGCGGTTGTGGCGTCGATATCGTCCACCGCCGCCAGGCCGAGCGGATTGGGCACCTGTGTGCCGAAGGGCAGGCTCATGCGGCTGCCTTCAAGATCGGCGCTGACCAGCATGGGTACGGGACCCGCGCTGTCGATCCGGCGCATCAGGCCGATTTCGGCCGCAAGGTCGCCGCTATAGAGGCGCGTAATGCCGCCGGGCTTGAAGGCGCGCAACCCGTCCAGCACCTCGCCGGGCGCCTCGCGGGAGAGCAGCACGAAGAGTTGCGCCAGCTTGTCGCGCGGGCTGAGGGCATCGCGGGTCTCGTGGACCCAGGCAATAGCATTGTCGTCGAGATGAAACGGGGCGGCGGAAAGATCAATGGCAGCCAAGGCAGGCTCCTCACAGGCGTCTTGTTATCGTTATTACCCGACTGCTTACCAGCAGCGCAGGCCCGCCCACAAGCGGAGAGCTTGGCGCGCCCTCTCTATTGTGAGCGGCCTATGCCGGGCCGCTTGGGGCAGATGCAAAAACACCGCCGGATCGCTCCGGCGGTGTTGGTATTTCTCTGCAAAACGGCTTTTAGGCGGCGTGGCCTTCGAGCCACTTGGTCAGGCCCGCCTTGGGCGTGCCGGCACCAATCTTCATGTCCGCCGCTTCCCCGCCCTTGAACAGGATCATGGTGGGAATGGAGCGCACGCCATACTGGGCGGCAAGGCCGGGATTTTCGTCGACATTGAGCTTGACGATCTTCACCTTGCCCTCAAGCTCGCTGGACAGTTCTTCGAGAACCGGAGCAATGGCGCGGCACGGGCCGCACCATTCGGCCCAGAAATCGACGAGAACGGGTTCGCTGGCGCTAAGCACTTCCTGGCCGAAGGTGGCTTCGGAAACAGCTTTAGTCATGTTTCATGCCTTCCATAGTGGCGGCGCCGCGGGAAACCGAAGCGCATAAAATTCCGTCGCCGGGGACAGGTCCCGGCGGGCGGCGGTTGTTTGCTCCCAAAGCTGGTGAGAGTCCAGCCTTGTTGCAAGCCCGGATCACCCCAGGGTGATCCCTGCCCGCGCCGATGAAAGCTGATCATCAGACAAATTCATCAATGATTCCAGTCCTGTCCAGAGGATTGCCGCCTTTATGGACCGGCCGGGGAAAAGCTGACCTGCAACCAATGCATATAGAGCCAATTGGGTCATATAGGCTGGCGGCACATCGGCAATCGCACTGGGCACGGCCGCATCGGACTTGTAGTCGACAACCAGAACCTCCTTCTCACCCACGACGAGCCGGTCGATGCGGCCGGACAGGCGGATTGGCTCGCCATTCTGTCGGGCCCGCATAAGGAAGGGCACTTCGGCCCGGCTATCGGGGCCGAACAGATGGGCGAGCTCGGGCCGCGTCAGGATGGAGAGCGCGAGTCCAACCAAAGCCTCATGGCGCTCCGGGGTTTCGGGCAATAACGCCTCCAGCGCCCGCCGCGCCACCTGCTGGCGGTCGGCGGGGTCGATATTGGCCAGATGCTGCAAAAGCGCGTGCAGCGCCAGTCCCTCGCGCCGCGCCGCGCCGGCGTCGCGCACCTGTTCGGCGAGGGTCGGCGTCATCGGCTGGACCTCGCCGCCTTTGGCGGCCAAGGAGGGCGTGACCAGCCGTTCAACAAGAGGCTCAGCGACGGGAGCAAGCACCAGCGGTACAAAGGCCTGCGTGGTGCCCGGCGGGGCGGGCGTTCCTTCGGCGACAGATATGGGCTCGGGATAGACCAGCGCGGCGGTCTCGCCGTCGGCATCGCTCATGGCAACCAAAGCCTCGCCCAGCCCCATGGTCGCGGCCTGATACCAGCTGCCTTCCAGCTTGGCCTCGGGATTGTCACCCGCCGCAAGCGTGCCGGTGAGATAAAGCTCGTCTTCGGCGCGGGTCATGGCGACATAGAGCAGGCGCCAATATTCCTCGGCGCGGGTCGCATCGATCCCGTCGCGGATTGCGGCAGTCTCCTCTGTATGCTGGCCTTTGCTGGAGGCATGAATGAGCAGCGGGCCCGGCGTCTCGGTCAGCACATAGACCGGCTTGCCCAATTGCCTGCTGCTTGGCTTGGCCGTGGCATCGGCCAGGATGACAATGGGGGCTTCGAGCCCCTTGGCACCATGCACGGTCATGACCCTGATGCCCTCGCCTGCCTCGGCCAGCTCGCGCTTGATGGTGACCGTGCGGCGGCGCATCTCGGCGGCAAAGCCCTGCAGCGAGGGCTGCTCGCTTTGCTCATGGGTCAGCGCCAGTTCGAGAAATTCGGACAAAAGTTCATCCACCTCCCCGCCCAGCCGGGCATGAAAGCGGCGCAGGCCACCTTCGGCATAGAGGATGCCGGAAAGAAATTCGAAGGGCCGCTCCATATCGAATTTAAGCCAGCGGCGGAGTGTTTCGGCGGCGTCCTGGGCTGGTTTTGTGGTCGAAGCGAAAAGGGCCGACCAGAGCGTTTCGCCCTCGGCGCGCCCGGCGGCCAGCGCGTAAAGCTCATCTTCGGATATATCGAAAAGCGGCGAGCGCAATAGCGCCGCCAATTGCAGATCGTCGGCCGGGTTGAGCAGCACATCGATCAGCGCCAGAAGGTCCAACACGCCAATATGACCGGTCACCGCCAGCCGGTCGGCACCCGGCGTCGGCAGGCCTTCGGCTCGCAGGGCGCGGATGATTTCGTGAAACAGGGCTCCGCGTTTCTGGACGAGGATGAGCACGTCCTGAGGTCGCACCGCACGGCCGCGCTGGCCCAACGAGCGGCCTGAGGCTACCCAAGAGGCAATCTGGCGGGCGATGCGCTGTGCCAGAACCCGTTCGGGACCCGGCTCGGCATCGAGCGGCTGGGTGGGCCAGTCGCCCGTCTCTCGCCTGGTTGCCACCGCCTGCACCGGCGGCCAGAGCGTTACTGTGCCGCCGCCCTGGCTGCGCGCCGGTTCATGTACGGTGGCATGAGCAGACAGCAGGGCAGTACGGATATCCTCGCGCGCGCAAACCAGATCGACCGCCGAGAGAATGCCGGGCAGAGTTCGGAAACTGGTATGGAGCCGCACATTGTCAAAATTTTTGCCGGCGGCCCTCGCCCGCCGCCCTATATCGAGGCCGGTTTCGCCGAACAACACCGGCTGGGCACCCTGGAAGGAATAGATCGACTGTTTCTGGTCGCCCACCGCAAAGACCGAACGAGGCCTTGTGACCGCTCCGGCGCCGGTGAAGAACTCATCGGCCAGAGCCCGCACCACACGCCATTGCCGTTCGTTGGTGTCCTGGCTTTCATCGACCAGAATATGGTCGATGCCGGCATCGAGCTTATATTGCACCCACGACCCGATTGACGGGTCCGAAAACAGATCGCCCAGCTTTTCGATGAGATCGTCGAAATCGAGTAGCGAATGGCGCCGCTTCTGCTGCTCATAATGGGCGCGGATCGCGGCGAGCACATCAAGCACGGCTTCGCTGCGCTCCACCATGAGGACGGCCCCCAGCCGGGCCTCGAGCATGACAACACGCTCACGTTCGGCTTCAAGAACCGGCTGAAGCTCCGGCTGCGCTGCCTGTTGGGCGGCATTGAGCAGAGCGGAACGCGGCCCTTTCTTGCCCTTGTTTTCGGTGACAAAGAGAGCACAAAGCTGCTCGGCCGTCAGCCTTTCGGGATTGAGGCGGGCCACAAGATCGATGAAGCGCGTGCCGCGTGTCTTGGTCGGGTCGGCGTCGAAACTCCCGACAATCCGCCGCCAGATCTGGGGGGTGAGCAGCGTTTCGGCCTCAAGTTGCGTCTTGAGATCTTGGGCCGAACCGTCTCCTACACCGACCAGCAAACGCAGCCGCGCCTTGGCGCCCTCGACATCGCTCAATAAAGGCTTGAGCCGCGCGCCTTCGGCCAAAGCCGCGCTGATGGCCTTTTCGATCGTGTCGTCGCTCATGAGGCCAAAGAGCGTTTCCACCGCCGCCGCATTGGCGCCGCCGCGCAGCCCCTCGGCCAGCACCACCTCGCGCGCCATCTGGATCATCTGGGCCTGCCGGTCTTCCTCGATCACAGAAAAATCGAAGGGCACGCCGGCCTCGATGGGGAAGCGGTGCAGCACGGCCTCACAAAAGGCGTGGATGGTGAGAATGCGCAGGCCGCCCGGCGTTTCCAGGGCCCGTGCAAACAGGGTCCGGGCCTCCCTGATCAGGTCGGCGTCGGGGGTCTTGCCGGTGAGGTCCGCAATATCGTCGGCCAGCTTGCCCGCCTCCGCCACCGCCCAGCCGGCCAGCCTTGCGCCGACGCGCTTGCGCATTTCGGCAGCGGCGGCCTTGGTATAGGTGAGGCAAAGGATCGATTGCGGCCGCACCCCGGCCAGCAGCAGCCTCAGCACCCGGTGGGTCAAAACATAGGTCTTGCCCGATCCGGCATTGGCCTCCACCCAGATCGAATAATCGGGGTCGCTGGCCTTGGTCTGGCTGGCCCTCGTATCGGAGGGGACGGAAAGCGGGCCGCGATCGCTCATGCGTCCTCCTCGCCATCGGCCAACGACCATTCGGCCAGCCGCGCCAGATGATCGTAGCTACCGGCAAAACGCTGCGCCTTGGGCGGCAACAATCGGGCATGAAGCGGGGTTTCCCGCATCAAAAACAGTTCGATATGCCCCTGCAACCTCCGCCCGATCTCGTCGGCCGCCTCGTTGATGGTCATGCCTTCGGCAGTGACGAAGGCGCTGGGTTTGAACGCATCTGGCCCCAGCCCGATCTTGATATAGGTCAGCGCGCTGGCAATAGCGGGCGGCACGTCCTTCATGCCGCCATTGCGCGCCATCAGCGCCTCGACCAGCAATTGCGGCGCTTCGAACGCTTTCATACTGGCGGCGGCGGGGGCAGATCCCGTTTTGAAATCGAGCAGTTCGAGCGTGCCGTCGACCATTTCATCCACCCGGTCGGCCTGCCCGGTAATGGTAAAGGGCTCTGTCAGTTTCAGCTCCCAGCGCCCTCCGATCTCGGCATGGCGGTTTTTGACGAATGCGGCCCGGTCGCGCTCGAAGGCGAGGAACTGTTCGGCGGCAGTAGCGAAGCGGCGCAGCCAGATATCGCGCCGCTCGCCGATGGTTTCGAGCCCGGCAAAGGCGGCATTGGCGATAGCCATCAGCGTTTCAAACGCCGTTTCGGCTTCGGGGTCGTGCCCCTCGATGACGAAACGGGCGAGAATGGCATGAACGATATTGCCCCGCTCGCGTGCATCGGGGTCCTCGCCCAACGGATCGAGACGCTTCAACCGCAGCACATGGCGAGCATAGATATCGTAGGGCGAGCGCATCAGCGTCTCGATTTCGGTGACCGACAGGCGACGCGGCCGCTTGTCGACGGGCGGATTGGGCGCGGGCCTTGTGGCCCGGCGCGTCGTCACAACCGCATCGATTTGACGGGCCTGGTCGAGCCAGACCTGTCCGGCGGCGCGCATGGCGTCAGCCGCCGCAGCGCCCATAAAGGCATCGAGCCGCTGCACCAGCCGCGAGGGCAGAGCCGGGCTCGACCCGATCCGGTCGGCATAGGCGAGAATGGTGGTGTGATTGCCCAGCGCCTGCGCGAAATCATGGGCCGCAAGGCCCTGCATGCGCTCGGGCGGCTCCAGCCCCGCGCGCAGCCGCATGCCCCGGCTGAGCCAGGGGCCGGGATCGGCCGGCGCGGGCCATTTGTCCTCGTTGAGCGCGCCGAGGATCATCACATCTGGGCTCATTAGGCGCGCTTCGAGCTGACCCCAAATGGCGATGTCCGTCCGCCGCTCGGTGCGGTTGCGCACTTCGAACCCGCTCATCAGCGTGGCCAGCACATCATCGAGCCGCCTTGGCGCAAAACGATGCCCCTCGCCCGCCAGAGCAATGACTTCCTGTGCCCAGGCCTCCAGTTCCTCGCGCCCATGGAGGGAAGCTCCGGCGCTGATATCGGTGACGCTCGACCATATGGCGCCAGCCAGCGCCGCCGCGTCGAGATCGCTGGCGGCGACCAGCGCAGTGAGCGAAGCAATGGCCTGTTCGAGCCGATCAAACAGTGCGGTGACAGACGCCTTGTCCGCCGGGGTGAGTTTGATGGCCGGACGCTTCATGGCGCCCTCGACATGCGCGCGCAGCAGGCCGCGGAGGCCAGCCATGCCGGGGGCCGGGCGCTGACCGCGCAAGAGAGCCATGTCGATCCGGCCGGCAAGGCGCGCAATGTCAGGTCGGTCGAGCCCGAACATTGCCGCCCGATTGCGCAACAACGCCATCAGATCGACGGGATTACAGCCACCCGTAACGAGGCCAAGGACCTGCCGTGCCAACCGTCCGGCGGGCGAATGAAACAATGGCGTGCCGGCGGCGTCATCGACCAGAATATCGAAACGGCGCAATTCGGCCGCGATGCGGCGGGCGAGGTTCCGGTCCGGGGTGACGATGCCGACACTTCTGCCCCCCTCGAGGGCCGCGCGACTGGCGAGCGCGATGGCCCGCGCCTCTTCGTCTTCATTGCGGGCCGCGATGACGGAGAGGCCCTCCAGCGCCTGGGCGATGCTCGCCGCGTCGGGGCGCAATAGCGGCCAATGCGCCGTTTCGGCGGTCAGGGCCAGCGCATGATTGACGATCACTGTTCGGGGATGGGGCGCGTCGGCCAGTTCGATCACGTCGTTTCCTGCCGCAGCCAGACCATTGAGCAGCCGCGCCAATCCATATTGGGGATGGCCATGGGGATTGCTGTCCGGATCGAGCAACAGGGCCCGCGCCACCTCGGTCATGCCGAGGTCAAGGCCCGGCAGGACGACGGCGCCCCGGGGCAGACGCGCTATGGCGCCGAGCAAGCGCGCGGTGGCGGCTATCGAGCCGGTGGACCCCGCGGCAATAACCGGCCTCTGGCCAAAGCGGCGCGCTGCCATCTGGGCCCGCCGGTCGGTCAGTTCGCGTTGGTTGGCCGCCGCGTCGGCCATGCCCCGGTCGAGCAGCATTTGCGGCCAGGCGGCCAAAGCAATATCGAGAAACTCCAGAGTCTGCTGCCAGTATTCCCCCAGGTCCTGCCCCATTTCCGCGCCCAGCGCGCGAATATCGGCGGCACTTCGCTCCTCGATATTGAGATCGTCGATGAGCCGGCCAAGCGATTCGGCCATGGAGAAGATTTCGGCGGCCGTTGGAGGGGTCGAAAAGGCCAGACGCCCGCGCTCGGTATGGGCCCAGCCAGCCACAAGCCGCGAGAGGACCAGCCGGCGATAAAGGGGGCTGGCTGCCGGTGGCAATGGCGGAGCATCGAAAGGCGGGAGGAAGGGTTCCTCCTCGCGGTCTTCCCCACCAAGAGTGCGGATATCGGGCAGAAGACCGGGAAAGTCCGCCCGGGCGGAAAAGGCATCGGCCAAGGCTTGCCGCGCCCGCCTTGTCGGCACGATAATGGTGACGTCGCTGAGCCAGAAGGGATTGTCGCGATCCCAACCGGAAAGCAGCCGCCCATCCATGACCGCGCTGGCAAGGCATGGCAGGAAGGGCGTATGCGGCGCGATGGAAAACAGGTTCATTGCGTAAGCCCGCTCTCGGCGGCAGCAAGCCCGTCGGGACTGCCCAGATGATACCAGGGCGCATCCAGCACCACGCCAAAAAGCCGCTCCTCGTCCAGCGCCGCATCGAACAGGGCATCCAGTTCGAACGCGCCTTCGGGGGCCAGCGCCATTGCCGCCGCGTCAATGAGCGCGACACCGCCGAAGAGGACCGGCGCGCCATAGTCGCGGCTGATCCGGCCATCCGGGCCAAGGCAGAAATCATGGCTGCGGCGCACGCCATGCGCCCGACCCGGCTGGACACAGAGGAGGACGATTGCCCCCTTTTCATATCGAGCTCGCATCCGCGCCAGCGGCTGGTCCTCTGTGCCGGGCCAGATCGAGTCCGTGGCAATAACCAGAACCGGGTCGGAGGCCAACATGGGCCACGCGGTCCTCAGGCTGCCGCCCGTGCCCGATGTGCCATCATCCTCACTGATCTTGAGGTATCCGGCAAAGTGAGCGAGGAGCGGTTTGGGGTCGGCGGCATTGGCGAGAAAACGCCGTGCCCCCTCGGCGCGCGCCATATCCATGAGCCGCGCGATCAGAGGCGCACCCGCCAAAGGCTGCAAAGGATCGGGCGCGGTCGCGCCTTTGCTCAACAGCAACACATCGGGGAATCGGTCCGGCTTTTCCATGGGCGGATAAGACCCGCACCCTGCCGGACTGTCCAGTCATGCGCGGGGGTGACAATTATCTTGAATATTTTAGTCATAATAAATATTCGTGCCGGACTGTCTTCGGAGTGGTTCGATGGAACACAAGATTTTCGTGCCCGTGATGGCCGGCCTTTTGGGGCTGGCTCTGGTTCAACCCACACTTGCCCAGGATGGGCAATTTCCGGTCACCATTACCCATGCATTGGGTGAGGTGGTCATCGAGGCCCAGCCGGAACGGGTGGTGGCGATTGGTCTCAATGACCAGGACTTCCTCTTTGCGCTGGGCGTGGCGCCGGTCGGTGTGCGCGAATGGTGGGGCGACCAGCCCTTTGCCACCTGGCCCTGGGCCGAGACCGCGCGGGCCGAGCTTGGCGCCGAGCCGGCGGTCATGGGCGCCGAAACAGTGGATGCCGAATGGGTTCTTGCGCAGGACCCAGACCTGATCGTCGCGGTCTATTCCGATATCGACGCTGAGACCTATGCACGGCTCTCGGCCATTGCTCCGGTCGTGGCCTATCCTGAGGGCTATCCGCTCTGGGGCACGCCCTGGCAGGAGCAGCTGCGCATCATCGATCTGGCGACATCCGCCGATACCGAAAAATCCGAAGCGGTGATTGCCGCATTGTCGGCAAAGGCCGCCGAGATCACCGCCAGCTATCCCGAATTTGTCGGCAAATCCGCCAGCATGGCCGATTTCCGCGACGGGCAGTTCACCCTCTGGAGTTCGGATTCGGCGCCGACACGCTTCCTCACCGGACTGGGCTTCACCTTCCCTGCGGAACTGGACGCACTGGCCGATGATTCAGGCTGGATCTATGTCGGACAGGAAAATGCCGACCTCATCGATCTCGATGCGATCGTCTGGCCGAATGGCAAGCGCGAGGAAATCGAAGCCTTGCCGACCTATCAGCGGCTGCGCCTTCATGCCGAAGGCCGCTCGGTCTGGCCCCAGGACAGCACCCTGTCTGCGGCGCTATGGTTCCAGACGCCACTATCGTTGCAATATGCCTATGAGCATTTCGCGCCGCTGCTGGCGACCGCACTGGATGGCACGCCCTAAGCGCAATCCCAAATTGGCTGGTCCGGTTCAGAACTCGGACCAGTCCTCGCTGGGTTTGACGGCATTATTGCCGCGCTTGAGATAGGTGTTGGCCACCGATTTCAGCTTTTCCTGCATGCCGCGAATACCGCCCCGCGCAGGCGCTGAAGCAGGTTTTTCGGCCACGGACACGGCTTTGATCCGTCCATCGCCGACCGTGAAGATATCGACAATGCCGTCGAGCTTATTGGCCTGCGCCTCGGTCTGTTCGATCGAGGCGTTGGTTTCTTCCACCAGCGCCGCATTGTGCTGGGTCATCTCATCCATCTGGCGGACCGCGACATTGACCTCTTCCAGAGCCGAGGCCTGTTTGCGGCTGTCCTGCGCAATGGCTTCGAGGGCGGCGGTATTGTCGCGGATGCCATCGAGCATGGAATTGAGCTTGCCGGCGGCCTCGGCCACAAGGCGTGTGCCACCCGAAACTTCCTGCGCGCTCTGTTCGATCAGCGATTTGACATCGGACGAGGCGCTGGCGGCGCTTTGCGCCAGACGGCGCACTTCCACCGCCACCACGGCAAAGCCCTTGCCGGCATCACCTGCGCGCGCCGCTTCCACCGAAGCGTTGAGCGCCAGAAGATTGGTCTGGAAAGCGATGTCGTCGATCAGCCCGATAATATTGGAAATTTTCGCCGAAGACGCGGTGATACGATCCATGGCCTCGGTGGCCTTGGCCATGACCACACCACCTTCCTCGGCCGCCAGGGACACATCATGCGCCTTGCGGCTGGCAGCTTCCGCTTTTCCGGCATTGCCCAGAACCGTCGCGGCCAGTTCCTCCATGGTCGCAGAGGTTTCCTCGATTGTGGCGGCCTGCCGGCTGGTGCGCTCGGAAAGGTCGTTGGCCCCTGAAAGAATTTCTCCGGTCGCCGTCTTCAGCGCACCCGAAGTGCTGCGCAGATCGCCGACGATCTCGCCCAGCTTTTCGGCCACCTTGTTGGTGTCCTGCTTGAGGCGGGCAAAGGCGCCTTGATAGTCGCCCATGACGCGGCGTGTGAGGTCGGCATCGGCCAGGGCCGAGAGCACACTGCCGGTCTCGTCCAGGCCGCGATCCACCGTTTCGACCAGAGTGTTGACCGAGCCGGCCAGCGCATTGAGTTCGGCATCGGGGAAGCGTGCATCGACCCGCTGGCTGAAATCGCCGGCAATGGCGGCATCGACGACGTCGCCGAAGGCCCGCTGCAGGCTCACCATCATGCGAGCGCGCTCTTCCTGATTGGCCAGCGCCTGCGCCGCTTCGGCCTCGGTGAGCTCGGTCACCTTGCGGCCGTTTTCGCGGAACACTTCCACAGCCCGCGCCATGGCCCCCAGTTCGTCGCCACGAGCATTGCCGGGAACCTCGACGTCGAAATTACCTTGGGCCACGGTCTGCATCGTATCGGTGAGGCGGGTGATCGGGCGGGTAATGGTGCGCGAAAAGATGAGACCTGCCCCGGCCACCACGGCCAGAAGCCCGGCGCCGATCAGCAGCATCATGTTGCGCATATTGACCACGGGCGCCAGCACTTCGCTGGTGGCCATAACGGCCACCGCGGCCCAATTGCCGGTGCGGGTGGTAACGGGAGCGGCGGCCACCAGCATTTCGGTGGCGCGATAATCGGTGCTCACCCCATGTCCCGGCAGGCCGGTCAGCGCGGCGTCGACCACCGAACCGGCAAAGCCGGCGACCAGCGCGTCATTATCTTCGGTGAAGATAGAATCGGAGCGCAAAAGCCCATCTGCGCCGACGATCAGCACTTCGCCCGTATCGCCCAGACCGGTGCGGCTGTTGATAACGGCATCGAGCCGCTCGGTGGGCAATTGGATCGCGAGCACGCCCACCATGCGCCCCTGCGCGTTGAAAACCGGTTTGGCAAAGAAACTGGCCGGTCGATCGCCCGCGGCTGAATAGGGTGCAAAATCACTGAACGCGACCTGATCGGCATCGGTGAATGCCGCCGCCTGCCGGAAGACCTGGCCCAGCGTGGTTGCGGCCAGCGGCCCGCCGCCCTCGGCAAAGCTGGTGCCGAAATCGGCGCCCTTGGTCACCGAATAGACGAGGAAGCCCTTGGTGTCGAACAGGTAGAGATCGCGATAGCCACGAGCGGAAATCTGGTTGCGGAAGCCCTTGTGGAAGCGGGTATGGGTCGCATCATAGGTGCCCGTGGTTCCCAGCGTTTCAAGCGCGGAAAGGTCATCCTTGTTCGGATTGCCATCGACATAGAGCGCGCGCACTTCTGCGGTGGGATTGGTCTTGAAGGTCAGCCAGGCGCCGCCGAAATCGCGCAGCGCCTGTACGGTTGCTTCCGAGCGGGACGTGGCGACCAGATCATCCTCGACCGCCTTAAGATAGGTCGAAACGGCCGCCGCGCGTTCGCTGGCCAGGGTTTCGAGCCGGTTCTCCGCCGATTCGCGCAGCGCATCGGAGCCGATCATATAGCTGGCAATGCCCACGCCCAGGCTCACCAGAAGTGCCGAGCCGATCAGGGCGAGCGGGAGTTTGCGGGCGATGGGCAGGGAGAAGCGACGCATCGGATACCCTCGGAATTGCGCGGAGCGCCCCGCCGACTCAGTGCCGGCCGGGTTATTCTCCCAAGGGTACGAAAGTGGTCTTAAGTCCGGGTAAAGGCGCTATTCAGCGTGGGCGGCCACCGATGGCGGGGACAGATCGTCATCGCCCTCCGCCGCCACAGCCGCATCGCGCAGGCTGGACTGAGCGGTTAAGGCCTTGGAACCACTGGAGGTGAGCGCGTCATTGGGCGGCGCATTGGTCAGGATAGCGGCGAGCGAGCCGATGGTGGGACGCAGATTGTGCCGATGCACGACCATGTCGACCATGCCGTGGCTATAAAGATATTCCGACCGCTGGAAGCCTTTGGGCAGCTTTTCGCGGATGGTCTGCTCGATGACGCGCTGGCCGGCAAAACCGATCAGGGCGCCCGGTTCGGCCAGATGCACATCGCCGATCATGGCATAGGAGGCGGTAACGCCGCCGGTGGTCGGGTTGGTCAGCACAACGAAAAAGGGCAGGCCCGCCTCGCGCAGACGCAGCACAGCCACCGTGGTGCGCGGCATCTGCATCAGGGAGAGCACGCCTTCCTGCATGCGCGCGCCGCCCGAGGCGACGAAGAGGATAAACGGTGTCTTGAGCCGCAAAGCGGTTTCGAGCCCGGTGATGATGCCCTGCCCGGCCGCCATGCCCAGCGAGCCGCCCATAAAGTCGAAATCCTGAATGCCAACGGTCACCGCGCGCTCATAGAGCTTGCCGGTGGCCACGATCACCGAGTCATCATAGCCGGTCTTGGCGCGGCTTTCGCGCAACCGGTCGGTATATCGCTTCTGGTCGCGGAATTTGAGCGGATCGACCGGCACTGATGGCACCGGCACGAGATCGTATTTGCCCTCGTCGAGAAAGGTCGCCAGCCGGTCGGCCGGCTTGATCTTCATGTGATAGCCCGAATTGGGCACCACCCACTGATTGGCCTCGAGGTCGCGATAGAACACCATCTCACCCGATTCAGGGTCCTTGACCCAGAGATTTTCCGGGGTTTCCCGCTTGGGATTGAGGATGGAGCGGATCTTGGGGCGAACGAAATTGTCGATCCAGTTCATGGGCGCGGCCTTTCGCGGTGACCTAAAGGGCGTTTCCCTGAAACGCTCGGGATCACGTAGTCGTCAATTGTGGCAATTCTTATCAGGGCCTGCGCTATAGGGCAAAGCCCGATGCAGGCAAAGCCCCAGCGATATTCCATATTTCTTGACTATTTTGATCATGTTATTTATTCCCATGCCGCCCTTTGATTGGCGGGATGGATCATGATCATCAGACGAATTTTTTTGCTGGCCGGCGCCGGTATACTGGCCCTTGCCTCCAGCGCGGTCTTCGCGCAGGAGCTGTTTACCTATCGGCACGGGGATTTTGAGGCACAACTGCCCTCCGATCCGCAGCGCGTCGTGGTGCTGGACAACCGCGTGGGCATCGAGTTTTCGATCCTGGCCGGCTTTCCCATTATCGCAGTGGGCGTCGCCGCCGATGCGGGCAGCCCGCTCGAACCCTATCTTTCTGCCGATGTAGTCCGTCTCAATGACAGCGAGCCCAATGCCGAGCTGGTGCTGAGCCTTGATCCCGACCTCGTGGTTGTCGATCGCGGCATGTGGGACTGGTACCAGGCCGAGGGCATGTTCGATGGCGCTGGCTTCAACATGCTTGTGGTCGAGGGCACCGGCAAATCCAACTGGCGGGAATTGCAGCAATCCCAGCTCGAAGCCTATGGCCGAGCCGATCAGGGGCTTGCCGCGCTGGCCGAATATGATGCCGCTGTCGCTGCCGCCAGCCCGGAGATTGCCCGCATTCTGGCAGGCCGGCGGATTGCCATTGGCGGCGCCATGGACGATCAGTTCTGGCTACAGATCGATACTTATATGAGCTCGGTGGCCCGTGATCTGGGCATTGATCTCGTCTCTGGCGATGCCCCGACGGAGAATGGCTATCAGTTCTATTCGGCCGAAACCCTGGCGCCTTTTGCCGATGCGGCGCTGTTGTTCATGCAGTCACTGAACGAGGATTATCAGCAGAACCCGCTCTGGAAGCGCCTGCCCGCGGCCGCGCATACGGTCAAGCTGAACTGGCTGACCAATTATGGCTTCGCCATCTCCGCCAAGGCGCTGGTCGCCGACCTTGCGGCAGCGGTCAATACGCTGGAATAGCCGGATTGGGGCGCGGGGTCAGCTCCGCGCCCGCTTCACGCCACTGGCAATATCGGCCACGAGGTGGCGCACGGCGGCTACGGTGTGCTCTGTCGGCTTGCCATCGACAAGCGAAGTGCGTACCGCATCGACGAGAACTGAACCAACCACGATGCCATCGGCATGCCGGCCAATATCGGCGGCATCCTCCGCGGTCTTGATGCCGAAACCGACCGCCACCGGCAGGTCGGTATGGGCCTTGATCCGGTCCACCGCATCTCCCACAGCACCGCGCGACTTGATAGCGGCGCCGGTCACCCCGGTCATGGAAACGTAATAGACAAAGCCCGACGTATTCGCGAGCACGGCCGGCAGGCGCCTGTCGTCGGTCGTGGGCGTGGTCAGGCGAATGAAATTGATCCCGGCCTTGAGGGCGGGGATGCACAATTCATCATCCTCCTCGGGCGGCAAGTCGACCACGATCAACCCGTCGACGCCCGCCTCTTTCGCGGCCGCGAGGAACCGGTCGACGCCGAAAATATAAATGGGGTTGTAATAGCCCATCAGCACGATGGGCGTGGTCTCGTCCTTGCGGCGAAACTCTTCGACCATGCCCAACACGCCGGTCAGGGTCTGTCCCGAAGCCAGGGCCCGCTGGCCGGCGAGCTGGATGGCGACGCCATCGGCCATGGGATCGGAAAAGGGCATGCCCAGCTCGATCACATCGGCACCAGCCTGGGGCAGGGCGTTGAGAATGGCCTGACCCGTGGCCAGATCGGGGTCGCCCGCCATGATGAAGGTGACAAGAGCAGGACGATTGGCGGCCTTGAGATCGGCAAATCGCGTGTCGATACGGGTCGTCATGACTTCAGCATTCCCAGATATTTGCCGACGCTTTCCACGTCCTTGTCGCCGCGACCCGACAGGCAGAGCACGATGGACTGGTCCTTGCTCATTGTGGGCGCGACCTTCATCAGCTGCGCCAGACCATGCGCCGATTCCAGCGCCGGGATGATGCCTTCAAGCCGGGTCAGCAGTTGGAATGCCTCCAGCGCCTCATTGTCGGTGATCGGCGCATAGGTGACGCGCTTGGTGTCGTGGAGATAGGAGTGCTCCGGGCCGACGCCGGGATAATCGAGGCCGGCAGAGATGGAATGGCCTTCCAGAATCTGGCCATCGGCATCCTGCAAGAGATAGGTGCGGTTGCCATGCAGCACGCCGGGGCGACCACCGGTCATGGATGCGGCATGGCCATTTTCAACCTCGATGCCGTGACCACCCGCCTCGGCGCCATAAAGCGCGACTTCGCGGTCGTCGAGAAAGGCGTGGAAGGTGCCGATGGCATTGGAGCCGCCGCCGACACAGGCGACCACGGCGTCGGGCAGCTTACCTTCGAGTTCTTTGAACTGGTCCTTGATCTCGGCGCCGATGACGCTTTGAAAGTCGCGCACCATTTCCGGATAGGGATGGGGGCCTGCGGCGGTGCCGATCAGGTAATAGGTGGTGTCCACATTGGTCACCCAGTCGCGCAGCGCCTCGTTCATGGCGTCCTTGAGCGTGCCGGCACCAGCGGTGACGGGCCTGACTTCGGCCCCCAGCATTTTCATGCGCAGCACATTAGGCATCTGCCGCTCGACATCCGTCGCGCCCATGAAAATGGTGCAGGGGAGATCGAACTTGGCGCAGACCGTGGCGGTCGCGACGCCGTGCTGGCCGGCACCGGTCTCGGCGATCACCCGCGTCTTGCCCATGCGCTTGGCGAGGAGAATCTGCCCCAGGCAATTATTGATCTTGTGGCTGCCGGTGTGGTTGAGCTCTTCGCGTTTGAGATAAACCTTGGCGCCGCCCAGATGCTCGGTTGTGCGCTGGGCGAAATAAAGCGGGCTGGGACGGCCAACATAGTGGACGGCCAGGTCCTTGAGTTCGGCGGCATAGGCCGAATCGCGTTTGGCGGCGCGATATTCCCGTTCCAGATCGAGAATCAGCGGCATCAGCGTTTCGGCGACGAAGCGCCCGCCATAAAGGCCGAAACGGCCGTGCTCGTCCGGGCCGTTGCGCAGGGAATTGGTGCCGTCCATTTGGGTCCTCTCGGGCCTGCCGAGAAAACCCGGCCGCCCTGCCTTAGCCTGCCGCCCTGGCGTTACGGATGAACGCCTCGATCAGCTTCCTGTTCTTGACGCCCGGAGCGGTTTCCACCCCCGAGGATACATCCACCCCCATCGGCTTTACCGCTTTGATGGCCTGGGCCACATTATCAGGCGTCAGGCCCCCGGAAAGCATGAAGGGCTGGGACGGGTCAAGGGCTTCGAGCAGGCTCCAGTCAAAGCTCTCCCCCAATCCGCCCGGTCGGTCGGCGCCCTTGGGCGGTTTGGCATCGAGCAGGATGCGATCGGCAATCTCGGCAAAGGGTGCGATACCGGCCACGTCCTCGGCCGTGCCGATGGGCAGCGCCTTCATGATCTCCACCCCTGCCTCTGCGCGGATGGCCTCGACGCGATGCGGGGTTTCCGGGCCATGGAGCTGGATCCAGTCCGGACCCAGAGCGGCGACCTCGGCGACGCAGGAATTGTCGGGATTGACCAGCACCACGCAGCTTTCGATCTTGCCGCGCGCCGCCGAGATCAGCCCAGCCAGTTCCTCGATGGAGACGTGGCGGGGCGACCGCTGGAAATGCATGAAGCCCACCATGTCCGCCCCGGCCGCGATGACGGCGTCGAGCAGATCATAGGTCTTGATGCCGCAGATTTTGATGATCAGGGGATCGGCCATTTCAAAATGGTCTCAATGGGACTTGCAGATATGGGCATGCCGAACTGCCTTGTTCCTATCACCGCAGATCAAGCACGTCATCGACTTCGTTGAGCGGCGAGGTCGTGCCCTGTCCGGCAGCGCGACGGCGGGTTTCCAGTTCCTGGCTCAGATGCTGCGCCTCACGCCGCCAGTGACGCTCGCGACGGCGATGGGCGCCCTGCGCGAACCAGGAGGCAATGCCGCCCAGCAGCACGCCGATAAGCAGCACAACATAGAGCACGACGAAAAGCGGAATGCCGTAACCGGCCACCCCGACATCGGCCGGAGCGGCAAAGGGATTGAGATTGACCGACACCAGATGCCGGTTGGCGAGGGCAAAAGCGATCAGCAGCCCACAAAGGGGCACCAGAACCAGCCAGCCGACGATTTTATTGACCATGCATCATCCCAGTGGAGCCAGAGGCTCCGGTCTCAAACGTCGCTCCGCCCAAGCAAGGCCATCAGGACCGGTTCAGCCTTTCGCGGATTTCCTTACCGGCCTTGAACTGCGGCACGTATTTCTCGCCCACATCGACCTGTTCGCCGGTGCGCGGATTGCGGCCGACTCGGGCCGGACGGTTCTTCACCGAAAAAGCCCCGAAGCCGCGCAGCTCCACCCGGTCACCCCGCGCCATGGCATCCCCGATCTCGTCGAGGATGGCGTTGACGATATTTTCGATATCCCGCTGAAACAGGTGCGGGTTCTCCGCGGCGAGCTTTTCGACAAGTTCAGACTTGATCATCCAAGGCTCCGGTTTTCACCCCTTCATCCCCACGTTCAGGGGGCCTCTGCAACCTGCCAAAGCGAGACCAAACCGTCAAGCACGACAGGGCCTTCGCCAGAAATACCCAAGAGCGAGCGCGCCGTGCCGCCCAGCATGTCGCCGAGCCAGGAAAACTGGTCGCGCGGCACGGGCCAGACCTGCACTATGGGCAGGTCCGCGCCGATTTCATGGGTGGTTTCCAGCCATTGACGGGCCTCGAACTCGCCGCCAATGGCGTCGATCAGGCCGCTCTCCACCCCGCTGCGCCCGGTAACGATACGGCCATCGGCCAGCGCCAGTACGGCCGGGCGGCTGAGGCTGCGGCGTTCGGCCACAATGTCGACGAACCAGGCAAAGCTGTCTTCCACCAGTTCGCTGATCGAAGCCCGCACAGCCCCCTCGAGCGGTTCGTCGAAATCCGGTTCGGCCTTGAGCGGACCGGACGCCACCTTGTCGAGATCGATGCCGATCGTATCGAGCAACTTGCCGGCATTAACGTGCTGGAACAGCACGCCGATCGAGCCGACAATGGATAGGCGCCGGGCAAAGATGTGATCGGTGGCGATGGCGGTCATATAGGCCGCCGAAGCCCCCAGTTCTCCGATGACTGAAACAGTGGGCTTGGCCTCGGCCAATCGCCGTATATCCTCGAACAATTCCTCGCCGCCCGCCGTGGTGCCGCCCGGCGAATTGATAGCGACGATCACCGCCTTGATGGCTTCATCCTCGATGAGGCCTTCGATCATGGCGCTGCGCGCCGCGTCGGTTGTGATCGTGCCCGAGAGCGTTATGCGCGCCACACGGTCGCCACCCGTCTGAGCGGGCAGGACGAACCGTCCGGCCAGCGCCAATATGGCAATGATGCCAGCAATGAGGGCGATCACGCGCCAGAGCCCGCGCGAGCGCCGGAAACGCTCGGCGGCGATGGCCTCATGGGCGGCGGCAAAAGCGGGCTGGGTCATGGTCGCGGCTCCGGTGTCGCCAAGGAGGTAACGGCGAGCAGGGACAATGGCAAGCGTGAGCACTCAAGCGCAGCGCCTGTTGTGCAGTCGACACCCAAAACACCGGACCACACTCCCCCTTGACGGGGGAGGTTGGGAGGGGGTGCAAGAGCACTCGGATTCAGTTCGGGAGCACCCCTCCCCAGCCCTCCCCGTCAAGGGGAGGGTGCCGCATCGAGTGCGTTTTAGCTTAGAAAAACCTAGAGCCGCTTGACCATATAGCGCGCCTCCGCCTCGTAACCGGCGAGCTTTTTGGCCAGCTCCGGGCGGTCTTCCGCGACAAAGCCGTGCTTCTCCCAGAAGGCGCGCGACTTGTTGACTGCGACGAGGCTCATGGTGGTATAGCCCATAGCCTCGGCATGCTTGGTCAAAGCGGCGACGATCTTGCCCGCCGCGCCGACGCCGCGGGCCAGCGGCAGCAGCGCGAGGTCATGGATATAGAAGCTGTCCGCATTGTCGGGGATCGCCCCCAGAAGCGCATTGAGCGCCGGCAGGCTACCCAGGGTCCAGGGATGGCTCAGCACATAGCCGGCCGGTCGCTCGGCGATTTCGAGCAGATAGCAGCCCTGACGATAGAGGGTAAATTTTTCGGCCAGAACGTCCTCGGCCTCGAAGAAGCCGGGATGGACCACATTGGCAATAGCGACGACCGCCGGCTGGTCGTACCCGGTCATGGCGCGCCAGGCGACGTCCCTGAACTCGATCATTTTTCCGTTCCGATACAAAACGACCCGCGCCAAAAGGCGCGGGCCGAAGGATTGTGCAAGCCTTTTGGGCTTACTTCTCGTCGCGGCCCTTGAGGGCGGCGCCCAGGATGTCGCCGAGCGAAGCGCCCGAATCGGACGAACCATAGGCGGCCACGGCTTCCTTCTCTTCGGCGATTTCGAGCGCCTTGATGGAGAGCTGGATGCGGCCGGTCTTGCGGTCGTACTGGGTGACGCGGGCATCGACCTTGTCGCCCTTGGCGAAACGCTCGGGGCGCTGGTCGTTGCGGTCGCGGCTGAGGTCGGCGCGGCGGATGAAGGCGGTCACGTCGCTGTCGGCGATGCGCACTTCGATGCCGCCCTCGTTGACTTCCACGACTTCGGTGGTGACCACGGCATTCTTGCGCAGGCCGCCGCTTTCGCCGCCGGCTGCACTCGATTCGGCCAGATCATCGGCAGCGAGCTGCTTGATGCCCAGGGAAATGCGTTCCTTCTCGACATCGACGTCGAGAACCTTGGCCTTGACCATGTCGCCGCGGTTGTAGTCGTCGAGCGCGACTTCGCCGGACTTCTGCCAGTCGAGGTCGGAGAGGTGAACCATGCCGTCCACATCGCCTTCGAGGCCGATGAACAGACCGAATTCGGTCTTGTTCTTGACTTCGCCTTCGATGGTGGAGCCGATCGGGTTCTTCTCGGCAAAGGCTTCCCACGGATTCTGCAGGGTCTGCTTGAGGCCCAGCGAAATGCGGCGCTTGTCCGGATCGACTTCGAGCACGACCACGTCGACTTCCTGGCTGGTCGAGACGATCTTGCCGGGATGGACGTTCTTCTTGGTCCAGCTCATTTCCGAAACGTGGATCAGGCCTTCAATGCCAGGCTCCAGTTCGACGAAGGCGCCGTAGTCGGTGATGTAGGTCACGCGGCCGGTGAACTTGGCCTCGATCGGATACTTGGCTTCGATGCCTTCCCACGGATCGGCCTGCAGCTGCTTCATGCCGAGGCTGATGCGGTGGCTTTCGTGGTTGATGCGAACGATCTGGACCTTGATGGTCTCGCCGATCGTGAGCACTTCGGACGGATGATTGACGCGGCGCCATGCGATATCGGTGACGTGCAGCAGGCCGTCGATACCACCGAGGTCAACGAAGGCACCGTAATCGGTGATGTTCTTGACCACGCCGTCGACAACCTGGCCCTCTTCGAGCTGCTGGACGATTTCCGAACGCTGCTCGGCGCGCGATTCTTCGAGAATGGCGCGGCGCGAGACGACGATATTGCCGCGACGCTTGTCCATCTTCAGGATCTGGAAGGGCTGCGGCACGTTCATGAGCGGAGCGATATCGCGAATCGGGCGGATATCGACCTGCGAACGGGGCAGGAAGGCCACGGCGCCTTCGAGATCAACGGTGAAGCCACCCTTGACCTGGTTGAAGATCGTGCCTTCAACGCGCTCATTGGCAGTATACTTTTCTTCGAGCTTGACCCAGCTCTCTTCGCGGCGAGCCTTCTCGCGCGACAGCACAGCTTCGCCGGCAGCGTTCTCGACGCGGTCCACATAGACCTCGACATCGGAACCGACCTGGATGGTGCCGTCACGGCCAGCAGCGCCGAATTCCTTCAGCGGCACGCGGCCTTCGGTCTTAAGACCCACGTCGATGATCGCGAGGTCCTTTTCGATGGCGACGACCTTGCCACGGACAACGGTGCCTTCGGCGGCATCATTGTCGACAAAGCTGTCGAGTAGCATCGATTCAAAGTCTTCTTTCGTCACAGTCTGCTGTGCCAAATCTTTTCTCCGGGGCGCCGGTGGTTTGAAGGTTGCTGATCCTGATACGAAGCTGGGTCCGCTTCGGCACAAATGCCAAAGCCGGCGCACGGAGCACCGCTTCATCGAACAGGACGATTGGATATTTCAGGGTCCGGGCCAGCGAATGGTCCGATTGCGGCAGTCCATGACCCCAAGGAGGAAATTAGGAGACCGGCTGGTCCCCTGCCTTGAGCGCCATTTTCCGATCGACAATCTCGATGGCAGCGCGGAGTGCGGTCTCTATACCCAAGTGTGTGGTATCGAGCAAGTGCGCGTCTGCGGCCTTGTAGAAGCCGCCATGCGGGTTGAGCGCGTCGCGGGCATCGCGTTCTTCGATCTGGTGATAGAGCGCGTAGCGGTCCACTACGAGGCCCCGCGCTTCCAGCTGGCGCGCCCGCCGCTCCATACGCGCCTTGCTGTCGGCCTGGATGAAGAGCTTTACGTCTGCATCGGGGCAGATCTTGGTGCCGATATCGCGCCCGTCCAGCACGGCCCCGCCCGGTTGCAGGGCAAAATTGCGCTGAAAATCGAACAGGGCGGCCCGCACTTGCCCGATCACCGCCACTTTGGAGGCCAGCACGCCGGTTTCCGCGCGGGTCAGGGCATCGAGATTGGTGAGATGGTCAGGGTCAAGCGCCCTTGCGGCCGCGATTGCCGCCGCCTCCATTTCCTCGCCCTCGGGCTTGTCGGCCACGGCTAGGCCCACCGCCCGGTAGAGAAGGCCGGTATCGAGATGGGGCAGACGGTAATGCTGCGCCAGTCCCGCGGCCAGCGTGCCCTTGCCCGATGCTGCAGGTCCGTCGACGGCAATGATCATTGGTCTTGGGCTCCAAACCACACCATCAACAGCCGATAGCGGCAGCACGCCCACAGAACAAGGCCCCGGCCAGGCCGTGGCGCATTTTGCGTTTGACAGGGCCCGGCTTTGCTCATAACCGGACTGACCGAAACTGGCGCTTATGCAGCGGCTGCACCAGACTATCCCCTTTTTTGACGAGGCATGAGAAATGGCCAACTCCGAACGCGGTACCAAGCGGACCGATCCCGATACCGGCAAGAAGTTCTACGACCTCAACATGGACCCGATCGTCTCGCCCTATACCGGCAAGTCCTATCCGCGGTCCTTTTTCGAACAGCTCGTGAGCGGCAAGGCCAGCCCGGCCACCGCCCGCAAGATCGATGACGAGGACGAACAGGAAGAAGAAGACGAAGTCGAGGCCGCAGGCGCGCCCGAAATCGTCAGCCTCGAAGATGCCGATGCCGAAGAAGCCGGCGATGACATCCCCGATGTCGAAGATGTCGAGGTCGACGAAGACCTGGGCGATGACGAGGAAGACGTGTTCCTCGAAGAAGACGAAGACGAGGACGATGGCCTCGGTTTTGATGTCGGCGACGACGAAGACCGCTGATTTCGTTCAGTAATTTTTGCCGGGCGGCCCATCCGCCCGGCAGCACAAAAAAGTGTCATTTGGCACTTGCGTGAGCCGGAATGATCCAATAGGTTCCGCCTCGCTTCGGACGGCCCAAAGGCCTGCCGATACCCACGGAATGGGGCCATAGCTCAGCTGGGAGAGCGCTTGCATGGCATGCAAGAGGTCAGCGGTTCGATCCCGCTTGGCTCCACCAATTCCTCACCGCACATACCCATGACACCTGGTCACAGGCTTGGCTTGCCGATTGGCTTTCCTTCGGCCGGTTCAGCGCGCTACAAGGTCATCGCGACGTGGGGACTTTCATGGCCACTTATACCGATATTGCCCGCCGGGTGCATAATCACACCTGGAAGCTCGATCCGATCATCCGCAGTCTTTTGGACACAGATTTCTACAAGCTTTTGATGCTGCAGATGATCTGGGGACTCTATCCCAAGGTGGAGGCAACCTTCAGCCTGATCAACCGCACAAAGTCGGTGCGACTGGCTGAGCAGATCGATATCGAGGAATTGCGCGCCCAGCTCGATCACTGCCGCAGCCTGCGCTTTTCCAAGAAGGAAATGATCTGGCTGGCCGGTAACACCTTTTATGGCAGCAAGCAGATTTTCCAGCCCGGCTTCCTGCGCTGGCTGGAAAATTTCCAGCTGCCCGAATATCGCCTCGAAAAGCGGGACGGCCAGTTCGTGCTGGAATTTCCCGGACCGTGGGTCGAAACCACGATGTGGGAAATCCCCGCCCTTGCCATCATCAACGAGCTGCGCTCGCGCGCGGCGATGAAGCACTATGGCCCCTTCACCCTCGACGTGCTCTATGCCCGCGCCAAGGCGCGCATGTGGGAAAAGGTGGAGCGGCTGCAAAAGCTGCCTGATCTCAGGATCTCCGATTTCGGCACCCGCCGGCGCCACTCCTTCCTCTGGCAACGCTGGTGCGTGGAGGCGCTCAAGGAAGGCATAGGCGACAATTTCACCGGGACGTCCAATGTGAAGCTGGCCATGGACAGCGACCTCGAGGCCCTGGGCACCAATGCCCATGAACTGCCCATGGTGCTGGCGGCGCTGGCCCGCTCGGATGAGGAATTGCGTGAGGCGCCCTATCGGGTGCTGCAGGACTGGAAAAGCTACTATGGCGGCAATCTTTTGATCGTGCTGCCCGATGCCTTCGGCACCGATGCGTTCCTCCGCGACGCGCCGGACTGGGTGGCCGACTGGACCGGCTTCCGCCCCGACAGCGCCCCGGCCATCGAGGGCGGCGAGAAGATCATCGCTTTCTGGAAGGCGCGCGGCCGCGACCCCAAGGAAAAGCTCCTGATCTTTTCCGATGGGCTCGATGTGGAAATGATCGAAGGCGCATACCTTCATTTCGATGGCAAGGTGCGCATGGCTTTTGGCTGGGGCACCAATCTGACCAATGACTTTGCCGATTGCGCGCCCGAACCCAATCCGGGTCTTGATCCCATTTCCATTGTCGCCAAGGTGAGCGAGGCCAATGGGCGTCCCGCGGTCAAGCTTTCGGACAATCCCGCCAAAGCCACAGGCGACCGGGCCGAAATCGACCGCTATATCCGCGTCTTTGGCGATGCCGGCCGGGTGGAGCACGCTGTGCGCGTATAGCGCCAGGCCCAGTGCAAGGGCGCAACAGTGCCTCGGTTTTGCGGTTGTGGAGAAACTCCGCCTCTCGGACGGCGTTAACGATCGGTGAACCAACGGCGGTCAGGTTGACCACCGGGGGCTCCCCGGAGCCAAATATGAGTCTTGAACTGGTCGATATCGCGCTGTCCTCGCGCGAGCCTCATCCGCGTCTCAGCAATCGCGTCAATGGCAAGGTGCTCGCCGTCCTGGCCGAAACCATCGATGGGCAGAGCTATCAGCACGAAATAACCGTACCGGTCTGGGCGGACCGGCATGCCGATATGAGCGAAGACGATCTGGAACTGGCGCTTCTGGTCAAGGCCGCCGATATTGTGGGCCGACTCAAATCCCGCCTCGGATCACCGCGTTAGGCGTCAGGCCTTTTGCGCAGCGCGCTGCAATTCCGCGAAAAAGCGGCGCTGCGTTTCATTCAGGCCGCCTTGTATGCGGTCCTGGGCCACGGAAGGGACCGTGTCGCGGTGGCGCCAGGCCGGTGCGGTTGAGTAGGTCAGGGCCTCGGCTTCGAGCCGCTCACGTGCGAGCCGGCGTTCATCGCGGGCGAACCATATGCAGGTGCCCAGAACGATCGCCCACATTGCCAGAAGTTGCCAAACCATTGGTCGTCTCCACGTCACGACCGTGTCATAGCTAACGCTTTCTTAAAGCCGAAGCGACTTCGCCTGTTAGGCTTAATCGGTAAATTTGCAGACGTTTATGCCTCTATGGCTTGGGGCCGGGCAGGGGCAGGCCTCGATTGAGCGCCACGAGCATTGAGCGCACCTGATCCTCGGCGGCCTTGGTCACCGCCTTGCGGTTATCGCCCTGGTTGAGCGGCAGCGGCACGCCGAAGGCAATCGTCACGTCCTTGATCGGGCCGGAAAGGATGTCGATGACATTCTGCTTGACCGACTTGGACTTGATCCAGGCGATGAGCGACCGCTCATTGCGGCTGACTGGCAGGCCCTGCAGCCTGGTATAGGCAATGGTAACCGGCTGGATCTGCACGTCACCGGCGCCTGCCTCGATCATGGCGTGCTGGGCCGCGCCGACAAGCGCCGAGCGGAAGGGCAGAACATGGGTGCCGATATCGGACTGACCTTCGGCGAACAGCAATACGGCATTGCCACTGGCCATGTGCTGACCCATGGCGCTGGCGGTGCGCCCGGTCTCCGAGCGCCGTGTGCGGTCGGCATAGATGGTGCGTTGCAGATTGGCCATCATGCCGACAAAGGGCCATTCGCCCACTTCGCGCTTGGCGACGAAAGTGACATCGGCCACCGAACCGATCGCGACAATATCGGTCCAGGAAATATGGTTGGACACCAGAAGTGTTGGACGGCCGGTGGACGGCTGACCCACCACTTTGACGCGCAGGCCCAGAAAGGCGCAGCCGACGCGGTGAAAAGCGCGCGGCAAGACCTGCCAGAAGGGCAGGCGCAGCAGCAGGATCAGCGCCTGCAAGGGAATGACCACGAGCATGAAAGGCACGAAGACGAAAAGGAAGAACGCAATCCTGAAGATCATCTGGCTTAGTCCTGGCCGGTCTTTCCGTCGCTGAGCGGCACGGCATAAAGCTCCAGCCGGTGGTCGACAAGCCGATAGCCGAGACGCTTGGCGATCACTTCCTGAATGGCCTCGATCTCCTCATTGCGGAATTCGATGACCTTGCCGGTGCGAATATCGATGAGATGGTCGTGATGCTCGTCCGGGATCAGTTCGAACCGCGCCCGTCCGTCCTTGAAATCGTGCTTGGTGACCAGCCCGGCTTCCTCGAAGAGGTTGACGGTGCGATAGACGGTGGACAGCGAAATGCGCGGATCGACTGCCGAGGCCCGGCGATAGAGTTCTTCGACATCGGGATGGTCGGAACTGTCCTCGATGACGCGGGCAATGACGCGGCGCTGATCGGTCATGCGCATGCCGCGCGCCACGCAGGCTTCCTCAAGCGTGGGATCGGAGGGGTTCCTGCTCAATCCTGTCACTCCTGCTCTGTGGCCCTGCCGACCGGGTTAACCAAGATCGCGCGCCATGACAAGCGCAGTGGCGGCACTACCATCGGGGCGGGGATAATAGCCTTTGCGCGTGCCGACATCGGAAAAGCCCAGGCCGCGATAGAGCTTTATGGCCGGATGGTTCTGTTCGTCGACCTCAAGAAACATGCGGCGAACCGGCGACATCATCAGGTCGGCAAAGACCGCATCCATCAGTGCACGCCCCACTTTGCGGCCCCGCCATCTGGGATCGACGGCAATGGAGAGCAGTTCGGCCTCGTCGGCAGCCATGCGGATCAGCGCGAAGCCGGCAATGCGACGGCGCGCGTCGCAGGCGATATAGACCGGGCTGGCCCCGTCGGCGAGGAAGCGGGAAAATTCCTCACTGGGCCAGCCGCGATAAAAGCTCTGGGCATGGATACGCGCCAGATCCTTGGCATCGCGCGCTTCTCCCGGCTCGATATGCAATCCGCCCGGCGCCATCCAGAATTTCATCATGGCAGGCGCCGTGGAATGCGGGCGCCATCCTGCGGCTTGGCATCGGCATCACGCACATAACTGGCATGAGGCGGAAATGCCGCCGGATCGGCGCTCGCCGCGAACAGCGCCATCAGGGCGATGTTGATGAAAGGCGTTTCGATCACCGTCGCGCCCTCGCCGACAAGAGCGCGCGCCTCGGCCATGGGCAGCAGGCGCGCCGGGCCATCCGGCATGCCGGGCCCGACAAATGTCTGGATATAGGCCTCGTCGCGCCGCGCATCGAGCAGCACGATGACCGGCTTCTCCATTTCGCCCGAGAGCGAGCGCGCCAAAAGGCTGGGAATGCCCAGAACCGGTATATTGCGTGCCAGGCCCAGTCCGCGCGCGGCCGAAAGCCCGATCCGCAAGCCGGTGAACGATCCCGGCCCGGTGGTGACGGCAATGCGCTCGAGATCGGGATAAAGCACGCCATTGCGGGCCAGGAGGGCAGCAATGCGCTCGAAGAGAATTTCGGCATGGCCCTTGGCAATGTCTTCCACCAGCACATCGGTGCGCCCATCCGGCAGGGCTAGCGCCAGTTGCAGGCGCGGCGCGGCAGTGTCGATGGCAAGGGTCAAGGGTTGGGTCATAGCCTTGGCACTCCTAGCCCTGCACCGTCGCCAAGTCCACCGCCTTGACGACCAGTGGCCGCGCGACCAATTTGCCCGCATGCTCATTGATTCGCCTTTGCCGCACTCATGACCTGGCTGGCCGAAACCGCCATGCTCAGCCAAGGCTGGCGCCGCTTCCTGCTGCTGCTGGTTGCGGGCGCGGTGGCGGGCCTGTCCGTGCCGCCTTTCTTCCTGCTGCCGGCGCTGTTTATCGCCATGCCCATCTGGGTCTGGGCGCTTGATGGCGCCGAGCGCGGCAAGGGGATAAAGCGCCTCTTCGGAACCGCCTTTACCATCGGCTTTGCCTTTGGCTGGGGCTATTTTCTCGTCGCCTTTCACTGGCTGGGCGCCGCCTTTTTCGTCGATGGCGGCTGGGCGCTGGCCGCCATGCCGCCCGCCATTCTGGCGCTCAGCGCGCTGATCGCGCTGTTCTGGGGCCTCGGCAGCGCGCTGGCGCATCTGTTCTGGAGCCATGGCTGGACGCGCATTCTCACCCTTTCGGCCTGGCTGGCCGCAGCCGAATATGCGCGCGGGCATGTGCTGACCGGTTTTCCCTTCGACCTCCTCGGCTATAGCCTCACCGGCACAGACGAGATGATGCAACTGGCCTCGATCATCGGGGTCTATGGGCTCACCTTCCTCGCGCCGCTTTTGGCCATGACGCCGGCACTGATCTGGCCCGCCGACGAGCGCCCGCTGAGCCGGCGGCTGGCGCCGCTGTTTCTGGCCTTGCTCGTCATTGCCGCCCAGCTCGGCTATGGCTGGAACCGGCTTTCTGGCACGATTGCCACCGAGCGCACCGATGTGGCTTTCCGCCTGGTGCAGCCCTTGGTCTATGAGCATGCCGATTTCGGCAATGTCGATCCCGTTGCGCTGGTCGACCGGCTGCTCATGCTCTCTGATATGCGCATGGACCCCACGGATCAGGGTCTGGCCGATATTACTCATCTGGTCTGGCCCGAATCGAGCCTGCCGTTTTTCCTTGAAACCTATCCCGATGCGTTGGCGCGCATTGCGCGCATGCTGCCCGAACAGACGACGCTTCTGGCCGGGGTGCCGCGCCGACCCTATGAACTTGCGCCCGGCGGCGCTACCCAGGCGCCTTTCAATTCGCTCGTCGCGATTAATGCCGATGGCGAGGTCATTGCCAGCTATGACAAGGCCCATCTGGTGCCGTTCGGCGAATATCTGCCTTTTGCCGACCTGCTCGCGCGCATCGGCATTACCCAGTTCGTGCCGGGCTCGGAAGGCTGGTCGGCGGGCGATGCGAAGCGGCGGCTGATGAGCCTGCCGGGCGCGCCTTCCATGCTGGTGCTGATCTGCTACGAAATCATCTTTCCCGGCGCGCTGGGCGATACGGGTGGCGCGCAAATGCTGGTCAATGTCACCAATGATGCCTGGTTCGACCGCTCCATCGGCCCCGCCCAGCATGCCCATCACGCCCGGATACGCGCCGTCGAAGAGGGCATGAGCCTTATCCGCGCCGCCAATACGGGCCTCACCTTTGCCACCGATCCGCTGGGGCGGATTACCGCCGAGCTGGTGCCGGGGGAAATGGCGGCGCTCGACGTGCGGCCGCATCAGAAACTGGCCGGCACGGTGTTTTCACAGGTGCGGCACTGGCCGTTCCTGATTGCGGTTCTCGCCGGCATTCTGGTGGGGTTTGTCGCTTCGCGCCGCGGCCGCAAAAAACGCCTGCCGCAATAAAAAACCCCACAGTCGTGAGACTATGGGGTTTTGAAATTGGTGCCCAGAAAAGGACTCGAACCTTCACGCCTTGCGGCACACGGACCTGAACCGTGCGCGTCTACCAATTCCGCCATCTGGGCGACGGGCGTGTAACTAGGGTGCCGTCATCACATTGTCAATGCGGTTTGCATCCGCTTTCAGAAGTTTGCCCCATCCCAGTGCCTGATCGCGCCGGGATCGATAGCGGGCGGGTTCTCGAAACAGTTTACATTGACCATGACCATGGCATTGCCCTTGCCGTCCGAGCCGCGCGCAAAGGACTCAATGCCGCAGGTTTTGCAGAACAGATGCTCGATCATTTCGCTGTTGAAGCGATAGAGTGTCAGATTGTCCTCGCCCGCCTCAAGCGTGAACTGATCGGCCGGGGCCGATTGCATGACCCAACCCAGCCGCCGGCAACGCGAGCAATTGCAATCCCCGGGGCTGGAGAGATCGGTATGAATGGTGAAGCGGACGGCGCCGCAATGGCAACTGCCGCGATAATCCTGAGCCTCAGACATGGCACACTCCTTTATTGGAACAAACAAAGAACACAAAAGCCTCGGAGTCAAGCTGGCGCGATCAAAATGCCGCCCCGGCAAGGCTCGACAGGGGCAAGCGGCATGCGCTAGAAGCGAGCAAACAGTCCTTGCATGATCTGGAGCCCCACAATGGATCGCACTGCGCCCAAGCTCGTCACCATCTTCGGTGGTTCGGGATTTGTCGGCACGCATCTGGTGCAATTGCTGGCGCGGCAGGGCTATCGCATTCGCGTCGCGGTCCGCCGCCCCGATCTGGCCGGTCCGGTCCGCGTTTTCGGCGGCGTCGGGCAGGTGGTTCCGGTGCAGGCCAATCTGCGCAATGAGCCCTCCATCCAGCGCGCCGTTGCCGGCGCCGACATCGTCATCAATCTGGTCGGCATCGGCCACCAGAAGGGCAAGCAGAGCTTTGACGCCATCCATGTCGATGGCGCCGCCGCCGTCGCCCGCGCGGCGCGTGCCGCCGGCGCAGGCGCCTTGGTGCATCTGTCGGCGCTTGGCGTCGACAAGGCCGCCGAGGTCAGCGCCTATGCCGACAGCAAGCTGCGCGGCGAAGCGGCCATGCTTGAGGCCTTTCCCGATGCCGTGATCCTCCGCCCCTCGCTGATGTTCGGTCAGGGCGACGGTTTCTTCAACCTGATGGGCACGCTGTCACGGATCTTCCCGGTCATGCCGCTGATTTCGGGCAAGACGCTGTTCCAGCCAGTCTTTGTCGGCGATGTCGCCGAGGCGCTGGCCAAGGCCGCCGAAGGCGCGGTCAAGACCGGTCGCGTTTATGAGCTGGGCGGGCCGGATATCGAAAGCCACAAGGCGCTGATGGAACGCATCCTGCGCGAAGCCGGCCGCAAGCGCCTGCTCGTGCCCTTCCCATCGGGCCTTGCCAGGCTCGGCGCGGCCTTGATCGGCATCCTGCCCTTCAAGCCGCTGATCACTGCCGATCAGGTCGATCTCTTGGCCGTCGACAATGTCGTCTCCGAGGAAGCGCGCAAGGACAAGCGGACCCTCTCCGCCTTCGGCATCGAAGCGACCAGCATGGACACGATCCTGCCCACCTATATGTGGCGCTTCCGCCGCCATGGCGAATTCGACCGTGACAACAAACCCGCCGCGCATGGCAGCCTCACCGCCTGATCGATCCTCTGGTCTATGAATCCGAAGCCCCCGAGCCCATGGTTCGGGGGTTTTGTTTTGCTGACCTCTTCTTCGGGCATCGAGCCGGCGGCCGGAAAGCCCGCCACACGCAGTAACCAAAACTTCCAAGATATATCTTGAAACTGATCTTCGCCGTCCCGATCTTCTGTGGCGAAGGGCTTTTACGATATATCTGGAGATAGATCATGAGCTATTGGAGAGACGGCGAACCGAATTGGCGCCGGTTCGAACAGATGGCGCGGCGCGGCTGGGGCCGCATGCAGCGCATGGCCGATGACGAATTCGGCAATTGGGGTGGCAATGTCCGGGTTGGCCGCATGCTGGCTTCGGGCGACCTGCGCCTTGTCGCGCTCTATTTCATCGAGCAGCAGCCCCGCCACGGCTATGACCTGATCAAGGCGGTCGAGGAGAGGTCCAACGGCGTCTATTCGCCCAGCCCCGGCATTGTCTATCCGGCGCTGACCTTTCTGGAGGAAGCCGGCTTCGTCACCTCCTCGACCGATGGCAATAAAAAGCTTTATGCCATTACCGATGAGGGCAAGACCCATCTGGAGGAAAATCGCGAAGCGGTAGCCTCGACGCTGGATTTTCTGGCACGCACGGGCGAGCAGATGAACCGGTTCCGCGAATTTGTGCGCGCCGACTGGCCGTTTCAGGGTGAAGGTCGCCCCGAAGACGGTAATGTGCCGCCCCATTGGGGCGAGCGCCCCGGCCAGCCCGAAGCCGACCGGCCCCTGCACGATGCCGTTCCTGAGCTGGAAGCGGCCCGCAAGGCCCTGAAACTGGCGCTCAAGAAAGCCCGCCGGGGCAGCGAGGAGCAACAGCGCCGCGCCGCCGACATTCTCCGCCGCGCCGCCGCGGAAGTGGACGGGCTTGGCGACGACGAAGTCGATCTTTAGGCCGTCCTACGCCCCGTATACATACCCACAATTTCACGCCGCCCGGCCAAAATGCCGGGCGGCGTTCTGTTTTGGCTCTATGCCTTGGCGAGCGCCTGATCGATATCGGCGATAATGTCATCGACATGCTCGATGCCGACCGAAATGCGCACGAGGTCTTCGCTGACACCGGCCTTTTTCAGCTCTTCGGGCGAAAGCTGACGATGGGTGGTGGAGGCGGGGTGGGTGGCCAGCGATTTGGCGTCGCCGATATTGACCAGCCGCAGGATGAGTTGCAGCGCGTCGATGAAACGACCGCCCGCTTCCTTGCCGCCCTTGATGCCGAAGGAGAGGATGCCCGAGCCGGAACCCTTGGAAATCTTCTTGGCCACGGCGTTGAACGGGCTGTCCGGCAGGCCGGCATAGTTCACCCATTCCACCTTGGGGTGGTTTTTCAGATGCTGGGCGACCTTGATCGCGTTTTCGGCGTGGCGCTCGATGCGCAGACCAAGCGTTTCGAGACCCTGCAGGATCAGGAAGGCATTATGGGGCGAGATGGCCGCGCCGGTATTGCGCAGCGGCACGACGCGAGCCCGGCCGATATAGGCCGCGGGCCCCAGCGCCTCGGTATAGACAACGCCATGATAGGACGGGTCCGGCTCGTTCAGCACCGGGAACCGCTTGGCATTGGCCTTCCAGTCGAACTTGCCCGAATCCACGATAATGCCGCCAATGGCGACGCCGTGGCCGCCGATATATTTGGTCAGCGAATGCACCACGATATCGGCGCCGAAATCGAAGGGACGGGTGAGATAGGGCGTCGCCACGGTATTGTCGACGATCACGGGCACGCCATGGCGATGAGCAATCTCGGCAATGCGTTCGATATCGACGATATTGCCGGCCGGATTGCCGATGGTTTCGAGGAAAACGGCCTTGGTCCGCTCGTCGATGGCCTTTTCAAAGCCCTCGTAATCGTCGTGGGAGACGAGACGGGTCTCGATGCCCTGGCGCGGGAAGGTGTGGACGAACAGATTATAGGTGCCGCCATAGAGCTGGCTGACCGAAACGATATTGTCGCCGACCCCGGCAATGGTCTGGATGGCATAGGTGATGGCGGCCATGCCCGAAGCCAGCGCCAGGCCGGCAATGCCGCCTTCCATTTCGGCGACGCGCGCTTCGAGAACCGCCTGGGTGGGGTTCATGATGCGGGTATAGATATTGCCGGCGACCTTGAGGTCGAACAGATCAGCGCCATGCTGGGTATTGTCGAAAGTGTAGGATGTCGTCTGGTAGATCGGCACCGCCGCCGCCTTGGTGGTGGCTTCGGATTCATATCCGTGATGCAGGGCGATCGATTCGAGTTTCATGTTCAGGCTCCCATAGTCTCGCGGGGCCAGACTGTCCGGTCAACCCGGAAATGACAAGGCGAGGAAAGGGCAATGCGTTCTCACCGGCCCCGATTTCAGGGAAGCGATTGCCGCGCGCGGCCGGTGTAGCGGGAGTTTAGCCGCGCAGCTTGCGGATGGGCCGGCCACGCGATGCGACGAGGGCCGGCTGGCGGATCGGCGCGGTCCGTTCATCATGCTGCTCGATGCGGTTCTTGCCGGCCTTCTTTGCGACATAGAGGGCCTGGTCGGCGCGCCGCAGCAGCGAGGAAAGCTCCTCCTGGTCCTGCATCCGCACGAGACCCGCACTGAAGGTAACACTGATGCCCGAGACCCTGTCCTGCCGGACGGCATCGAGCAGCTCCTGCATGCGAGCCAGGGCAAAAGCATCGGACGGGGCAATCACCAGCACGGCGAATTCCTCGCCGCCCAGCCGCGCCGCCATGCCGGGGAAATGGCTCTTGAGCCGTTCGGATAACGCAACCAGAACCTGATCGCCCACATCGTGACCGTTGCGATCATTGACCTGCTTGAAATTGTCGAGATCGAGAATGGCCAGATGCGCCGCCTCGCCCGGGGGGAGCTTGGTTTGGGCGATAAGGTCGGTGAAAGCGCGCCGGTTGCGCAGGCCTGTGAGCGGATCGATCAGGGATA